>ERZ802830.369-NODE-369-length-45000-cov-10.5846_pt1 | contig 45000 bp, 48 predicted proteins | sample MGYA00345654_ERZ802830 | MGnify/ENA primary metagenome ERZ802830 (study PRJEB30503, sample SAMEA104212375) | marine metagenome | biome: Westerlies Biome; feature: [SRF] surface water layer (ENVO:00010504) within the epipelagic zone...; material: water...
ACCCTTATGGATTTATTATGAGAAAAGTTACTATAAATAGAGATACATCAGAAACCCAAATCAATATTGAGTTAAATCTTGATGGAACAGGGCAGACGGAGTTTGATACAGGACTACCTTTTCTAGAGCATATGTTAGACCAAATTGGCAGACACGGGATGCTTGACCTCAAAATCCAAGCCAAGGGTGATTTACATATTGACGATCACCATACAATCGAAGACATAGGGATTTCTTTAGGAGAAGCCCTAAATCAAGCTGTGGGCGATAAAAAAGGTATTAAGCGATATGGGCATTCTTATGTTCCTTTAGACGAGGCCCTTTCTAGGGTTGTATTAGACCTATCAGGTCGACCTGGGTTACATATGAAAGTAGATTTTGTTAAAGAAGAGGTAGGTGGGATTGATGTAAATATGTTTGAACATTTTTTTCAATCTCTTTGTAATCATGCATTTCTTACTTTACATATAGAGAACTTTTCTGGAGAGAATACTCACCACCAGATAGAAACTATATTTAAAGCTTTCGGAAGAGCTCTTAGAATGGCTTTAGAAATAGACTCAAAACAAGAGGATGTCATCCCTTCTACAAAAGGAGCTTTGTAGGGTTTAAACAATGACACGAGTTGTTGTTATTGACTACGGTATGGGTAATCTTCATTCCGTAAGTAAGGCATTGGAAGCAGTCTCCACCTCAGAAGAAATTGTCATTTCTTCTGATCATAAAATTATTAAATCAGCCGATAAAATAGTATTACCTGGAGTAGGAGGCATCAAAGACTGCATGGAGGCTTTCTCTTTAGATCTTAAAGAGAGGGTAATTGAAGAACTAGAAAATAAACCTACTTTGGCAATTTGTGTGGGCATGCAAATGCTTCTTAAATTCAGCGAAGAAAATGGCGGTGTCGAAGGTTTGAATATACTTAATGGAAGTATTACAAAAATTAACTCATCTCATGACGTAAAAGTCCCTCACATGGGATGGAACAAAGTTAAACGCCTGGGAGATCATTTCCTCCTTAGAGATATACCTGATGAGAGCTCCTTTTATTTTGTACATAGTTATTGTTGTTTGAAATCTGAAGATGCAATCACAGAAACAACGCATGGAAATAAATTTATATCTGCTCTAGCAAAAGATAATATATTTGCTGTCCAATTTCATCCTGAAAAAAGTCAGAATTCTGGCTTACAACTTTATAAGAATTTTTTAGACTGGAGTATCTGATGTTAGTAATACCAGCTATAGACCTCAAAGATGGAAAGTGTGTTCGCTTAAAGGAGGGCAAGATGGAAGAAGAAACAATTTTTTCTGAAGACCCAATTGCAACTGCAAATTCTTGGTTCTCTCAAGGTGCAGAAATTCTGCATATAGTTGATTTAGATGGAGCTATTGAAGGTAGACCTATTAATGATGAAATTATCTTCTCTATAGCTTCTGAGTTTCCTAAAAAAAGAATACAAGTTGGAGGAGGCGTAAGAAATTTTTCTTCTGCATCTCAATACTTAGATGCCGGCATAGAAAGGGTAATAATGGGCACATCTGCGGTAGACAACCCAGAAGTTTTGAAGGAGTTTTGTGAGCAATATCCTAATAGACTTGTTTTAGGAATAGACGCTCTCAACGGTTTAGTTAAAACTCAAGGTTGGGTAAAGGGTTCTGATATAACTCCTCTAGAGCTTGTAAAAGAATTCGAGGGACATGCTGTTGCTGCAATAGTTTTTACAGATATTTCCAAGGATGGGATGATGGCAGGACCTAATATTGAAGCAACTTGTGATCTAGCAAGACAAACAAAAATACCCGTTATAGCCTCAGGAGGAGTATCCTCCCTTACGCATATAAAGAACCTTGCTGACCAACAGATTATCTCGGCTGTAATTTGCGGAAGAGCCCTTTATGAAAATGCGTTTAGCTACAAAGACGCATTAGAAGTTTTAGAGTAATTAAACTAGTATAAAACGATCGTGAGAGTTTATTTTATATCTTTAATTTTCCTCTCCACTTTTCTGTATCCCTCGGAAGGAGAAAAGCTTACTCAAGAAAATTGCGCTGCTTGTCATGATGATAAAAGCCTTAATCTAATTTCATTAGATTCTATGTCTATATATTCAGAAGAGGATCTTATAAATATCCTCCAACAAGGCAAAATGAAGGCTCAAGCAGAACATCTCTCAACAGAAGAAATACAAGCTATTGCCGGGCACATCTCAGAAAATAATATTCCTGCAAAAGAGGAAGCCAATATTTGTAATAATGATCTTTCGCTTGCTGACCTTTTTGTAGGTGCTCATTGGCCAAGTTTCGGCTTTGATGCATCAAATTCCAGAAATCAAACTAATACGACAATAAGTTCTAGTAATATAGAAAAACTTGAACTTAGATGGTCATTCGGAATAAAGAATGTGCAAGTAAGGTCTCAGCCAGTAGTTATTGGGAAGATGGTTTTGCTCTCAGGTGCCAATACTCTATATGCTGTTGATAAAGAAAAGGGCTGTGTCTATTGGTCCTTTAAATCAAAGGCTCAAATAAGAAACTCTGCTGCTTTTGATAAGCTAACAGAGGATGCAATTTACATCATAGATAATGACTTTATAGTTTATAAATTAAATGCCGTAGACGGAACTATCGTCTGGAAAACTAAGATTCCTAAAGAGCATGAATCCAATACTCCTTCCGCTTCACCACTCCAAGTAGATAGGTATTTATTAATTCCAGTGTCTACTTATGAAACAGTTATGGCCATGGATCCAAGATACGAGTGCTGCAAGAGTAGTGGAGCAATGGTTGCCATTGATACTGCAACCGGGAATATTCTTTGGAATCACCGAGTAGAGCAAAAACCTAAAAGCATAGGAAAAGGTTTAATCTCTAGGAGTAAAAAATATGCCCCCTCAGGCTCGGCAGTTTGGAATTCCCCTGGTGTTGATATAGAAGAGAGAAGAGTATTTTTTGGAACAGGACAAAGCCTTCAGTCTCCAGCTTCTAATTTTAGTGACGCTATAATCACCTTAGATCTTGAAACCGGTAAACGAATATGGAGTACTCAAACTCTTGCAGGCGATGCCTATAATGTAGGCTGCGAAGTTCCTGTTGTACGAAGAATGGTTTGTCCAAAGGAAAACGGACCTGATTTTGATTTCGGGGCTTCAGTAATACAATCTTTGGATTTTAATGGAAATAAAATACTTTTAGCAGGACAAAAGTCAGGTGAGGTATTTAGACTTAACCCAGAGAATGGAGAAATAGTTTGGAAGAGTCGAATAGGCAATGGAGGACTTTTAGGTGGAGTTCATTTTGGAATGGCAACAGATCAATCAAAATTATATGTGCCAATTTCTGATAGGTGGGTGAACAGAGACTATGATGAGTTTGCTAGACCTGGTTTATATGCGGTTGATTTAGAGAGTGGAGCTATTCTTTGGTCAGTTATGTCCGATGATATTTGTAAAGATAGAAAACCTTTATATGGAGAAGGTTATTGTTTCCCTGGATTTTCTGCACCAATTTCTATAGCAAACGACTTATTATTTGCAGGCTCCCTTGATGGAAGATTTTCGGTACATTCCACAAAAGATGGAACTAAATTATGGGAATTCGATACTTTGAGAACTTTTCAGACAGTAAATAAACAACCTGCCGTAGGTGGATCTATTGACGCGGCAGGGCCAGTAATATCCGATAATTGGATTTTTATTAATAGTGGCTATGCTCAGCATGCCCAGATGGCAGGAAATGTTATCCTAGCGTTCTCAATTGAATAATTAAAATAATGTCCGTTGCAAAAAGAATAATCCCATGTCTTGATGTTGACCAAGGTAGAGTGGTTAAAGGTGTAAATTTCTTAGACATTAGAGACGCTGGTGACCCTATTGAAGTAGCAAAAAGATATGATCATGAAGGGGCAGATGAGATCACCATGCTTGATATAACTGCTAGTCACGAAACCAGAGAAACCACTTATAAAACAGTAGAGAGCATAGCAAGTCAGGTGTTTATTCCCCTTACGGTTGGAGGCGGGGTAAGAAAATTAGATGATATTAAGAAATTACTTAGATCCGGAGCAGATAAAGTCAGCATCAATACTTCGGCCGTTGAGAATCCTGATTTTATCAAAGAGGCAGCTGATAAATTTGGATCGCAATGTATTGTTGTTGCTGTTGATGCAAAAGCTACTTCAAATTCTTGGGAGGTAGTTACCTATGGGGGCAGGAATAGGACTGGTCTTGATGCTCTTGAATGGACTCAACAGGTTACGGAATTCGGCGCTGGAGAGATTCTACTAACTAGTATGGACAGAGATGGAACCAAAGAAGGCTTTGATAATAAACTTGTATCGAGGGTTTCGTCTGGTATTTCTATACCGGTAATAGCTTCAGGTGGAGTTGGGAATCTAGACCATTTAGTAGATGGTATTAAGATAGGAGGAGCTGAAGCAGTCTTAGCAGCAAGCATTTTTCATTATTCTGAGTATTCTATTAGGGAGGCGAAGGAAGCAATGCGAGATGCAGGAATAAATGTTCGATTTTAGTCGATTCTTATAATCCCTTGATCAGAGCATTTATAAGTCAACGGATCTCCAGTAGCTATCTCTAATTTAACAATCTCATCTGAGCTAATTTTTTCAAGTTCCATAACAAGCGCTCTGAGAGAATTACCGTGAGCAGCTACAAGGATATTCTGACTTTCTTTAATTTTTGGTAGGATTTCAGAATTAAAATAAGGCAAAACTCTCTCTGCTGTATTCTTAAGACTTTCTCCACCTGGAGGGGGAATATCATAAGACCTTCTCCATATATGGACTTGCTCTTCTCCCCATTTTACTCTGGCTTCGTCTTTATTTAATCCGGCTAATTCACCATAATTTCTTTCATTTAAACTTTGATCTTTAACTACTTCTATATGACCCAAGTTCATTTGCTCAAGAATTATACGACCAGTCTCTTGGGCTCTAAAAAGATCAGAGGTGAACATAATATCGAAAGCTAAGCCTCTTTCTTTTAATAAGTTTCCAGCCTTCTTTGCTTCTTCAATCCCAAGATCAGTTAGATTAGGATCTTTCCAGCCAGTAAATAAATTCTTTTTATTCCATTCACTTTGCCCATGTCTGACTAGTACTAGATTTGTTTGCTTCATATTTTTAAAAGTTTTTTATATTTTAACTTAGTAATCTATATAATCCCGTTCCGTTATGAATAAATTCTTCTTGTTTATAAGTGATAATTTTTTGGCAGTTATTGTCTTGCTATCCCTTATATCAATTTTAATTATCTACGAAAGAAGAAAAGGTGGAACCAAAGTTGATACTTCAGAAATGACAAGGCTTATCAATAAGGGGAACCCTTTTGTGTATGATCTTAGAAGCGCTGCAGAATATGGAGTTGGCTCTGTAGCTGGAGCTCAAAATATACAGGTTTCTAATTTAGTTAAAGGTGACGCTCTTTTCAAGGCAACTGAAGAGGACTGCATAATTTTAATTTGTAAGACGGGCACTAATTCTTCAAAAGCTGCAGGTGATCTTAAGAAAGCAGGCTATACAAATATTAATGTTTTGTCTGGAGGTATGATGAATTGGACACAGAGCGGGATGCCACTGGTAAAAAATTAATGTCAGCTATCTATTCCAAGTTCTTTGATTTTCCTTGTAAGAGTATTTCTTCCCCATCCCAATAATTCAGCAGCTTCCTTTTTTCTGCCCATAGTTTTATTAAGAGCTACCTTAATGATAGTTCTTTCAAACTCCGGAATGGCCTCTTCAAGAAGATTATCTTTTCCTTTCGCTAAATAGTTCTCTGACCAACTTTGAAGAACCCTAGTCCAGTCATTTAAATTTTCAACATTTTCTACTTTAAGATCATCAGGAAGGTCTTCTAGCTTTACCTCTCTTGTAGGAGACATAACTGTAAGCCAGCGGCAAGTATTCTCAAGCTGTCTAACATTACCCGGCCATGCTAGTGTCATAAAATATTCTTCTACCTCTGCAGAAAGAAATTTCTTCTCTTCTTTAAGATCATCTGAAGATTTCTGAAAGAAATGTTTTACTAAGTCTGGTATGTCTTCTTTTCTTTCATTTAACTTTGGTAGAGATAGTTTAATAACATTTAGTCTATGAAAAAGATCCTCTCTAAAGTTTCCAGCTTTAACAAGATTTTCTATATTTTGATGTGTCGCAGTTATTATTCTTACATCTACTTTTATAGGCTCTCTACCTCCAACTCTGTAAAATTCTCCATTCGATAGAACCCTAAGAAGTCTCGTTTGTGTTTCTAACTGCATATCTCCAATTTCGTCCAGAAATAGCGTACCTCCGTCTGCTTGTTCAAATCTTCCTATTCTTTTTTCATCTGCACCGGTAAATGCTCCTTTCTCATGACCAAAAAGTTCGGCTTCCAGAAGTTCTTTTGGTATGTCTGCCATATTAAGGGCGATAAAAGGTTTATCTTTTCTAGGACTATGTTGGAATAGGGCTCTCGCAACTAGTTCTTTTCCCGTCCCAGATTCTCCTATCAATAGCACAGTGGAGTTTGAATTTGATAATTTACCAATAGCCCTAAAGACTTCTTGCATTGCTGGGGCTTCGCCTATAACTTCAGCTTGAGAGTCCAGCTTTTCATCATTATTGACTTCATCTGTGGTTGTGGCCCTCTGGACCATAGATACAGCTTCTTCAATATCAAAAGGCTTAGGAAGATATTCCCATGCTCCATGTTCGAAAGATTCAACCGCGCTATCAAGATCTGAGTGTGCGGTCATTATAATTACAGGTATGTCTGGTCGCAGTTCTTTAACTTTATCAAGAAGATCTATTCCGCTGGGTCCAGGCATTCTTATATCGGTAAGTATTAGATGAGGATTTTCTGTTTCTAATTTCTTAATAACTTTATTTGCCGAATCAAAGGTTTGCACATCCATGCCGTTTTCGCTAAGACCCTTATCAAGAACCCACCTTATAGATTCATCATCATCAACAACCCAAATATTCTTATCCATTAGCTATTTGCAAGTCTAAGTCTTTATTGCCATTTATGGGGATATTTATGAAGAACTCTGTTCGATCAGGTTCACTCGTGAAATGAATATTACCTTTATGTTGAGAAATAATCCCTTGAGTGATGGATAATCCTAATCCCGTTCCTTTATCTTTACCCGTAATCATTGGGAAGAAAATTGAGTCTTTGATTTCATCATCTATACCAGGCCCGTTATCTACAACAGAAATTTTGCAAACGGTAGAATTCCTCTCTCCATCAATTATTTCTCCATGAGAAATCCTTGTAATGATATTTATCTCCGCACTAGAAGTATTGGCATCAATGAGTGCATCTCTGGCGTTTTTTGTAAGATTCAAAATGCTATTTTCTATCAAATAACTATCGATATATAAATCTGGAATACTCGGATCAAAATCTTTTATTATTTTAATATTCTCATATCCTGATTCATTCTCAATTAGATTTAAAACATTCTCTATTGGATAGTGGATATTTTGATATTTAAAATCTGGTTTTTTATTAGGGCCTAGAATGTTATCAACCAATGAAGTTAATCTATCAGTTTGCTTGATAACTATGTCCGTATATTCTCTTAAGTTTTCACTGCTCAGTTTATTCCTTAAAAGCTGTGCAGAACCTCTTATTCCACTCAAAGGATTTTTTATTTCGTGTGCTAGACCTCTCACAAAATCTTGGGAGATTTGTTGATTAGCTCTCATTCTGTATCTTTCTATCAGTTCAGATGAGGCTTCTTTATTTATAATCTCTAACAGTAAGCCTGTCTCTTCAGAATTACTAAAAGGATGGACTATATAAGTACATAGAACTTTGTTGCCTCTCTTTAGATTCAATACCGCATCAGTTTTAGTAAAGCTTCTTTTTTCATCAATAGATTCTTCAAAATCATAAAAGCTGTCAGGCTCTTCATAAAAGAGCTGATCGATTTTCTGTCCCATAGAAGATTTCTCTGTAGTATCTAATATAGTAGTAGCTGAAGGATTAATGAACTTAACTTTCAACGATGTATCTAGAATGATAATTCCTGTGTTAAGTTCGGAAAGGAGAGATTGATTCAATTTATTTAAAATAAATATCCGGAGACTTAGTCTCCGGATAAATTATTAAAGATAATTATGAAGTTAAAGTGCCAACAATGTGGGCAATAATCTTGTATGGATCTGCATTAGAGGCAGGTCTTCTGTCTTCTAAGTATCCATTCCAATTATGCTCGACTGTATAGATAGGTATTCTGATACTTGCCCCTCTATCACTTACACCGTAAGAAAACTGATCGATGCTTTGTGTTTCATGAAGACCGGTTAGTCTCATGTCGTTGTCAGAACCATATAACGCAATACCATCTTTGTGGACTTCACCAAGCTTTTCACACATTGATGTGAACATATCTTCTGTTCCAGACGATCTCATAGCTTCGTTAGAGAAGTTTGTGTGCATACCAGAACCATTCCAGTCACCAGTCTTAGGCTTAGGGTGTATGTTTACCGAAACACCGAATTCTTCGGCTACCTTATGAAGTAAGTATCTGCTTACCCATAGATCATCTCCTGCTTTTATTCCCTTTCCTAAGCATTGATATTCCCATTGTCCAAGGGCAACCTCAGCATTTGTACCGGTTAATTCAATTCCGGCATCCAAACATGCGTCTAAGTGAGCATCACTAATTTCTCTTCCAACAACATTACTCGCACCTACAGCACAGTAATATTCCCCTTGAGGCCTGCTAGGTGTTCCATCTTCCCATCCAAGAATTGTTCCATCTTTGTCAGTTAAGAAATATTCTTGTTCGAAACCAAACCACCACTCATCACTAACAACTGCTTCTGCAGCAGCTCTTGAATTAGAAGGGTGTGTTTCATGCTCACCAGTCTGTACCTCACACATAACAAGAGATCCTTCATTAGTTGGATTTTCATATTGTTGCACAGGAAGCAATATACAATCTGAGCTTCCACCTTCTGCTTGTAAAGTAGAAGATCCATCAAATGACCATTCAGGCGGTTCACCATCTGTTACTTTTACTTTGCTTCTTAAATTAGCTTCTGGTTCGTACCCATCAAGCCATATATATTCATACTTTGTCATTTACTTTCTCCATTCATAATTAAAAGTTGGAGAATTTTATCATGCAAAATGCTATAAAAGAACAATTTTTGTGCAAGAATATTGTATATTTTGATTATTTCGTACTTAATAAGTGCAATTGCACTACTATAGTGCATTATTAAGTACGCTTAAGCCATACTTCTTTGTGTAGACTAAAAATTCTTCCAGAAAATAGTTCCATTGAAATTTTTCATCTTTACTCAACATGTTTCTATTTGGATATTTATTCCTTAACCAGAATTGTTTCTTGCCATTAAATTTTCTGACTTCAGCCATTTTTGCGTCATGATAAATATATATCTCAATTTCTGTGTCAGGTAATAAAGAGATTGATTTATTTTTTTTTATTTCAACAACTGATGTGTGACTAGAGAGTTTTTTGCATGATAATTTTATTTCTGAGTCAAATACTCCTTCAGGAATTAAGTAGTTAATATTGTTTTTTGAATCCTGAATTGGAAAAAATGCAATTATTCTTTGGTAGTTTCTTTCGTATAAACGAAGAAGCTGGTTTAAGCCCCTCTGGCTATTTTTTGATTTATTTACCTTAGTCTTTGTCATATGTTGACCACAATATTAACGCAGCTATTGATCTATAGGGAGACCAGGGTTCTGACATTTTTTCTATTGTCAAATAATCTGGTCTATTTTTTAGACCTTTTAGTCTTTGTATGGCGACTAAGAGACCTAAATCGGAAGAAGGCCAAGCATCTAGTCTTTTTAAACAGGCCATCAGATAACATTGTGCTGTCCATTCCCCAATTCCTTTAATCTTTGTTAGTTCTGTAATGACTTCAGAGTCTTCTTTGTCTGTGAGCTCTTTGAGATTTAATTCTTTATTAATAATTTTATTTGCAATCCCGTTACAATAATCTATCTTCTGTTTACTCAATCCAGCCTTTTTAAATTCCTGTGGATCAATAGCTAAGAATTTGATTGGTTTAAATGGTTTCACTAGATCTTTTAGTCTTCCAAAAATAGCTTTGGCAGAAGCTACTGATAATTGTTGTTCAACTATCAGGCTTATTAATCCCTCAAAACCATCTGCTTTATTGAAAGGATTAATTTTGTAATTTTTTTCTATAAGTATCCTCTTAAATTCTGGTTCCTTTTTAGATAGATACAGGAATCCCTCTTGTAATGTGTTTTTATCTAAAGTTTTAAAGCCTGTCATATAAATCTAAAGTTACTTCTTTTTTAAATGGAAGAAGAGCTCTTCTGTCAAAGTTATACTCAAGCACATGCTCCCTTTCTCTATCAAGAAAATCATCAATAGCCTCTTTAAATCTGATATCTTTAATCCAATGGGCCGAATAAGTTTCTATAGGACAAAATCCTCTTTTAATTTTATGCTCACCTTGAACACCTGGATCAAAAGATTCTAAGTTTTCTGCAATACAAAATTCTATGCCTTGATAGTAGCAAGTCTCAAAATGAAGAGAATCATATTCCTCCAGACATCCCCAATATCTTCCATAAAGTTTTTTATCATCAAAAAAGTTTAAAGCGCCTGCTACATACTCTCCAATACTATTCTTAGCCATTACTAATAATATTGATTCGGGAATTAATTCTATTATTTTTTTAAAAAAATCAAAGTTCAAATAACCTCGCATTCCTCTTTTTAAGTAGGTAACTTGGTAGAATTGATAGAAAGTTTCAATCATTTCTGTGGTTATTTCATCTCCCGTAATTTTCAAAACACTGATACCTTGGTCAGTAATTTTTGCTCTTTCCTTCCTTATATTTTTTCTTTGTCGCGACGTCATATCATCTAGGAACTGATCAAAATTTTTATAACTTTTATTGAACCAATGAAATGAATAGCTAGTTCTTAAGCTGAAATCTTCGTTTGAGAAATTTTCTATTTCTTTTTTTTCAGGGAGCAGAACATGAACACTAGAGAAATTATTATCTTCTGAAATCTGCTTTAAAGCATCAGAGATTGCCTTAACTATCTCAGGACTTCTTTTTTCTTCTGCCATCAAAATTCTAGGACCGCTAGCAGGAGTAAATGGAATAGAGCTAACTAGCTTCGGATAATATTCTAGCCCGTTTCGATAGTAGGCATCAGCCCATGACCAATCAAAAATAAATTCTCCTTGAGAATCAGTTTTTATATAAAGAGGCATAACTGCGATTATCTTCTTGTTCTCTGAAACCACTATATGCAAGGGCGACCATCCTTGTTCCGCTGACACACATTTAGTTGTCTCCAGGGCTTTAAGAAAATCATATTTTAAAAAGGGATATTTATTTTTTAGAACGGCATCCCAGTCATCTTTTGTTATTTCTTCTATAGAATCTAAAAAATTAATCTTCATAAAGAAACACCCATGATAGAACCTAGAAAAATAGTAAGGCCGAGCCAGTTATTATTTTTGAAGGCCTTTAAGCACTGTTTGCTTTCCTGTTCTTTGATAAGAAAACATTGATAGATGGCTAAGATAAATGCCATGAGTGCAAAAAAGTAAAAACTAGGATGAAAACTTAATGAGAATCCTACATAAAGTAATATAAATAATGAGATTGTATGAAATAGGAAAAAGAAGATAACAACATTTTCTCCTAAAGCTATTGCAGAAGAATTTATTCCTAAATTGAGATCATCATCCTTATCGCAAAGCGCATAAGCAGTATCATATGCAATAATCCAAAAAAAACATGAACCAAATAATAAAAGACTTGTTGTGTTTATCTCATTCAATTCAGCAGCAGATACCATCATTATTCCCCACGAAAAAGCCAAACCTAAAAATACTTGTGGTACTGAAAAAAACCTTTTACTAAGTGGGTATATGGTTGCTAAAGCAAAACCAATCACGGCAATAAAAAAAGTAAATGGATTCATCCATAACAGTAAAGAAGTTGAAGATAATACCAATACTGCAAACAAGACTAATGCTTCTTTGGGGCTAATCTCTCCGGTAACTATCGGTCTATCTTTAGTGCGATCGACTTTCCCATCAAAATCTTTATCGAAGTAATCATTTATTACACAACCTGCAGATCGCATAAGAAAGGTTCCTATTATAAATAAAACTACCAGAACAAAATCAGGGTTTCCATTGGTCAGTATGAAGAAAGCAGTTAGAGTGGGCCACAACAAAAGCGCAGTACCGATTGGCTTATCGGCTCTCATTAATTTAAAAAGACTAAAATATTTCTCTCTTTGTAACATTGGTATTGAATACTTTTGCAGAAGATTGATACTTTAGTCTAAGTTGATAATAAAGTTGAGTTAGAATGTCTTTTTTTGACTAAGGAGTATGCATTGAAAAAGTGGGAATGTATTGTTTGCGGACTAATTTATGATGAAGAAGAAGGTTGGCCTGATGATGGTATTGAGCCTGGAACAAAATGGGAAGATGTACCAGAAGACTGGATTTGTCCTGACTGTGGAGTTGGCAAAGAGGATTTCGAGATGGTAGAAATAGATTAACTTATGAGTCTTACTTCTAGAATTATTTTATCCATGGTTTTGGCTATGGCGGGAGGCGTTTTATTAAAATTAATCAATGACGCAGGTTTTCTAGGAGAAATAGGGCAATTAATACTCATAGATTTTTTTACTGAAGGATTATTGGATGTTGTAGGTCAAATTTTCATAGCTTCATTAAGATTAGTTATTGTGCCCTTAGTTTTTTTCTCTCTTGTTTGTGGTGTTGTATCGATCTCTTCAACTTCCAGAATAGGGACAATCAGTCTCAAAACTTTATCCTTATACCTTTTAACAACAGCTATAGCTATATCAGTTGCATTAACATTTGCCTTAATATTTAAGCCTGGTATTGGTATAGACCTTGCTTTACCGACGGCATTTGAATCTACTGCAGCACCTTCCTTAAAAGAAGTACTAATTAATATTTTTCCTACTAATCCTGTAGCGGCAATGGCAGAGGGAAATATGCTCCAAATCATTGTCTTTTCTCTTTTATTTGGTATTGCATTAAAAAGTTTAGGATCTGCCGGGGATTCACTCAAAAATTCTTTTGAGCTAATAAATAACGTTATCTTAAACCTAGTTAGAATGCTGATTGAACTTGCACCTTATGGTATTTTTGCACTACTGTTTTCCCTATTTGCTGTCCAAGGATTTGGCATGATTGCAGATTTAGCAAAATACTTCTTTTTACTTGTTTTTGTTTTAATTTTTCATGCTTTTGTAACATATGGCAGTCTTTTATCTCTTTTAGCGAGACTCAATCCAATTAGATTCTTTATGAAAGTTAGATCGCTTGCAGTTTTTGCTTTCAGCACTTCGTCAAGTAGTGCAACAATGCCGGTAACACTAGACACTGTTAAGAACAACCTCGGAGTTAGATCTTCTATAGGTTCTTTTACTGTACCTCTCGGCGCTACTATCAATATGGATGGTACCGCTATCATGCAAGGTATAGCGACTGTATTTATATCTCAAGCCTACAATATTGATCTTTCGATGATTGATTATTTGATGGTTATTTTAACTGCTACATTGGCATCAATAGGTACAGCAGGAGTTCCAGGTGTAGGTCTCATTATGTTGGCAATGGTTCTTGAACAAGTTGGATTACCTGTTGAAGGCATAGCGCTAATAATAGGTGTAGATAGGTTGTTAGATATGACTCGTACTGCAGTGAATGTATGTGGTGACGCAATGGTTTCTTGTGTAGTTGCGGTATCTGAAGATGAATTTGATTCAGATACTTTTCATGCAAAAAATTAATATTTTAATTAAACAGCTATACCGTTAGACTACGCGCTGAGAAAGAGTATTCCAATTTTTTGAGGAGAAAAAATGTTAGAAAGTTATCTTTATTTACCACCTTTATTGGGTGTTTTGGGACTGTTAGTTGCCCTAGGCATATATGTAGTTGTTACTAGGTTCCCAGAGGGGGATGAAAGTGTTAAGAAAATTGGTGATCAAATACATCTAGGCGCAATGACATTTATGAAGACCGAATATACCTATTTAAGTATTTTTGCTTTAGTGGTCATAGTCCTGGTGTGGCTTTCCTTGGGTGAAGGAACTGCTATAGCTGTCTTTGCAGGTGCTTTGTCTTCTTCTGTCGCTGGTTGGATAGGTATGTATTCAGCTACAAAAGCTAATGTAAGAACAGCAACAGCAGCTTCTGAATCAGGTGCAGAAGCAGCATTATCAGTTGCATTTTACGGGGGCTCGATAATGGGTCTGTGTGTGGCTTCGCTTGGTCTGATAGGTCTTGGAACTCTTTTTTATGTGTTAAGCGGTGATGCTCACTCTATTGAAGGCTTCGCTATGGGTGCTTCCATCGTTGCGCTCTTCTCAAGAGTTGGTGGAGGAATCTATACAAAAAGTGCTGATGTCGGTGCAGATCTGGTAGGAAAAGTTGAAGCAGGTATTCCAGAAGATGATCCTAGGAATCCAGGAGTAATAGCAGACAATGTAGGAGACAATGTAGGAGATATAGCTGGAATGGGATCAGATATATTCGAATCCTATTGTGGGTCTATGGTTGCTTGTATAGCTATAGCTTCGACCTACCTAATAACCTCTGAATTTTCTCAAGCAGATAAAGATGGAATGATGTTTTTACCTTTGGCTTTAGCCTCAATAGGTTTAATAGCATCTATTCTAGGAATCGTTATAGTAAGACTATTTTCAAAATCCTCACCAGCCAATGCTATGAGATGGGGAACTATGGGAGCACCATTAATCTTCATCATTGCTGCTTATTTTTTAACCAATGCTTTAGTTGGAACTAATGGTGTCGATGTATGGTTGGCCGTAGTTTGTGGCTCAGTAGGGGGGATAGCAATTGGTTTAATTACTGAATATTACACAGGATCTAGTCCTGTAATTAAGATAGCGGAAGCTGGACAAACTGGTTCTGCTACTGTCATGATCACAGGTCTCTCAGTAGGCATGCAATCTGTCGTACTTCCTATAGCTTGTATCATTCTTATTATCTTTATTTCAACTGAATTAACAGGGCTTTATGGCGTAGGTATTGCCGCAGTAGGTATGTTATCTACAGTCGGTATTACAATGGCAATAGATGCATATGGACCTGTTGCTGATAACGCAGGAGGAATTGCAGAAATGGCTGGTATGCCAGCTGAAACTAGAGTGATTACAGATGAGTTAGATGAACAAGGTAATACTACGGCTGCCATAGGTAAAGGTTTTGCTATAGGAGCTGCTGCCTTAGCAGCTCTAGCAATTATCTCCGCATTTGTTGAAACAGTTTCTGCAAATAGAGCCGAACCGCTGGAGCTTATACTATCAAACCCAATAGTTCTCATAGGAATATTTATTGGTGGTGCTATACCTTTCTTGATAGCTTCGATAACTATGACAGCTGTTGGGGATGCTGCATTTGAAATGATTAATGAAATAAGAAGGCAATTTAAAGAAATTCCAGGACTTCTTGAAGGCAATGCTGAGCCTGATACAGCTAAATGCGTTGATATAGCCACTGCAGCTGCTTTGAAGAAAATGTTACTGCCAGGAATCATTGCAGTGTCTGCTCCTCCTTTGGTTGGACTAGGCATTGGCGCTGAAGCTTTGGGTGGAATGCTTGCAGGGGGGCTGCTAGTTTGTGTATTAATGGCACTTTTCATGGCAAATGCCGGAGGCGCTTGGGATAATGCTAAAAAGTACATAGAAAAAGGAAATCTTGGAGGTAAAGGAACCGATACTCACTCGGCTGCTGTAGTTGGTGATACTGTAGGTGACCCTTTTAAGGACACATCTGGACCTTCTATGAATATCTTAATTAATGTGATGGCAATTGTTAGTTTGGTAATTGCACCTTTACTTTAGGATACTAGGCTCTTTTTCATAGTCTTGTGAGGTATGCCTGTATCAGACTGATATGGGCCTACTTCTTCATAACCAAGACTTAAATAGAAACTTATTGCGTTTTCTCGCGCATTTAAAATCATATTTACTATGCCTTTAGATATAGCATAATTTTCAAGTTCTTTAACAATTTCAGTACCGACACCTTTTCTTTTAAAGTTCTCATCTACTGCCATATACCTAATCTGAGCTTCATTTTTAGAATTAAAATGAACTCTACCAGATGCAATGACATTTTTTTCTTCATCTATTCCCATCAAGTGAAAACTTTCGTCTTCAATAGAATCGGCCAGTGAGTCTTTTGACATGCCCAGAGGTTTTCTGAGAACTTCCCACCTGAACAAAAGATAACTATCCCACTCTTCTTTATTTTCTGGAGATTTTATTGAGTAATTAGGCATATTTAGGCATTAGATTTTACAATGGCTCACATGGGAAAGCAGGATAATATTTTTGAAGGAGGTAATTTAAGTGGTTTGCCTTTCACTTTCAATCAAGAAGTAACAGAAGTATTTGAAGATATGATCGACAGGTCAGTTCCTGGTTACAAAACAAGCTTAAGTTTAATTGCTCATAATGCCAGAAGATATTATCAATCTAATACGAATTGCTACGATGTAGGCTGTTCCCTAGGTGCTTCAAGCTTATCAATACTTCAAGGTGCGAAGGATGCGAAAGTTACAGCAATTGATAATTCTGAAGCCATGATAGAAGAGTGCGAGCGCAGATTTAAAAATTTAACAGAATCTTTCCATATCAAGTTTATATGTGAAGATATTATGGATAGTAGCTTAAGCGATGCTTCAATAGTTGTTGTAAATTATGTAATTCAATTTTTAGATTTAGAGCAAAGAGACACACTTTTAGAGAAAATTTATAATGCACTCTTGCCTGGAGGTATCTTAATTCTTTCAGAGAAAATTCATCATAAGAATAATTTTGAAAGTGAAAGAATTTTTAAAACACATCATAAGTTTAAATCTTCTAATGGGTATTCAGATCTTGAAATTTCAGGAAAGAGAGATTCTTTAGAAGGTGTCCTGTTAACAGAATGTGAAGAAGATCATATTCTTCGTGCTAAAAAGGCTGGGTTTATTAATTCAGAGAAAATCCTATCTAACTTAAATTTTAGAACTTTCAAATTTTTAAAATAAGTATGTTTATATCTGAAGAAGTAGAACTACTGTCTCGCCAATACACAACTTTACCTTTTGGTAATAAGAAGGATAAGAGGATAGAAAGTTGGTTAAATGTTTTTAATGACCTGCCTGAGATTAAAGAGGCCAAGATTCATTTGACTGATGAAGTGACTGTGGATTTTCGATCTGATCAGGACAATGAAATAGAGGAGTTATTTTTGCAGCTTATGCCTTGGAGGAAGGGGCCTTTTAGGATCAATGATATTTTTATTGATAGTGAATGGGATTCAGCAAGAAAGTGGAAACGATTCCAAGAACTAAGCCTTGATTTATCAGGTAAGTCAATTCTAGATGTAGGGTCTGGCAACGGATATTACGCTTTTAGAATGTTAGGTATGGGTGCAAATCAGGTACTTTGTTTAGAGCCAAATTTAATGCACGTATCACAATTCACTGCTGTAAATCATTTTATTGGTACAGAAAATATAAGAATGGTTCCGGAACGTCTTGAAGATGCAGGATTAAAAGATACAAGATTTGATTTAATTTTTAGTATGGGCCTTTTGTATCATCAGAGAAATCCAAAAGAGCATTTATTAAAATTGATAGGTTTGCTAAAAAACGAAGGCAAACTCATTCTTGAGACAATTATTGCAACGGAAGAATATGGATTAGCTTTAGTACCTGAAGATGGTAGGTACGCTTCAATGCCAAATGTTCATTATGTTCATACTCATCGAGGATGTAGCTCAATTTTTGAGGAACTTAATTTGAAGCTAATTGCTGAAACTGATTTAGTAGCTACTAATCTTACAGAGCAAAGAAAAACAAAATGGATGCCATTTAAGTCTTTTGAATCAGCTTTAAAAGAAGAGGATAAATCTGTGACTGTAGAAGGTTATCCTGCTCCACAAAGAAAATTTTATATTTTGCAAAAAACTCACTAAGAATCTGAATAGTCCACTCTATTGCCAATCCACCTTTCTACAAGTGTTTTAGCAAATCCTGTTTCATTTTTACCTAATTCAATAGCTTCATTTTGAGCGTCCAATAACAAGCTTGAATCTCTTATTGGATTTGCTATCTTTAGGTCCATTAAGCCAGACTGTCTTAGGCCATAAATATCACCAGCACCTCTAAGTTCAAGGTCTTTTTCTGCAATTTGGAAGCCATCATTCGTAGCTTCCATAGTCTTAATTCTTTCCTCTGCTAATCCAGATAAAGGTTCTTTATAGAGCAAAAGACAATGAGAATCAGTGTTAGCCTTTCTTCCAACCCTTCCTCTTAATTGATGTAATTGAGACAGACCTAATCTCTCAGGATTTTCTATAATCATCAGAGTTGCTTCAGGTACATCAACGCCAACTTCTATAACCGTAGTACAAACCAAAAGTTGAATATCTCCTTTTCTAAATTGCTCTATTACAGAATCTTTTTGTTCTTTTTTGAGTCTTCCATGTACAAGACCAACTTTAAGTTTCGGCAAAGAATTTGATATTTCTTTATATAACTCTTCCGCTGATTGAGCCTCTAATTCATCAGAGTCCTCAATTAAAGTACAAACCCAATAAGCCCTTTTTCCTGTTAAACAGACTTCCTCTACTCTTTTAATAACTTTTTCTCTAAACGAATCAGGCCTAGATGATGTCTGAACAGGGTTTCTTCCTGGAGGCAGTTCATCAATTATAGATGTTTCAAGAGATCCATAAACTGTCATTGCTAATGTTCTAGGAATTGGTGTTGCAGTCATGATTAGTTGATGTGGACTTTGGTTGGTTTTTCCTCCTTTTTCCAGCATCGAAAATCTTTGATGCACACCAAATCTGTGCTGCTCATCAATAACTGTTAAGCCAAGACTATTAAATTCTATACCTGACTGAAAGATTGCATGAGTACCAATTAAGATATCAATTTTTCCTGCTGCAAGATCTTCTATTATGATTTTTCTTTCTTTTGCTTTCGTAGATCCAGTAAGCAACATTACCTTTATACCTAATTTTTTAAACCAATCTGAAAATGAAGTGAAATGCTGTTCTGCAAGAATTTCGGTTGGGCATAACAAGGCAGTTTGATAGCCATTAGATGAGGCATGAAGGGCAGATAAAGCCCCTACAAGCGTTTTTCCCGATCCAACATCTCCCTGAAGCAGTCTTCTCATAGGTATGTTAGCAAGTAAGTCATTTTTAATTTCACCCCACACCACATTTTGTGCATTGGTTAGTTCAAAGGGAAGTGAATCAAGGAAAACGCTTTCATGCATTGAAATATCCTTCATAGAAGGACCAGTTCTTCCTTCTAGTTCATTTTTTAATATGCCTGCGCAAAGCATATGTGCTACAAGCTCTTCTTTAATTAATGCTTGTTGAGCGGGATGTTTGCCTTCAATTAATTCATTTAGATTTGTTTCTACGGGAGGTTTATGAAGAAATTGTAACGTTTCTAGAAGGTTGCCATATTCTGAATATTTTTTATTCTTGGACTCTTCTTTTAGTAAATTATTTTTGTCGCAGTAAGATAAAGCGCTCTCTATAATTTTCTTTAATTTATTTTGTTGGAGCCCAGATGTAGTTGGATATATTGGGGTGAGATTCTTTTCTACTTCAATTGTGTCTTGTTTTGTAAATACTTGATATTGAGGATGAATCATTTGTTTTCCATTTGGACCAGGAGTAATAGTTCCAAAACATCTAATCATCTTGCCTTCTTCTAAAGCCTTGTGCTGAGCCATAGCGAAATTAAACATTCTCATGGTCAGTTTTCCAGTGCCATCATAAATTTCAGAAAAAAGCATTCTTCTTCCCCTGAACACTACTGTTGATTTCATGATCTCACCTTCTATCAGAACAGGAGTTTGATAATTGGCTTCAGTTATTGGAGTAATGAAGCTTCTATCTTCATATCGAAATGGGAGATGAAAAGCAGCGTCAGGAATAGTAAATATTCCTAAATTATTTAAAGAAGATGCACCTTTAGGACCAACCCCCTTTAAGTTTTGTATTGATTGAAGATCTTTAGATTCTTCATTCATATTTTATATTGTCTTAGCTACTATGGCCTCTACTTCAATAGAAGAATCTAAAGGCAATCTAGCAACTTGTAGAGCTGCTCTTGCCGGGAAGGGTTCATCAAAGAGTTCTTTCATAATTTCGTTGACTAAATTAAATGAACCTAGATCTTGTAACGAAACATTAAGCTTAATTATGTGATTCAAACTCAGACCTGCCTCTTCACAAAGAGCTTCAATATTTTTAAAAACTTGTCGGATTTGATTCTCATCCCCTTCAACGAGTTTCATATTTTCAGGATCTAAAGGAATCTGGCCTGATAAAAATATCAGGCTTTCAGTTTCAATTCCCTGAGAATATGGCCCTATAGCTTCAGGAGCTTTTTTTGTGCTAATCTTTTTCTTCATATTTAATGCATCGCTGTTGCTTGTCTCATTTCCCAATCATGAATACGTGTGACTGAGACAATATTATTTAGGGTTTTTATTTTCCTTAATATTCTTGAGAGATGGAGCCTGTCGGTAACTTCAAGATCTAAAATGAATTCATGCATTCCTATATTTATTTCCATTGTTTGAATAGAAGCTATATTGGCCTCCTGACCTGTAATAACTGAAGCTAGGTTCGCTAATAGACCTGGCTCATCTCTCGCTACTACCTTTATTTGAGCTGTGAAAGATCTGCCAGACGGTTCTCCCCAATTTACTGGAAAACATTGTTGAGGATCCTCTCTTACTGAGAGTATGTTTTTACATCTTTCCTGATGAATAACTAATCCTCTTTCAGCAGTAAAATGTCCTATGACTGAATCTCCCGGTATGGGTTTACAACAAACCGCATAATTTACTATCAAACCTTCAGAACCTGTTATTTCTAAAGGAACAAGTTCTTTTTGCTTTACACTATGATTTTCTTTTAGAAAACCGGTGATTTGTTGGGCTACAATATTTCCAACTCTAAGACCTAACCCTATCTCTTCAAGTAATCTATTCAGACTTCTAACACCTATATTATTTAAAACTTTCCTGAGCTCATTTTTATCTATATCTCTAAGTTTTATATTCATATTGCCAAGAGATTGATCTAGTAGTCTCTTTCCAAATTTCCTCGCTTCGGAGGTCTTAAGATTACTTAGGTAGTGGCGTATGCTATTTCTAGCCCTTGGTGTTACAGCAAAATTTAACCAGGCAGGAGAGGTCTGAGGCACCTTCTCAGTAAGTATCTCAACTGTTTGACCACTTTCTAATGGGACGCTAAGTGGGGCTAATCTTCTATTTATTCTGCAAGCTCTGCAATGATGACCGATATCTGTATGGACTGCATACGCAAAATCAATGGCTGTGGAGCCGCCTGACATTTCTATAATTTTTCCCTGAGGTGTGAATACATATATTTCGTCAGGAAATATATCTGTTTTTACGGATTCAATAAATTCTTCAGTAGATTCATAGTTATCTCTCATCTCAAGAAGACCTGCAACCCATCTCCTGGCTCTTATCTGTGGACTGGTATCAGATTGATTGCCTGATTTATATAACCAGTGAGAGGCAATTCCATTTTCGGCCATATCATTCATTTCTTGAGTTTTTATTTGCACCTCAACAGGAAAGCCTTTTAAACCAACCACACCAGTGTGTAAAGATTGGTAACCATTTGACTTAGGAATTGCTATGTAGTCCTTAAATCTTCCTTCAACAGGTTTATAGAGATTATGTATGTGGCCTAGAGTTCGATAACAATTTTCTGGAGTATCTACTATGATCTTTATAGCATATACATCCATTATTTCTTCAAATGATCTCTGCCTTTCTTTCATCTTTCTATAGATGCTGTAGATATGTTTTTCTCTTCCTTCAACTAGGGCTGGAATTCCTTGATCCATAAGTTTTTTGCTTAACTCTTTCTGTATCTTGTTTAGAGTTCTTTTTTGCCCACCTCTATTTTTTTTTACTGCTGCCGTGAGTCTCTCATAACGGGTAGGATAGATAACTTTGAAAGCTAAATCTTCTAACTCACGATAGACATTATTCATACCAATTCGATGAGCAATGGGTGCATATATTTCCAGAGTTTCTTTTGCAATTGTTATTTGTTTATCTCTTTTTAGATATAGAAGAGTTCTCATGTTATGTAATCTATCAGCCAGTTTAACCACTATCACTCTTATGTCTTTAGACATAGCCAGAACCATCTTTTGAAGATTTTCTGCCTGTGCTTCTGTCCTATTAGAAATTGATAACTTATCAAGTTTGCTCACTCCATCTACCAGGTCAGCAACTTCCTTATTGAATTTTTCTTCTATTAGGCTTTTTGGTATCCCAGTATCTTCAATGACATCATGAAGCATGGCAGCAGAGAGACTGTCTTCATCCATCCTAAAAGAACTTAAAATAGATGCTACCGCTATTGGGTGCGTGACATAAGGATCACCACTGGATCTATATTGACCAGAATGAGCCTCACAAGCAAAGTTATATGCTTTATTTACTTGTTTAACTTTCTTAGGATCTAAATAGTCAGAAAGTTTTTTTGATAAGGCTCCAATTGATTCCATAACATTACTCAAACAGAGATTAAGTATCTCTGTTTTTAGAAGTTAATGCGAATTTTTTTAGATTTATTAAGATTGTGGCAAGTCTTCTGCTGCAAGCTCATCAGAAAACTCTTGCTCTAGGTCAGCTATGTCTACCTTCAAGTCATTGATATTATCAACCGTGACCGTTCCAGCTTCAATTTCTCTTAGCGCCATAACGGTTGGTTTGTCATCTTCCCATTCTAGGGTTGGACGTCTACCACCGGTGGCTAGCTGCCTTGCTCTTTTAGCTGCAAGTATAATTAACTCATACCTTGTGGTTACTTTTTCTAATGCTTCTTCAACTGTAATTCTAGCCATTTGTATATCATTTAATTGTGAGGGTGGGCATTCTAAAGCAAACTCTATATTCAATCCAGCAATAGATTTAAAGAGTTTTTATTCGCTTCACTCCTTTTTTTTGAGGGACCTTCATCAAAGAAAATAAATTTCTTTAAGTCACCTAATGCATCATCAAAATTATTATTAACAATAATCTGGTCAAAGTCCTTGCCGATAGTTATTTCTTTTCTTGCTTCATTCAGCCTTCTTTGTATTTCTTCAGTTGAGTCTTGAGCTCTTTGCTCAAGCCTTTTTGTTAGATCTTCATATGAGGGAGGAATAATGAATATAGTTTGAGTATTTGGAAATGTTTCCTTAACTTGCAGTGCACCTTGTATATCTAATTCCAGAATGACATTTTCATCCTTTGCAAGAATCGATAGGACCCAGTCCTTGGGTGTGCCATAAAGATTTCCAAAAACTTCAGCATATTCAAGAAAATTTTTATTATTTACTCTCTCTTTAAACTCTTCTTCAGATATAAAGAAGTATGAAATTCCATCTTTTTCTTTAGGCCTTTTCTCTCTCGTTGTGCAAGAAATACCAAGTTTTGTATTAGAAGACATAGGATCTTCTAGAAGCGATTTAATAAGTGAAGTTTTGCCCGTACCCGACGGTGCAGATATTACAAATAATTTGCCCATGATTAAAAAAAGTTTATTGTAGGTGAAATACCTTTAAAATATCTAAGTTTTTATAGTTTATGACAAAAAAAGAAAACATATTCTTTAAGCTAGCTCTAGAGTCGAATTCCCTATTAATGGGAGATTTCACACTGAAATCAGGTAAAAAGAGTCCTTATTTCTTTAATGTAGGATCCTTTTTTTCTGAAGGACATATAGCAAAGCTTGCCGACCTTTACTCAAGCCATATTCTTGATAATTCTCTAAGTTTCGATGTAATTTTCGGACCGGCTTACAAAGGGATACCCCTAGCTGCAGCTATTTCTGCCTCACTAAGCGTAAAAATATCTAGACCTATTCCTTTCGCCTTTGATAGGAAGGAAGAAAAATCTCATGGCGAAGGAGGAAGTTTGGTTGGGGATATTAAAAATAAAAAAGTTCTTGTTATAGATGACGTTTTGACTGCGGGCACTGCCTTAAAACAATCATTGAGAATTATATCAAAGTCGGGTGGTGAAGTTTCTGGTTGCCTTGTAGCTTTAGATAGAGAAGAAAAAATAGACGGTGTTGTTGCTAGGGAAAAAATTCAGCAAGAATTTGATATCGATATTTTATCCCTTGCCAAAATTTCGCAACTTGTAGATTTTTTCGATAAATCTGGAAAAACCAGTCAGGCAACTATAATAAAAAATTATTTGGCAGATTTATAATGTTTACTGGAATAGTACAAGATATTGGCCTTATCTCTTGTAAAAAAGAAACTGATTCAGGAGTTTTTCTTGAGGTGAAGACTCAACCAGACCTTCTGAAGGACCTGAAGATAGGTGCTAGCCTGGCAGTTAATGGTGTTTGTCTAACTGTTGTTAAATTTACTGAAGACTGCGTATCGTTTGATGTAATCCCAGAAACCTTGCGAGTAACTAATTTAGAATTCGTTTCTGAGGGGTCTAAAGTTAATCTTGAACGTTCATTAAAATTTGGTGATGAAGTAGGAGGTCATATATTATCTGGCCATATATCTTGTAAGGCTTCTTCAAGACTAATTAAGTCAAAAGAGGAAACAGAGTTGGTAATTGAATGCCCTGAAGAGTGGAGTAAATATATACTTCTTAAAGGTTATATCGCTATAAATGGTGCAAGTTTAACAATTGCAAAAAAGACATCTAACTCATTTTCTGTATTTTTAATACCCGAAACACTTGATGCTACAAACCTTTCACAAGTTTCCGATGGGGATTTATTGAATTTAGAGATAGACCAAACTACTTACGCTACTATTAATGCTGCTGAATCTTTAATCAGCAAAAATTAGATAGTTAGACTTTCTTTTACTATTTTACTCACTAGACCCATATCTGCATTCCCTTGAAATTCAGATTTGAGCATTCCCATAACCTTGCCCATATCTTGTGGATTTGTAGCTCCTGAAGTTTCTATTACCTTTGAGACTATTATTCTAATTTCGTCTTCCTCCATTTGTTGTGGCATAAACTCTTCCAGTATTGAAATTTCAAGCGCTTCTTTTTCTGCTAATTCCTCTCTGCCAGCATCATTAAATTGAGACATTGACTCCTTCCTCTGTTTGATCATTCTTTGAAGAATTCTTATAGAAGTTTCATCAGTAATTTCAGTGCGAGTGTCTATTTCTTCTTTTTTGAGCTCAGAAACAGCCATTCTTAGAGTAGAGGTTTTGTCTTTATTTCTCTCTCGCATAGAGAGTTTGACAGCTTCCTCTATTAGGGGTCTTATAGTATTTGCCATTAGGCTATAGATCTAGAATCTAGGAGGTCTTCCTAATCTGTTCTTTCTTTGATTCTTTTGTTCTCTTTTAACGGCAGCAGCTTTTTTTCTTTTAAGAACTGAAGTTGGTTTTTCGTAGAATTCTCTTTTTCTTACTTCAGGAATAATTCCTGCTTTTTCACAAGCTCTCTTGAACTTTCTTAGTCCTACGTCAAAAGATTCATTTGGTCTTATTTTTATTGATGGCATAAATAACCCCTTAGGGATGCGCAATTCTATAGAACCATTTTTAATTTGGAAAGTGTTTCTTTTTTTTTATTTTCAACGAAAATAGCTTTACTTGATCATGAAAGTTTTAGGAATTGAGACATCTTGCGATGAAACTGGAGTAGCTATCTTTGATAGTGATACAAATGCTATTGTTTCTGAACAGTTATTTAGCCAAGCATCAAAGCATGCCGAATATGGAGGAGTAGTTCCAGAAATAGCCTCTCGAGACCATCTAAAAAAACTAATTCCCTTGATAAACTTAACCATGAAAGATTCTGGATATACATTAAAGGATATCGATGGGATTGCTTATACTGCCGGCCCAGGATTGAGAGGACCTCTCTTAATTGGGTCTTCAACTGCTAAAGCTATTGCTTTAAGTTTAAACAAACCTTCCATTGGGGTTCATCACATGGAAGCGCACTTGTTAATTAATTTATTAGAGAACCCGGCACCTTCATTTCCTTTTTTAACTTTATTAATATCTGGCGGTCACTGTTTGCTGATAAATGCAAAGTCGCTTGGAAATTATGAAATTATAGGACAGACTCTCGATGATGCTGTTGGAGAGGCCTTTGATAAGGTTGCTAAAATTTTAGAATTAGGATATCCGGGAGGTCCTAAGATTGAAACCTTAGCAAAAGAGGGTAATCCAGCAGCTTTTAATTTCCCCAGGCCCATGACAGATAAAAATAATCATAATTTTAGTTTTAGCGGTCTCAAAACAGCTGTCTTTTATGAATCTAAAAAAACTAAAGAAATCTCATCTTCTCAAAAGGCTGACATCGCTGCTTCGTTTCAAGCTGCCGTTGCAGATACTTTGTTATTTAAAACAAGAAGTGCTTTACAAGAGACTGGTTTAAAGGAATTAGTTATAGGAGGAGGTGTTGCATCTAATAAATATATTAGAGAGATTTTAGTTGCTGGATTGAGTGATAAAAATATTTTCTTTCCACCCATTGCAAGATGCACTGATAACGGAGCTATGATTGCTTATGCTGGAAGTTACTACTTAAATAAAGCTGATAAAAATTTAAGTCTAAATATTAAGCCGCGTTGGCCTCTTTCGGAGCTGTAACATGGACAAGGTTTTTATAAGAGGTTTAGAGGTAGAAGGAATAATTGGAATATTCAAGTGGGAGCGTGAAGTAAGGCAGATTATATCTGTTGATATCGAGATGGATTTTGATAACAAGAAGGCTGCCAAGTCAGATTCCATAGAAGATGCGCTCAATTATAAATTAGTAGGTAAGAGAATAACTTCCTTTATAAAAAATTCTAAATTTCAATTAGTAGAAACACTTGCAGAAAATATATCCAAAATCATCCTCAAAGAATTTCCAGTAACTACTGTTAAAGTGACTTTGTCGAAACCTGGAGCGTTACGAGGATCTGATTCAGTTGGCATATCAATTACACGCCCTTGAGCCAGAAAGCGTTCCTCAGCATAGGATCAAATATAGATGCTAAGACTAATATAAATAAAGTTAAACTTATTTTAGATTCTTATTTTGACGTAACTTACTCAAGTATTATTCAAACATCTGCTGAAGGCTTCAAAGGTAAAGATTTTTTAAATTTGGTCTGTTTTTTTGATACTCAACTTAGTCCCAATGAGCTCACTCTTCTCTTAAAAAAGATAGAGAAAAGTATGGGTCGGACTATATCTCAAAAAGGTATGTCAGATAGAATTATAGATTTAGATCTTATACTTTACGGAGATCTAATCCAAAATCGGGATGGTATCGAAGTTCCAAGTTCAGATATAACTAAATATAAATTTGTCTTGGAGCCTTTAGTGGAGATCGCCGGAGATTATATACATCCGGAAACCAATAAAACTTTCACTCAATCTCTTAGTGACTTGAAAATTAAGCCTTAAGTCTTTTTCATTCCCCTAATGCTTTAGCTCTTTCCATGACCGACTCTTCGTCCGCCTTGAGATTCTTAGCGGCTAAAAATAAAGTTATAGTTGGAATAATCAATATTACAAGTATGAGAGCCATTGAGGTTTGCATTGCATCTCCAGGGGCATAACCTTGATACTCAAAAAGATCACTAATTCTTCCTAATGTGTAGGGTCCTAGAGCTAGGCCAATCATACTGAGCGTTAGAATGAAGAATGCACCTGCCATGGCGCGCATTCTGGGCAGGACTAGATTAGTAACCGTGGTTGCGGCGCATCCTACATAGACTGAACTCCCTATGTGATATATAAAATTAAACAACAGGGACATATTTTTTGTTTCAGAATAGATCATTCCAAAACATCCAAAAGTTGTTATGAGGACACCGCCTACAAAAATTACATAGAGTCTTCCTCCTGCATACTTTTCTCTCAGTTTATCGCCGAAGTAACCACCTCCAATCACACCAATAAAAGATCCTATTGCTGTTATTAAACCAATTAGAGTGCCTATTTCTAAAGCAGTCATGCCGTGATAGTTTATGTAAAAGGAAGGTGTGAAGGCTGAATAGGCATAGCCAACAAAGGGTATACAAGGAAACGAAATAAATGAATAAATGATAGCCTTACTTCGGAACATTAAAGTGAAAGCAACTATATCTCTTTTACTGAGACTTTGAATCCAGGTGCAGACAAGATAGGTTCCAATGCCCCAAGCTATCCATTGAAGAAAGTCTCCAGTAACTTTATAAAGCGAAAAACATAATAAAAAAATAACAGATGCTATGAGTGTATTTATAGCTAGGGATTTCAGGGTATCTTTATTACCTAATAAAGATATGGGAGTTAGCCCTATAAATTCCTTAAAGGTATCTTTGAATGGTTCTTTACTGGGCTCTGTAGTAATTCCTTCACTTAGACCTCGAACAGGCTCTTTTATAAATGTGAAAGTAATTATCGACAATAAAATTCCTGGGAATCCAACACCCATAAAAGCAGCTTGCCAGCCCTTGAGTCCAAATGGAGCCTGGGTATGATCAGGATAAGCTGAATTCCATGTATCTAGAATAGCACCTCCCAAAAATAGACCTATTCCTGCTCCTATATATAGCCCGCTAGAGTAAATAGAGAGGACCGTTGCTCTTACTTTCGGTGAAAAGTAGTCTGAAAGTAATGAGTAAGCAGAGGGGGTTGCGCTGGATTCTCCTATGCCTACACCAAACCTATAAATTGAGAGACTTAAAAATGACTTAGCCGTTCCAGAGAGGAAAGTCATAAGACTCCAAAAGGCTAATCCTGCACTTATCAAATTTTTTCTATTCCAAGAATCTGCAAGTTTACCCATAGGTATTCCCACTACAGAATAAAATACTCCAAAAGCTGTTCCAAACAGGAAGCCTATGTCGCTATTGGAAATTCCTAAATCGGCTTTAATATCTTCTGCAAGTATCGAGAGTATCTGTCTGTCTACAAAATTGAATATATACACTAAGACAAGAAGACTTAGGGCAACTTTGGCGTGATAGCCTCCGACCTCAGAATTTTTTTCTTCTGACAAAATTTCTCCCCTTTTTAAATATTTATTTTAAGACTCTATTTTTGCTGTAGCATTTCCAGTAATCACGGCCACATCATTTTGATTTGTTGTCTCAATCATTAAATCAATGACTTTACCACCATCTTCTTCTCTGATTTCTATAATGGTAGTTTTGCCAGTAAGAGTATCTCCAGGCCAAACCTGATTGGTGAACCTTACACCATATTTCTTTAAAGCTCCGTCACCAACATAATCAGTTAGCATTGTTCCAGTTAATCCCATAGATAACATTCCATGAGCAAATACACTTGGATATCCTGCAATCTGAGTAGTAAAAATTTCGTCTGTATGCAAAGGATTATAATCTCCTGATGCCCCAGCGTATTGAACTATTTGTGTTCTTTTTAGATCTTCTACTAATACAGCTGAATGTGTATCACCGACTTGTATTTCATTTTCTTTAAGCATGTTTCTCTCCTAGCTATCTACGGCCCTTTCTGTTTGGACACCAACTCCTGTGGCTGTTATCACCAACTCTCCATCTTGATTTCTATATTCAGTAACACTTTCACTGAATTTCAATTTACCGGCTCTTTTACTTTCTTTTTCCCACGAATTTCCAGGTTTGGTTGTTGCGGTCAAAATATCTCCAGCCTTGAGAGTCATGTGATACTCAAAATGTTGTTCAGCATGCAACCCCATTGCCGCGCCTCCACCAGAGTCTCCAGATTCTTTTGAAGGTTTCGCTCCAGTAGCTTCTTTTCCTGAACCAAACCATCCATCTCCACCAACTTTAGGTCTGAGAAAGTAATTTGGATCAAACTGAGCACTTGACTGAGCAAAGGTTGGGGGAGCTATGATTCCACCCAGTTCAGTGCCTTCAGCATATTCAGCATCATGATATATTGGGTTTGCATCTCCAACAGATCTTGCAAACATCATAATATGACTTGCTTCGACTAAAAATTTATCAATAGCCATAATTTTCTCCTATATAAAATTCTTTTCAACTAAAGCCCAGGCTGTATCTGAGAGATTTTTCACTCCACTAGCTCTTTCTGCAGCATTCTCATGGGCTGCAGTACCATCTCTTACTCTTCCCAATATACCTTGTAATATACCTGCAAGCTTAAATAGATTATATGCAGAGTAAAGATCCCACTCTTCGGTAAGATCGATGTTGATTTTTTCAGAGTACATTTTTACATAATCATCAATAACAGGAATGCCTTGAGCCTTACAATATTCTTTATCGGCCAATTTTGGGTTCATAGTATATTGCAAGCAGTGGTAATTAAAGTCAGCACAAGGATCTCCGAGAGTTGATAATTCCCAGTCAAGAATGGCAATAACATTAGGATCATTTTTCCCAATCATTACATTAGTTAAACTGTAGTCACCATGGACAATACCGGTTTTCTTTTCCGCAGGCAGATTATTAGGTAACCACTCAATTAAATTATTCATGGACTCAATAGTTTCCGTTTCAGAGTCAATATATTGTTTTGACCATCTAGAAACTTGCCTGCCAACATAATTTCCAGGCTTGCCAAATTCAGATAGCCCTACAGCATCGGGATCAACGCTATGTAATTTAGCCATTGAATCATTCATAGATTCATAAACGCCTCTAGCCTCTTCTGCGTCGCTGGTTTCCATTGCGGGATCCCAAAGCACTCTACCATCTTTGAATTCCATCAAATAAAAAGCAGTTCCGATGACATCATCATCTTCACAAAGTGCGTAGCTTTTTGGAACAGGAACATCAGTTTGGTTAAGAGCTGTAATAACTGCATATTCTCTGTCTACTGCATGGGCAGATTTAAGTAATTTCCCTGGAGGTTTTCTTCTTAAGACATATGACTGTCCAGGAGTGACTATTTTATAAGTTGGGTTAGATTGCCCACCTTTAAATTCCTCAACTTTTATATCTCCTTCAAAACCTTCAACATGTTCATGCATGTAGTCTTTAAGATTTGAGACATCAAATTGGTGTCTCTCAAGGACTTCCATAGTCCCAGTATTTTCGTCAGGTTGATGCAGTTCGTTTGTCATGAATTAATAATAAGATAGATGTAAATATGATAAAAGAAAAATTTAGATTAGATTACGGACCTCCCTCCATCTACTTTAATTATCTGTCCGGTTATGTAGTTTGCAGATGAAAGGAAAACCGCTAAAGACGAAATATCTTCAGGTTTGCCTATTCTTCCCAAAGCAACCTTTTTGAGTCTGTCTTGTTTTTGTTCATCTGTTAGATCTTCATCCTCTGGCCATAGTATTGCTCCAGGTGAAATAGCGTTCACTCTTATATCTGGTGCCAACTCCTTCGCCAAAGATTTGGTTATACCCTCAAGGGCAGATTTAGCACCAGCATAAAGACTAAAATTTTTAATTCCGGAGGGGGCAAGAGTATCAGAAATATTTATAACTGAACCTTTTGCATTTTTTATAAAGGGCAGCAGAGCTTGCGTAAGAAATAATGGAGCAGTCGCATTTGTGTTCATTAGATCAGACCATTCTTGAGATGTAGCATTTTCCAGCGGAGTAGGGTAGAAGCTTGAAGCATTGTTTATTAAAACATCTAACTTATTTGTAATTTGAGCAATGTTTTCTTGGAGTTTTCGAACGGAGTCAGGATTATTAAAATCAGCTTGAACGATAAAGCAAGAATTCTCTCTTAATTTGTTCAACCTCTCTTCTATCTCTTTTGCTTCTTTAGAGGATTGATTGTAATGAAATATGACATCATAGCCTTTTTGATGAAAATCATTGCACGTTACTTTTCCAATTCTTTTTGCACCTCCTGTTAGGAAGATAAACTTTCTTGTCATAAATTTGATAGGTAGTTATCTAAAGCATTTAATCTATCTTCATATAATTTTTTTGCAATAGCCTTTCCGTCTTTTAAAGAAACATCTGCATCTATTTCATTTAATAATCCGGAAATGATCTTCCAATCAATATTTTTAGCAGAGTCTTTAACTTCAAAGTATGAAGCCGCCTTAGCGGCAATAAAAAATCTTTCGGGCTTTCTAACTAAGTCAGAGTTTTGAATTACATTAAGCATTAACTCGGCTGAGATCTCTGAACTTTGAAAGGCTATTAAAGAATTACAAATTGTGCTTATTTCAGATACTTCTTTTGGTACATTAAACGAATTATTTATCTCTTCTATATTATTATTTTTTGCAATCATAACTGACCAAATCACAGCCAAATCTTTAGTTTCTTTTGAAGCTGATCTAACTTCTTCATCATTCAGTATCTTTAGGTTTGTAATTCTTTCCAATGCGCCCACTTCTTGTAATGTTTTAAAGAAAATTTCAGGATTATTTGTCAAAAGGGCTTTTTGAGCCTCCATCCAAAACCTCTCTTTGCTAAGCATCTCTATTTCACCTGATGAAGATACTCTTTCCATCATAACTAGCGTTTCGTTTGAGATTTTAAAGTCTAAATACTTTAATTTTGCATGAAATCTCGCCACTCTCAGAACTCTCAAAGGATCTTCTTCAAATGCTTCGGAAACATGCTGTAAATTTTTCTTCTGTATATCCTGCTTTCCTCCGTAAGGATCTATCAAATTACCTTCCTCGTCTTGAGCAATGGCATTTATCGTTAAATCTCTTCGTAACAAATCTTCTTCTAGCGTTACAGTTGCATCAAATGCAAACTCGAAAGCCTTATGGCCTTTTCCAGATTTTTTTTCTTTTCTGGCTAAAGCGTATTCTTCTTTGGTATCTGGATGCAGGAAGACAGGAAAATCTTTACCGATTTTCTTGTATCCTTTTTTAGTAAGCTCTTCTTCTGAAGAGCCCACTACAACCCAATCCTTTTCCAATACTTCTAGACCAAGTAAAGAGTCTCTTATTGCGCCACCGACTAAGTAAATTTTCATAGAATTAATTTAGCTTATCACAACTGAAGATCCTATAATCTTCAAGTCTCATTGCGGTTAATTTGTTTCCCCAGACGCAACCTGTATCTAAAGCTGTAATCTTAGGAACACCTGTCATTCCATTTAGTGCTGCCCAATGGCCAAAGAGAAGATGCGTATTTCTATCGATTATTTTTGGGTTTAAATTAAACCAAGGCATAAGGTTTTTTGGGGCTTCCTTTACCACTCCTTTGTATTTGAGATCGAGCGCACCATTTGGATAAATGTAGCGCATTCTTGTAAGGTAATTTACATTTAATCTGAGTCTTTCTTCTTTGTTTCTACAATCAGTGAGAAGATTGGGTTTATTTCCATACATATTCTTTAAGAATCTGCGGCTTTCTTCTCCCTTTAGAACTTGACTTAACTCATTTGAGTTTTTAATAAGATCCGCTTTGCTCCACATGGGTGGAATCCCTGCATGTGTCATGATGAACTCTATATTCCCCTGATCAGTTTTTACCTCTTTTATATAATGAAAAGGTAGTTCTTTTACCCAATCGAGCAATATATCAAGGTCTGGACTCTCTAAAATATCAGAAAAAGTGTCTGTCTTCCCTAGATCTCTAGAGCCATGAGCTACAGCCAAAAGATGCAGATCATGATTTCCTAAAACAATATGACAACTTTCTTTAATAGAATATAAAAATGAAAGACAGCCAAGGGAATCAGGTCCTCTGTTGATTAGATCTCCGCACAGCCATAGCCTATCTTTTTCTGGGTCAAATGATATCTTATTAAGCAGCTCTTTAAACTCCTCATAACATCCTTGAAGATCTCCAATAACGTAGTTTGACATCAAAGAAGAGTTTCTGAAATTTTTACATAATCTTCAACTGATAAATTTTCTGGTCTAGCTTTCAAGTCAATATTTAAATTTGCAAGATCTTCTTCTTTCATTAAAGTTTTTAAAGATTTTCCAATCATTTTTCTTTTATGCATAAAAGCTATTCTCGTAACTTCTTGCAGTTTTTGTGTAATTGGATTGTGAAAACTTCTATTTTTTATTGGTATAAATTTTATGAATACGCTCTTAACTTTAGGTTCAGGTGAGAAACTTTCTGGGCTGATGTCAAAACAATATTCAGCCTTAGTCAGATATTGAGTTAACACAGAGATTCTCCCAAAACTCTTTTTATCTTTTTTTGATAATAGTCTTTCGCCAAACTCTTTTTGAAACATAAAATGCATATCTTCGAAATTCTCCAGATTCTCAAAACTCCATAACATTATTTGAGTAGAGATGTTGTAAGGCAGATTTCCAATAATTCTTATTTTCTTATCAAAGTACTCTTCGGGGTTAAAGTTTAAGATGCTTTGGTTGTGGATAGAAAGGTTTGAGCTTTCCAGTTTTTGTAGATCCTGAAGAAGATCTTTATCGATTTCTACTGCATGAAGGTTTTTTATAAGTTTTAAAAGAGGTTTTGTAATGGCACCCCTTCCTGGTCCTATTTCTAGGAAATTATCATGAGATAATGGATGTATCGATTTAATTATTTGATTTATAACAGTTGTTTCTGTTAAAAAATTTTGTCCTAAGGTTTTTTTAGCCTTAACCATTTTTTATTTTTTTGCCATCACAGACGCCATTTCTGCAGCAGCAATAAGACTGGACTCATCTGCACTTATTGTTCCGCTTTTATCATAAGCAGTTCCATGGTCAACGGATGTTCTTACAAATGGTAATCCTAGGGTCACATTAACTATCTCTCCAAAGTTTGAAGTTTTTATCACGGGTAGACCCTGATCATGAAACATTGCCAAAAAAGCATCTGCTTTTATATCTGTCCCTTTTTCAATAAAAGCCGTATCAGCTGAAAGAGGGCCAATAATTTTCTGACCTCTTTTTTTTAGGCTTTCAATTACAGGAGATATTATTTCTCTCTCTTCTGTGCCTATATAACCTCCGTCTCCTGCGTGTGGATTTAGCCCCAAAACTTTAATTACAGGATCGGATATTCCAAAATCGCCTTTGAGAGACTTTAAGATTATAGAGATTGTATCTTCAATGTTTTTATTATTTATCTGAGAATGCACATCCTTAAGTGCAATGTGGGTAGTGAGTAGGGCAACTCGTAAGTTATTAGATGCGAGCATCATAACCACTTTTTTTGTATTTGAGAGTCTGGCAAGCTCTTCAGTATGACCTGTAAAGGGGATTCCGGCTTTATTAATAACTTCTTTATTTATAGGGCAGGTCACTACAGCATCAAATTCTTTTAGGATTGTTCTCTCAACAGAACTTTCAAATATATTGATAGTAAATTTGGCATTCTTGGTAGACGGATTACCAGGTATAGCTTTTTCACATAGTGAATGATGATCCACCCATAAGCATTTAGATGAAAGCTCTTCAATACTTTCACCAGAATAAATCTGTATATCCGAATTTATATTTAAAAGATCGCATCGTTCTTTGATGAGATCTGCATCACAGAAAACTACGGGGACATAATCAAGAGATTTCTTTTGCCCAAATGCTTTGATACATATATCTGGGCCTATGCCTGCAGGGTCTCCTGAAGAGACTGCAATCTTGGTCATGAGTTAAGTTTTATGTCGACGTATGCTTCTGCTCTTAGTTCGATTAGAGTGCTTTGGAGCTCCTGCTCGAATTTTCTATCAAAGATAATTTGAAAAGCTCTATTTTTCTGTTCTTCTTGGCTAACATCTTCATTTCTTCGATCTAGAACTTCAATAATATGCCACCCAAATGATGACTGAATTGGTTCTGACATTTCTCCTATTTTTGTAGCATTTAAAGTTTTTTCAAATGCAGGGTCATAGTCTCCAGGATTATTCCATCCCAAATCACCACCATCCATTTTTGAGCCTGGATCTTCTGAGAACTGCCGAGCTAATTGTTTGAAGTCTTCACCTTCTTGTAATCTTTTGAAGATATCATTTATGAGAAGTTCCGCTTGCTTTTCAGTTCTAATCTCTGAAGGCTGAACTAGAATATGTCTGGCTAGAGTTTGATCTAGAAATTTTACGGTGTTTCCTCTCTTATCAGTTAATTTAAGAATATGAAAGCCTGCTCCACTTCTTACAGGCTCTGCTATTTCACCTACCTTTAATTTTGAGACAACCTCTGCAAAAAGCGAGGGCAATTCCGCTGAAGTCCTCCACCCCAGGAAACCGCCTTCAAGAGAATTTTGTCCAGATGAATAGGATGCGGCAAGTTTTTCAAAGCTTTCTCCCTCTTTTAATCTTTCTATAAGAGAAGATGCATTATCTTGAATTACTGAGACCTCTTCCTCTTTAAGCCCGCTTTTGACGGATAAAAGAATATGTTGAACATTGTATTGTTCAGCGAGTTGAGTTTTACCTTCTTCAGAGTTAATAAAGTTTTCAATTTCTTGCTCTGATATATCTATTTTTGCTCCTACTTTTCCTCTTTGAACTCTCTGAAGTATTAATTCTTTCCTTATAGTGTCCCTAAATGAACGATATGACGTTCCATCAGCTTCAAGTTTTATTCTAAATTCTTCAAGGCTAAGGTTATTTTGACCCGCTACTCTAGAGAGTGTTTGATTCAGTTCAGAATCACTAATTTTAATTCCTGCTCTGTCGGCTATTTGTAATTGAATTTCTTCTATGATTAATCTATCTAAAACTTGTTCCTCAAGAAGATTTAGAGGAGGTAAATCTGTTTTATCATTTTTCAGCCTCATTAATATCTCTTCTACCCTGGAGTTCAATTGAGATTCCATAATTACGCCAGAATCAACTACCGCTATCACTCGATCTATTAACTCGATTTTGGAGAAAAGATTCAGGGAGATCATGCAAGATACCAAGAAAATAGTTAATTTTTTATATATGTGAACAAATTTAGATTTATATAATGAATTCATAACGAGTATTGTCTTCTTTTTTTTAATGTATGCAATTATTGAAAATATTTTGATGAAAGCACTTCAGATATTTCTTTACCAAATCTACCTAGTTCAATAAGTTCAAAGAAAAAATAAATGTTATCTCTTTCTTTCTCAAAAGGTAAATTTTCAAAACCATGATTTAAGCCTATGAATTGACTTGCGGTCAATGAATAGTAATCCTGATCTGTCCATTTTCTCTTCATTAGACCAGCTTTTAAGCAGCAATTAGAATATTCAAATCCAAAAGTTAAATCTTTTGAAGTGTTAGATTGTGCATCTCTTAGCACTTTGCTAAACAATAAAATACTATCCGATATTTCCCATTGGGATATAACTTCAAATTGATTAATGGGTAAATATCTATCCTGCCAAAGGTAAGAATCAAGATCTAGAACTTCTCTTTTATATACAGATCTTACCTCTATACTCTTTCTAGGACCTTTATTAAATTTCATGCCTAAAGAGCCAGCCAACATATTTTTTAAATCAGAGTCAATATCTATTGAACCCTTAATCTCAAAGTTACTAGTTATCTCAAGATTAAATGCAGATACAATTGATGAACTGAGTTTCTTTTCCTGATTTTGAACAAAGTCTTTGTTTAAAAAGAAAGCTTTAGCTACAGAGACGGAACTCTCATTACCCGTAACCTGGTTCATAAAGTTGTGTTCAAAACCCAGAATGATCCTGTTATTTTCTAGAAAAAAATCATTACCAGAATATAAGTTTCTTCTATATATAGTTTCGGAATCTAGGTTCAACAATCTTGAATCTATGGAATCTACAGTATTATTTTTTCCGTCGATCCATATAATCTTTAGCAAAGGATTTAAACTTCGGAATTGCTTTTCGCTGTATTTATCTAAATATACTTTATGAGAGATCTCAGCCCAATTTCTAGAGTTATTTAGATTCGAAGTGTTTTTATCATGATTGCTTTTAGTCCTGCCTACCCTAAAAGTACTTAAAGAACTGGTGCCTAGCTTATCTATCCCAACCGAAGGTGTTACAGATACTCTTTTTATATTATTACTCTTATTAAATGGATTGAAAGAATGGTTAAATTTAAATTTTGAGTAATTAACATCAAGCCTAAGATCTAAATAATTTATCTTTTTTCTAACATTTAAGTCAAAACTTGGTTCGGTATCATAATTATTAGAAGAAAAGGGATTTAGATTTTCAAATTTATTTAATTCACCTTTCAAGCGAATGTTTTGACTGCTCCAGTAGATTTTAATATTCCTAGAGAGATAATCTTTTTGTTGTGTACCCAAAATATCATCATTTAAATCTTCATAGAAAAGGTTATCACTTACATGTTCAGAGCTAATTCTAAGAAGTAAATTAGGATTTAACTTAGAGATATTGTCCCATTTACCTGACCATCTATTACCTGTTATCCCTGTAAGACTTTCAAACTTACGGTCCTTAAAGAAATTAGCAACTCTAAGAATGCCATTAGAGTTTTTAGTTAAATATCTTCCTTCTGCACTGAAGCCAGAACCCCTTTCTTCTATAAATCTAGGAGAGATGGTTAAGTCATAATTAGTCGCTAAATCAATGAAATAGGGTAAAGATAAATCTAGACCGTCCTTGCCTTGTTTGACGGTCGGAGTCAAAAAACCAGAAAACTTTTCTGTTCCAATTGCAGTTCGTACATACGGTAAATAGAAAATAGGTATCTCGTTCAGTTCTACTTCAACATTTCTGACTATTACATTCCTCTTATCCTTTAAGATAATGATTTCCTCAGCATTGAGATCCCAGCTTTGACTCTCTACTTCACAACTTGTTAAGGAAACATTTAGAAGCTCTATTTCTTCATTAGACTTAATTTCTATTTTTTTTGCTTCTCCAAAGGCCCTATTCAAGAAAGAGTATTTTGCATTTGATAAAAGAAAAGTTCGTTCTAATAGATTCGTCTTTACTGTATCTGCATTTATATCTAGGTTTTTTGATAGAGCCTTAACATTACCTTCTAGCAAAAGTATTTTGCTAGAACGGTTGAAAATAGCAGAATCACTCCACAATTCCATTAAGTCTGTTTTCACAACAACCTTACCCATTAACCTAAGCGAATCTTCATCTAGCGACTCAATTATTTGGGCATCAAGTGAGTTGATGATAATTTCCTGATCTTCAATAGTTTCAAGCTTTAAAGGGGATGAAAACAAGAAGACTGCTATGGCCAGTGCAATAAAGTTGTGTTCTTTGTGCATATTACACATTAGAGTGTATCTAAAGCGGATTGTTCCATAAACTTATAAAGATCATAATAGAAGATTGCGGTTTATTACTAGGAAAAGGTCAAATTTAAATGTCTAATTTGCAGAAAGAATTACTCGACTGGACTAATTCAATATTGAGTACTTTAGATTGCAACAAGATAGTCAATATTACTCCGCTTAGGGAACAAGCCAGTTTAAGAAGCTACTTTAGGCTAACAACTGATATGGGAACTAAAGTGGGGGTGGTGTCAGTTCCTGAATCAAATGTAAATTCAACATTTGAAGAATTATCATCTTCTTTATTAAGAAATAATATAAAGGTCCCAAGAATAGAAGCATCCAATCATAGAAAGGGTTTTATGATCGTAGAAGATTTTGGAGATAAAGTGCTTCAATTAGAGATGAATCTAGAGAACCAAAAAGAGTTTTACAAAGAGGCAATCAATCAAATCCATAAAATTCAGGATATTCAACCATTTCAAGGACTTAATATCCTCTCGGAGGAAACCTTAAAGCAGCAAATGAAACTGTTTGAAGAATGGTTTTTAGCTGGATTATTGGATTTAGAGTATTCTGATGATGAAAAAAGTATAGTTTTTGAGGCCTACAACTTTATTGCAAAAGAGTGCGCACAGCAGCCATTTGTCTTGTGTCATTTTGATTTTGAATTCCGCAATCTTATGCTGACATCGGATGGGAGTATAGGAATATTAGACTTTCAAGATTTATGCGTTGGTCCTTATACATTAGACTTTGTATCTATCCTGAAAGATATTGAAAATCCTTTAATAGATACCGATTTATCAGCTTATTTAAAACACTGTTTAGTAGGCTTAGACAGCTCTGAAATATCTATTCCTTCCTTTGAAGGGCTAAAAAGAGATATTGATTTTGGAGGTTTCCAGCGTCAATTAAGAATTTTAGGGACACTCGCAAGATTACATCTCAGAGATAAAAAATCTTTTAGGCTTAATGATTTAATCCAGACGCTTAAGTTTTTAATGGACGATACCGCTAACTATGAAGAGTTGAAAGGATTAAGTGACTTTCTTAAGAAAAAGGTGGAGCCTAAACTTTTACAAACTCTTAAGGCTATCATATGAAAGCTTTTCTCTTAGCTGCTGGGAAAGGTAAAAGATTACTTCCTTTGACCAAAGAGACCCCTAAACCATTAGTTAAAGTTGGCGGAATCTCTCTTATCGAACGTAATTTATATAATTTAAAGAAAGGGAATGTGTTGGAGGTGATTATTAACATTCATCACCTTGGAGAAAAGATAATAAATTTACTTGGTGATGGAAGTAAATACGGTCTGAAGATTTCATATTCTATAGAGGGGCAGCTTTTAGGAACAGGAGGAGGAATACAAAAATCTATACATGAATTTGCAGATCCCTTTATAGTCTTGAGCAGTGACATATGGACAGATTTTGATTTTAGTGGTCTAAAACTAAAAAGAAATCTCCTTGCCCATATGGTTCTCGTTCCTAATACATCCTCTAATCCAGAAGGGGATGTTTCCCTAATTAATGGATTGGTAAAAGAAAAACAGCCATCAAAACATTACACTTTCTCAGGAATCTCTATAGTTTCACCTAAATTATTTAATTACCCCAATGATAGAGAGCTTGGTCTTTGGAGTGAGATTCTTAAACCTGCTTCTGAGAAGGGCCTTGTCTCCGGTGAACTCTATAAAGGGAAATTTGAGAATCTAAATACAATAGATGATATCGAAAGATTAGACGCTTCACTGAGTGCAGAGTAAACTTGCAACTTAATGAGTAACAAAGACTATGTAATTGCTCCTTCTATACTGGCTGCAGACTTTGCCTGTCTTGGAGAAGAGTCAAAAAATGTTCTAGCTTCTGGCGCCGATTGGATACACTTTGATGTGATGGATAATCACTATGTGCCAAATCTGACTATTGGTCCCATGGTCTGTAAGGCATTAAGAGATTTTGGAATTAAAGCGCCGATAGATGCTCATTTAATGGTTAAGCCAGTAGATAAGTTAATAGAGAGTTTTGCTGAAGCCGGAGCAACGTATATTACTTTTCACCCTGAAGCTTCTGATCATATTGATAGATCAATTGATCTCATTAAAAGTCATAATTGCAAAGCAGGTTTAGTTCTTAACCCTGCGACACCTATCAGTCTAATTGAAGAGTCAATGGATAAATTAGATATGATTCTCTTAATGACCGTTAATCCTGGTTTTGGGGGACAAAAATTCATTGATTCTGTATTAAGGAAAGTTAGTAAAGTAAGATCGATGATTGATAAAAACAACCTAAAGATGAGGCTAGAGGTTGATGGTGGTATCAATCTATCAAATATAGCTCAAGTAGCTTCAGAAGGAGCCGATACATTTGTTGCAGGCTCTGCAATTTTTAATCAAGAAGATTACTCTGAGGTAATCAAGAAGATGAGATCCTCTTTAGAGTCTATTTAGAAAAGTGGAAACCAGAACAAAAATTCCTGTTTCTAGAGAAATTCTAGCCGACATGGAAACTCCTTTAAGTGTCTATAGAAAATTAGCAAATTGTTCTTACAGCTACCTTTTTGAATCTGTAGAAGGAGGAGAAAAATGGGCAAGGTATTCCCTAATTGGTTTGCATGCCAAAAGAATTATAAAAGTAATAAAAAATGAAATTGAGATATTAGAAGAAGGAAATATTATAGAAAATATCACAACTGAGGACCCTTTAGCTTACATAGAGAAGCTCCAGAAAAGTTTTTCTTTAGAAGAAGATTCAAACTTACCTAAGTTCAATGGAGGTTTGGTCGGTTACTTTTCATATGATTGTGTAAGGTATATCGAAAGAAAATTAATTGATTCTGAACCTCCAGACACATTAGGAACTCCTGATGCCCTCTTTATGCTTTCCGAAGAAGTAGCAGTTTTTGATAATTTAAAAAATAAACTTCATTTAATTGTCTTGGTAGATTCTAAAGATCAGATCGATGCTGCAGAAAGGCGACTAAATGAACTTGAAGAAAAATTAAAAGATCCATTACCTTTCCAAGACTTTAAGAAACCAGAAAAAAGCATAAGCGAATCAGATTTTATGTCTGGATTTGGTGAGGATGATTTTAAGCAGTCAGTTCAGAAGGCAAAAAAATATATTGAAGAGGGCGACATTATGCAGGTTGTTTGTTCGCAGCGAATGTCACTTCCTTTTACTGCTGATCCTGTTGCACTTTATCGTTCTATTAGACAGTTGAACCCTTCTCCTTATATGTATTATCTGAACCTGAAAGATTTTTACATAGTCGGCTCTTCTCCAGAGATTTTAGCTCGGCTTGAAGACAACAAAGTCACTGTCAGGCCGATAGCTGGAACTAGAAGAAGAGGAAAAGATGAATTAGATGATATAGCAATGGAAGAGGATATGGTTAATGATCCTAAAGAGATTGCAGAACATCTGATGCTAATTGATCTTGGCCGAAATGATGTTGGCAGAATTGCAAAGCCCGGGTCCGTAAATGTAACTGAAAAATTTGGAGTAGAAAGATACAGCCATGTTATGCATATGGTCTCTAACGTAGAGGCCGAGATCAGAAAGGAACTATCGGCAATCGATTTATTCAGAGCTACATTTCCTGCTGGTACGGTTTCAGGTGCTCCTAAAATAAGAGCAATGGAAATAATTGATGAGTTTGAGCCTGTAAAGAGAGGAATTTATGGTGGAGCTATTGGCTACCTGTCTTGGCAAGGCAATATGGATATGGCGATAGCCATAAGGACGGCGGTGATAAAAGATGAGGTACTCTATATTCAGGCTGGAGGAGGTTGGGTTGCCGATTCTGTTCCTGAATTAGAATGGAAGGAATCGCTAAACAAAGGCAGAGCTATTTTTAAAGCCGCAGAAATGGTTCAAGAAAAGTTGGATGGTTGATATATGTTATTGATGCTAGATAACTATGACTCTTTTACTTATAACTTGGTTCAATACTTTTATGAAATGGATCAGGATGTTGAAGTCTATAGAAACGATGAAATAACAATTTCGGATATTCTTGAAAAATCTCCTGACTATCTAGTCATTTCGCCAGGACCTTGCACACCAAAAGAAGCAGGAATATCTATTGAAGCAGTCAAAGCTTTTTCTGGGAAGATACCTATTCTAGGAGTTTGTCTTGGTCATCAGTCTATAGGGTCTGCCTTTGGAGCAAAAATTATAAAAGCCAACGAGGTCATGCATGGAAAGCTTTCTAAGATTAAGCATAACGGAGAAGGAATCTTTAATTCTTTAGATAATGAATTCTTGGCTACCAGGTACCATTCTTTAGTTATTGAAGAAGCTTCTCTTCCAAAAGAATTTGAAATAACAGCAAGGTCTGAAGATGGAACAATTATGGCAATTCAACATTCTTCTGACCCAATTACAGGAATGCAGTTTCATCCTGAATCAATTGCAACAGAAAATGGAAAGACTATTCTAAGAAATTTTTTAGACGATAACTCAAAATGAATATACAAGAAGGAATAAAACAAGTTACTTCAAATCAGGACCTTGAGCAGAATGAAATGTTTGCTATTACTACACAAATCCTGGAAGGCAGTGCCACTGATGCTCAGATAGGTGCCTTTATAATAGCCCTTTCCATGAAAGGAGAAACGGTTGATGAAGTTCTAGGAGCTGTAAATGCTATGCGACAGTTATCTGCCAAGGTAACCGTTGCTATTCCTAATTTGATAGACACATGCGGAACAGGAGGAACAGGAATAGGAATTTTTAATGTTTCTACTACTTCAACTTTTGTAGCAAGCTATTGCGGAGCTAAAGTTGCAAAACATGGAAACAGAACAGCCACTAGAAAAAGCGGGAGTGCTGATCTGCTCGAACAGGCAGGTGTTTCCTTGTCATTGCAACCTGATGAAATAGCCAAATGTATAGAAGAAGTTGGTATTGGATTTATGTTTGCGCCGGCTCACCATAGCGCAATGAAACATGTTGTAGGTCCACGAAAAGAAATTGGACAAAAAAGTATATTTAATGTTTTGGGGCCATTAACCAATCCTGCCTCAGCAAGAAGACAGCTCATGGGCGTCTATGATAAAAAATGGATGCTACCTATTGCTGAAGTGTTAAAACAATTAGGAAGCGAACATTTATTCATTGTCCATTCACAAGATGGTTTAGATGAGATAAGTATCGCCTCACCTACGTCAGTCGTGGAAATGAAACAAGGAACGATATCAGAATTCCAGATTTCTCCCGAGGATTTTGGTTTCAAAACTTCATCTTTAGATGGGCTAGAAGTGAGTTCACCTAAGCAAAGCTTAGAAATAGCAAAATTAGCCTTACGCGGAGAGCATGAGGAGGCTAGTGCAATGGTTGCTATGACGGCTGGAGCTGCACTTTATATTTCTGATATTGCGGACTCTCTAGATTCTGGTGTGGAATTAGCAAAAGACTGTATAAAAGAGGGTGGAGGAATTATAAAGCTAAACCAACTGGTTGAGTTTTCTTCTAAATTTTAATGGCTAGTTACCTAGACAAAATTTTAAGTACAAAAATTGAGGTAGTAAAGAAACAGAAGTCTTTACTAAATCTAGATGAGATTAAATCGAGACTTGATGTTATTTTACCTGCAAAAGGATTCATCAGTTCCATTAAAGAAAGAAATGTAAAAGGATTAATCTCAGTAATAGCAGAAATAAAAAAAGCTTCCCCAAGTAAAGGCATAATTAGAGAAGATTTTTCTCCAAAAGAAATTGCAAAGCAATACGAATCAAATGGTGCAACTTGCTTAAGTATCTTAACAGATGAAGAATTCTTTCAGGGTTCGTTAGATTACCTCAAGAGTATAAGAGATGAGGTTAATATCCCCTTACTAAGAAAGGATTTTATTGTTGATGAGTATCAAA
>ERZ802830.372-NODE-372-length-44820-cov-10.9434_pt1 | contig 44820 bp, 52 predicted proteins | sample MGYA00345654_ERZ802830 | MGnify/ENA primary metagenome ERZ802830 (study PRJEB30503, sample SAMEA104212375) | marine metagenome | biome: Westerlies Biome; feature: [SRF] surface water layer (ENVO:00010504) within the epipelagic zone...; material: water...
TCTTCTTTTTCTAAAATATTTAATAATTTGCTTAACTTCCTCATCACTCAAGTTTGATGAGTGAGATTTAACAAAGATTTCTAGATAACGAGCAGCTTGTAGGACCTCTTTAGATGACCTTCCTAACCTTTTAGCTAACTCGTAAACTTTCAATGTTTTATCTTCCTAAAGTTTTCTCTAAAAATTCTTTATTTTCTATATACCAATCACAATATGTAATCATGTCTTTAATCCAATTAGTGTCTTCAATAGATAAGGTTTCAAGTTTGTAGTAGTTTGTCCACTTACCTCCAAAAAAATAAACAAAAACATCTGCTAAATATTCCTCATTACCAAACTTTTTATGTGCGATATCTCTAAAACTATCTCCTGTACTTAGTAGGCAGTGTTGAAGTTTTAAATAGGAGTATGCATGTGCAGCTTCATGCAAAAGGATATCTTTTAGTCGTCCAGAATTTAAACCACGATCAGATATCCATATTGAATTAGCCCACTCATTGCCATATTTACCATCAGCATCATATCCAACAGGATCATAAACGCCATAGACACATCTTCCAAGCAAGGCTTCTCCGTAAGGGTGGCAACCATTTAAAACCTTGACTTCGTCCTTAACAATACTTCTAAAAGGTTCTGGTAGTTGAAAAATAGCGAGATCAATTCTAATCCCAGTATCTTCATCTCCTTCTATTCCAGGTATAGAGTATGCAAAGTTACTTGTTAACGTTTTAAATGTATTACTGTTTGATTCTTTCCTTTCATGAATTTCTATCAATTTAGTATTTAAATTTGGATTTAAACAGTAAGAGTCAAAACCCTTATTTACCTCACCAAGTGCTTCATCAAGTGAAAATGGTCCATATTTTTTACAGCTTTTGTCAAAAACAAAAAAAACGTCATTTTTTAATGATTCAGTATCAATAGTTTTATCGTTTATAACAAAAATGTCATCTGGAGTTTCTTCTGAAAATTCATTTTGAAATATAGTGATTATGTCTATATCAAGTAAATATGCAGTTAGGAAGATTATCAAAATTGCCAAAATAGTTATAAGAAGGGTTTTATTCACAAATAATATTCTACGAATTAGTTAGAATTATTTCTAATTAAACTTAAAAAGATTCTTACCTTCAAATTTTTTGGTGCCATTCACATAACTAAACTATTCCCTATACTTGGATTTTTATTTGGATTTGTTTGGTATATATCTACAAGAAATTTTTTTGAAAACATTAGACTCATAAAATACTTTTTTTACTATTTGAATATTTTTTTTATATCTAGAATACTTTTATAGCTTTTAAATTCCGGACAGAATTTTTAAGCTTGTAAAAGAGGGGTAGTCAAGTCACCCCTCTTTTTTTATGATCTTCTTATTATTATTTAACAAGCGGTATCTGAAGAATGTTTGTAGTATAAGCAGCAGATTTTTTTTCTGACCTCATCTTCCAGTCATTTCTCATACCCTGGGCTCCTGTTATCAGAGTACTGGATCCGTATCTATGATTGATGTAATCCAAAGTTTCCATTACCTGATCTGATTTATCGTAGTTTTCATTCTCATAAAAACTATATTGCTCATTTTCTGTATCTGTAATATTGAGTAGCATTACTCCAATTTTTTGATATTCATACCCTTCAAGAAATAGTTTTTTTGTTAATTGTTTAGCTTCTTTTACAACTTTAGAGGTATTACTTGTAGGTATGGTGAAATACGTACTTGTTCCATTGCTGTACCTTCTGTCTATCTCGATAAAAGGACTGGTTCGTAGGAAGACATACAGACCCTGAGCTCTTGAGTTTTGTGCTCTTAGTTTTTCGCATGCTCTAGCTGTATAATTAGAAACTGCTTCCTCTAGCTCTCCTAAGCTCCTAACCTTTTTTCCGAAAGACTTGGACGATATAATATTTTTTTTATTTTTAACTTCCTCTATTCCTATACAAGATACCCCATTTAACTCATGCTGTATTCTCTCCCCAACTATGCTTATAGTTTTTCGTACATGACGGGTGTTGGCCTGGGTAAGATCGTAGGCTGTCTCTACCCCAATTTTACGGAGCCTTCTACCCCACCTTGTTGAAATTCCCCATATGTCTTCTAATGGAAGATTTTTTAATATTTCTTCTCTTTTATTTTTATCTCGGATATCAAAAACATTTGTCGTTTCGTCTTTTTTAGCCTGCCTATTAGCAACCTTTGCTAGTGTTTTTGTTGGACCTATTCCTATAGAGACAGGAATTCCTGTCCACTGCTTTATTAACCTTCTTATCTCCAGAGCAGTATCTTCTAGATCGCAGTAATAAAAACTGCTGATATCTAAGAATGCTTCATCGATTGAATAAATCTCAATATCGTTAACTAAAGACTTAAGAGAAGTCATTACTCGTGCAGACATATCTCCATAGAATGTATAGTTTGATGAAAAGACATGTACCTGGTTTCTATTGATAAGCTGTTTGTACTTAAAATATGGAGCCCCCATAGGAATCCCTAGAGCTTTTGCTTCATTAGACCTAGCAACAACGCATCCATCATTATTAGAAAGTACCACAATTGGTTTCCCCTCTAATTTAGGATTAAAAACTCTCTCGCAGGACGCATAAAAATTATTACAGTCCACGAGGGCAAAAATTTTATTATTCATTCACTTACTCCTTTGAATACTGTACACTATTCTAAGAAAAAAGAAAGACATTTTTATGCCAAGAGGTGGAGCAAGAAAAGGTGCTGGAAGACCAAAAGGTCAAGGCAGGTATGGAGAAAAGACAAAGGCCGTGCGCATACCTGTTAGCAAAGTTAAATATATTTCAGAAGTAGTGAGCAAAGGTTTACATGAGGTCCCAATGTACAGTAACAAGGTTGCAGCCGGCTTCCCTTCACCTGCAGATGACTACTTAGAAGACAAAATAGATTTGAATCAATATTTGGTTAAACATCCGGCATCTACATTTTTAGTAAGAGCTTCAGGGGAATCCATGATTAATGCAGGAATATTTCCAGATGATATCTTAGTGGTAGATAGAAGCCTCAAAGCAGAAAATGGAAAAGTTGTTATCGCTGTTGTAGACAACGAGCTTACGGTCAAAAGATATAGGCAAAAAGGAAAAGCAATTCACCTTGAACCAGAAAATGATTCTTATGATCCCATAGTTGTATCTGGTGAAAGTGAAGCATTTGTTTGGGGTGTCGTTACAAATGTTATTCATAATCTGTAAAATAAAAACATGGAAATAATAAAAAATGACCCTCAAGACTTTGAAAACTTAAAAAATTGGGACTACAAACCAAACTTTGTCCCAGTAAATACAGAATATGGTGATATAAATATTCACTATGTAGATGAAGGATCTAAAAATAAAAATACGGTATTACTTCTACACGGAGAGCCAACATGGGGATATTTATATAGAAATTTTATAGATCCACTTGTAAATAATGGATTGAGAGTAGTAGTTCCTGATTTACCTGGTTTTGGAAAATCAGATAAACTATCTCAAAGAGAAGGTTACACGTATGAAAAATATGTCAGTTGGATGGATACATGGCTAAATAAACTAGATTTGAACAATATTACAATTTTCGGACAAGACTGGGGTGGCCTGATCGGTTTAAGACTTGTGGTAAATAATTTGAACAGATTTGATAATATTGTGATGTCAAATACAGGGTTACCAACAGGAAAAACGCCATTAGGTGAAGCTTTTGAATCTTGGAAAAATTATTCACAAACAGTTGAAAATTTTCATATTGGAGGTGTAGTTAAAGGAGGAAGTGTGAGTGAAATGTCTCAAGAGACAATAGATGCTTATAATTCTCCTTTTCCAGATGATTCTTACAAAGAAGCTGCAAGACAATTTCCATTACTAGTTCCAGATTCTGTTGATAATCCAAGCTATGAGCACAATGTACAAGCATGGGAAGTTCTTAAACAGTGGGACAAACCTTTCTTATGTGCATTTAGTGATAAAGATCATATTTTTAAAGGAGTTGAAAACTCTTTTATAAAATATGTGCCTGGTGCAAAGAATCTAAAGCACATTGAAATAAAAGATGCTGGGCATTTTTTACAAGAAGACAAGCCTGATGAGTGTGTTAATGCTATTCTGACTCTATTTTAAATCGAAACACTCCCCCAAGAATTGTAACCAAGGAATTTCTGGGTTCCAGGAAGATAAATATTTTCTAGTTTTTCTATTTTAAATGAATTTTGTGTAAGTAAGCTCTCTATGTCTCTGTTTACATGACATCCTCCAGCAATCTTTGGGTAAAAAAAGTCTATACCATTTTGTATAAAAGAAACTGAAGTATCTGGAGCTAAACCATGTTCGCTAAAAATGAATCTTCCTGTTGGTTTTAATACCCTATGGATTTCTTTTAATGTCATAGACGGATTGGGAATAGAGCATAATGCGTATGTACTAACAACCGTATCTATGGAATTATCAGGCACTGATAAATTATCGGCAGACTCTATCAAAAATTCTACAGTTAAATTATGTTTTTCAGCCCTTTTTATTGCAATCTTATTGAGTTCTGAAGATGGGTCAACGCCGATAATTTTTTTTACATTGTTTTGTTCATAATGTTTTAGATTAGAGCCTGGCCCTATGCCAATTTCAAGCACCAAACCTTTTGCTTGAGGTATAATTTTTTTTCGTTGATAATCAATTGGCTTCGAGTTACATGATGAATTAATAACCTGTGGAAGAATGTTCTTATCATAAAATTTTTTATTAATTAAACGAATTAAGGGAAACAATATGAAGATAGAGATATATGATATTAAAAGGTATCTAAATTTTTTCATAAATATTTAATGAAATTTTACATAAAAATATAAAATCATGTGTTAAAAATAATTATATTATTTTGAAAATTCAATTATTTCCCGCATTGGAATATGATCAATTGTAGTTTTACCATACTTAACTTGCTCTACAATTCCGTCTTTATTAACTAAAATATCTACTGGCATACCAGTGAATGCTCCACTCAAACTCTTTAAAGGATTGAATCCTTTTATAAAAATAGCCTTCATGAATCTGAAAATTCCAATTACTGAACCAACAAATACTCCAATTCCACTTTTTTGAACACTGTACTTGTCAAAATATTCTCTATTCTCATCGGCGAGGATATAAATTGATGTTTCATGTTTTGAAGATGACTTTTGAAGACTTTCAAGTGTGCAATTAAATATAGCAATAGTTTCAAAACCTTCACCAAAATTACTTTTATTATTTATTGTTTCATTGATACGTAAATGACAAAATGGACAAGAAGAGTACCTGTAAAAGGAAATTAAAGCCTTTTTACCTTGTATTTTTACTAAATCAAACTCAGTTCCATCTATATTTGGTAGCGATAGTTCTGATATTTTATCTCCAACTTTAATTTTCATGTTTTATCCAATCTGTTTGTATAAAGGATATCATTTTTAAGATATACGCAAATTTTTGTATATTAAATTATTGTTAACTAGTGACCACCTCTTGGTACTCCACCATACTTCATCCTAGTGTCACCCATATAAGCAACTCTATCTTCAGTTTCAATTGTTTTACAATCTATAACTTTTCCTGTGTACAATGAATGAGTTCCAAAATCTTCTACGTTCACCTTTTGAAGTTCAAACCAAACTATAGCATTATCAAATATAGGAACCTTGTTTTGGGTTAAAGTTATTGGTTCCTTATTTAAATAACCTTCCGAATAAACAGCTGGTTTTGAAAATTTAACAAAAACTTTTGTGTAATTTGAAGAAAAAAGATTAATAGAAAAGAAATCGTTTTTTGTCATAAGTTTATGAGTAAAACTTTTATTATCAATTCCAACAACAATAAGTAAAGGATCCATATTTATTTGGGTAATCCAACTTGCAGTCATACCATTATACTCACCCAGACTGCCAGAGCCTATTATTGCTAAAGGACTCGGTATTTTCCAAGTAGCTACATTTAATTCTTCATCAGAGACTTTACTCATATTAAGGCCTTGTTTGATTTTATTCTTTCTAATTGAATTTTATTAGGTTCAGAACAGCAGAACCATGTTTCTGAAAGTTTAGGAACTATTCTTTGATTGTAGTCTCCAGATTCAAGAAGATTCTGTTCGGTATGTTGTTCTATAATTTTTACTATCCCAAGATATTGTGCATACTCATCCAATGACTCATTTTGAAGGACATAAGTGAATAAATCAATTTGAAGTTTATCCATATCGGGAGACTTATACTTCCATGAATATGAAAACGATGCTGGATCGTATTCCTCTAAGTAGTTATCAATTTCAGGATTATTTAGTATTAAAGAGTTCTTAGGGACCAGTAATTTAATAGTAAGTTGAATTGGATCTACTGTTTCCCTAAGTTTATATTCTTCAATCAGTCTGATAATATTTGGTAAATCTTGTTTTTTTGTCCATGGGGAAAATGGCATCCAAGTAGGTCTTATGTCAATACTATTTGAAAGAGACAATTCAACAGCATTATTTAAATCAGATGATGTATGATTTTTCTTTAAAATATTAAGAACCTTATCATTAGTTGTTTCGAATGCAGAAATGACAAAAAGCATCTTAAGGTTTTTAAGTTCTTTAAAATAATCAGGATATTTTAGAATATGCTCTACTTTGATAGTTGAATCATATGTTATTTCTGGATGCTCATTATTTAGAGCCTTTAATATTTTCAAGGCATGTTTAGGTCCATTAAAGAAATCTGGATCATTAAAAGAAATATGCTTTGCACCTGCTTCTACCTGGTTAGATACGTCTTTTAAAATTTTATCTGTACCAAATGTTTTGAATGTTCCATTAAATTCAATAGGTACTGGGCAGTGGGTGCATTCATGTTTACATCCATAAGTAGTCTCTACTGAGCCTGCTATTAGATTATTTGAACCATCGACAATGTGAGAATAATCAGTTATCGAAGGGAGAACTGTTCTATCTGGCACTGAATGCTTGAAAGAGTATTCCCCATTAAGTTGTACATTTAATAAGGATTCCAAATCTCCATTGTCTAAATTTTGAATTATTTCAAAGTTATGAAATATTTCTGTGAACACTTTTGCATAGAGACCAAAAACAAATAACTTACTTGGTAATTCTTTATGACGTAAGTATTCTTCTGCAAGCACAGAAGCTGTATGCATTGAAGCATAAACACCAAGAGCATCATAATCATTTAACTTTATAGATTTTTCTTCAACAGAATAATCCACAATATCAATTTCGTTTGTACCATTATTAAGTTTTTGATACAGCTCAGAAATTATCTTTGGCTGTTTTCCAAGGTCATAAAAAGACAGGAGAAGGATTTTCAATTTATTTCTTTGATAAATTCTAATGTTGGAATATCAATTGGAAGTGATAGAGACAACTCCGTGACTTTAGAATCTTTCCAATGATTTAATTTTTCTTCAATGTCCTTTTTGGTACCAACAAGGGTTAAATCTCTAAGTAGGTCTTCAGGAAATAGCTCCTCAGCTTCTTGTTTCTTACCAGATAAATATAAATTTTGGATTTCAGTAGCAATTTCTTCATATCCATACTCGCACATAAGATTGAAATAGAAATTTTTATCTTTAGCACCCATACCTCCAACATATAAAGTGTAGGTTGTTCTTGCTGGTCTTAAATACTCCTCAACTTCATGTTCTTCACATAATCTAGCAAAAACTGTAGCAACAATGTTAAATCCTTTTTCTTTGTTGGAATTTCCCGATTTCTTAAATCCTTTTTTAAGATACTCTTCAAATACTGTATCACCTTTAGTTGGTGAATACATGAATGGCAACCAACCATCAGCTACTTCAGCAGATAATTCAATATTTTTTGGTCCTATAGCCGCTAAGTAAATAGGTATATTGTTTCTTAATGGTGGCTCAATGAGTTTTAGTGGCTTGCCAAGATTTAAGGAATCAGGACCATTGTACGGAAGGTTATAAAATTCACCATCAAAACTTACCTTGTTTTCTCTCTGAAATATTTCTCTAATTATCTGTATATACTCTCTTGTTCTAGATAGTGGTTTTGTATAGGGTTGTCCATGCCACCCTTCTACAACTTGTGGACCAGATACTCCAAGTCCAAGTCTAAATCTTCCAGATGAAAGCTTATCGAGGGTTATTGCAGTCATGGCAGTCATTGCAGGAGTTCTACCTGGTATCTGCATAATTCCTGAGCCTATATTTATATTATTAGTAATTGCAGAAAAATAAGCTAGCGGAGTGACAGCATCATAACCATACGCCTCAGCAGTCCATATACATGCAAACCCCATTTCATCTAATTTTTTAATGAGTTGATCATCATCTGAAATATGAGGTCCAAAATATCCTACGTTTATGCTTAAATCCATATAATTAGAATACTATATTGCTGATTTGTAATAATTTTTATCTGTGAAAACATAATCCATAGATATATCATGTTCTTCTTCGGGAATATAGTCAACTATTTGAAAATCATGACAGACTCCAATTTTTAATACTGATGGGTTTTTATATAATAATTTGTCATAATGACCACTACCCCTTCCTAATCGTGAACCTGATTTTGTAAACCCTAAACCTGGAACTATGAAAACTTCTGTATCATTTTTAATGTCTGGGTTTTGAGGCTCAAGAATTCCATTCTTTTTTTTAATCAGAGGTTCTTTATAGCTACATATTTGTAAATTTCCATGATTCATAAAAGTAGTATTTAAAATATCTATATCCTTTAATAAAGGAAGAATATTTACTTCAGATTCTATTGGAACATATGTGCATACAACATAACCCTTTATTAATTCATTAAAAAAAGATTCTATTTTTTTAGAAAGTTCAATCTTGTAAAGATTATGGTTTGAAAGGTTACTTCTTAATATATTTTTCTGTATCATAATTTCTTTTCTGCTAATAATCAATATAGTATAAGTTAGATGTTCAAAAATAAACTCCTTACCTGGATAAACCTTTTTGTCATGGCTATATACACTATTCCAGTAGCTTATAGTATCTGGTTCATAGGTCTCTTTGCTAAATATGCCAAAGTTAAATATTACATAGCACGCAGTTGGTGCAATCCGTGGATGTGGGCTGCTAGAGCAAAACTTGATCTTATTAAAACTACTGAATATAAAACTAATCAGCCATATGTAGTTATTTCCAACCATTTATCCAATTTAGATCCAATGATGGAATTTAAATATCTTAAAATTAAATGGGTTTTTATGGCAAAGAAAGAAGTTTACAAATTACCATTTTTCAGAACTGCAGCAAAAGCATTTAATTTTATAAAAGTTGATAGAACAAACCCAAACGACAGAGTGTCTATTAATAAACAAGCAAAAATAATTTTCGAAAAGGGTTGGTCTCTTATGGTATATCCACAAGGAACAAGGGTCCCAAAAGATGATTTTAGAAAGTTCAAAAGTGGAGCATTTCATATTGCTCTGGATAATGGTGTGCCTATCTTACCTGTAGTAATTGCAGGTACGGGAGATATTTGGCCAAGAGGAAGAAAATTCATGACAAGCGGCAAAGCCATGATTAAAACATTGGAACCAATAGATATTAGTAAGTACAACAAAGACAATATTGAACAACTTGTTACCGAAACTCATAATAAGATGAAAAAAGTTTACGATGAAATGGTAAAAGCAATACAATAGCTTGATGGACATATTTTTAGCAGTTGCCTCAATTTTTCTTCTTAGGCTTCTTGATCAAACCTTAGGAACTTTAAGAATGCTATATGTAAATAAAGGTAGACCTACCTTTGGTGCTGCACTTGGATTCATCGAATCAGCAATTTGGGTTGTTGCAATTTCCCAGGTTATAAAAGATTTAGATAGTCCCTTTCTAGTAGCCGGGTATGCATTAGGTTTTGCATCAGGAACTATTGTAGGTTCATACATTGAATCTTCAATTGCGATAGGAGATGTTGTTATAAGAATCTTCTCTCCTGAAGATGAAGATAGTAAATTAGTAGCAGATGAACTTCGTTCACAAGGTTTTGGAGTTACAGTTATTAGTGGTGAAGGACGCGATGGTGAAGTTAGTATTGCATGGTGTGTAGCACCTAGAAAAAAAGCAAAACAAGTCCTTAATATTGTTTCTTCTATTAATCCAGATGCTTATATAACTACAGAGTCAACAAGTCCTATTAACCTTACTTCAAATCGTAAGTAATTAAATTCCCTTTTCGAAGTCATCTTCAAAAGAGACTCTTTTTCTCTTAGGGGAATCATTACTTGGCTTTTCATCCCTAGGTTTATCATTACGATTCCTATTGTTAGGACGGTCATTACGACGTCTGTTGTCAGGTCTTTTAGAGTCTTTTCTAGAACCACCTTTATCTACAGATTCTTCAGGAATCTCGAGATCTTCTAATAGAGATAAACTTATTTTGCCATTTTCGATTGAATCGACATGAACTTTAATCTTATCTCCTGCAGACAAGATGTTTTCAGGATTTGAAACTCTCTTCTCTGAGTGAAATTTGGAAATGTGTAAAAGTCCATCTCTACCTGGAAGAATATTAATGAATGCACCGTAAGTAGCAATACTTACGACTTCTCCATCATAATCTGTGTCAACTTCGACTTCAGGTGGATCAATAATCAACATAACCATTTCTTTAGCTGCTGCAAGACCATCTTCTTCAGTAGAGCCAAGTGTTAAGATTCCATCATCATCGATTTCGACACTAACTCCGGTCTCTTCTTCAATTTTTCTGATATTTTTACCTTTTGGTCCAATTACTTCACCAATTTTATCCTTAGGTAATTCAACTGTTTCCAACCTTGGAGCATTACCCGATAGTTTCTCTGCAGGTTGAGAGATTGTATCTTCCATGACATCTAAGATGTGATGACGAGCATCCATAGCTTGATTCAATGCTTTTCTTAAAACATCTGAAGGCAACCCTTCAATCTTCATATCTAATTGTAATGCTGTAATAACACCTCTAGTGCCTGCAACTTTGAAGTCCATGTCTCCAAGAGCATCTTCAGCTCCTAATATGTCAGTTAAGGTTACATAATTACTATCTTTTGAAATAAGACCCATGGCTATTCCTGCAACATGCTCCCTAATTGGGACACCTGCAGCCATTAATGAAAGGCTAGATGCACACACAGAAGCTTGTGAAGTAGATCCGTTAGAGGAAATAGCTTCACTGACTACACGAATAGTATATGGAAAGTCAACCTTACCTGGGATAACAGGAACCATAGCTTTTTCAGCAAGGGCACCATGACCAATTTCTCTTCTTTTTGGTCCTCTCATCATGTATGCCTCACCAGTTGAATAAGGTGGGAAGTTATAATGATGCATATATCTTTTCGATGTGACTGTGTCAATTGTATCAAGCATTTGTTCAAGTCGACCCATTCCCAATGTTGTGACATTTAATACTTGTGTTTCACCACGTAAAAATAATGAAGAACCATGTACCATTGGAAGAAGATTTATTTCAGCAGAAATATTTCTAATATCTGTTGGTGTTCTTCCATCTAACCTTGGTCCACCAGCTATAACTCTATCTCTAACGACTGATTTAACTAGTGACTTGAATGCTAATTTAATAGCTTTAGAGTTGTCTCCATCATCATTTAAGAATTCATCAACGACCTGATCTTGAAGAGCAGATTGTTTCTCACTTCTCTCAGATCTGTCTGTGATAGCCATTACTTCCTCAACTTTTGTTTTGTAGGAAGTGTCAATACTCTCTTTAAGGTCTGATGAGTAATCTTCAACTAACGGCCATTCAACTACTGGAACATCGTTCATAGCAACTAATTCTTTTTGAGCATTTATTAACGTTGCAATATATTCTTTAGACATGTCAATTCCATCAGCAACTATGTTCTCTGATGGTGCTACGCTTCCAGCATCAATTTTTTCAAATGAATCATCTGTTGCTCCCGCTTCAACCATTACTATGTCAATTTCATTGTTTGCATTTAACTTACCTGCAACAACCATGTCAAAAATAGAATCCTCTTGTTCTGAATTTGTAGCCTGTACTACCCAGTTATCATTAATGAGAGACATTCTCACAGCACCAACAGGTGAATCTAGTGGAACACCAGCTAACTGTAGTCCTAAAGATGCTGCATTTAATGAAAGAATATCATATTCATTTTCATTATCTACACTAAGTACAGTTGCGATAATTTGTGTTTCGCATCGGAAACCATCAGCAAATGAAGGTCTCAAAGGCCTATCGATCAATCTACAAGCTAAAATAGCTTTTTCTGTTTGTCTTCCTTCTCTTCTGAAGAATCCACCAGGAATTTTTCCTGCAGCATACATACGTTCTTCAACATCTACTGTTAATGGGAAAAAGTCTATCCCCTCTCTTACAGTTTTGTTAGCAACAGTTGTTACTAAAACGTTTGTATCTCCAGATGTAGCAACTACAGCACCTGGTGCTTGTAATGCAAGTTTTCCGGTTTCGAATTTTATAGTCTTACCACCAATTTCACAGGTGACATTAGTTACGGACATATATCCTCTTTTCTAGACAGAGGTTATTAATTGTCAGCCTTCTTTAAAAGCTCCCAATTAACAACTCTTTGTCTTATGTTTATTTATTTATTTATTTATCTTCTAATACCTAGTTTTTCAATTAAAGAACGGTATCTCGTGACATCTTGATTTTGGAGATATTGAAGCAGTCTTTTTCTTTTTCCAACTAACATAAGAAGACCTCTTCTTGTGTGGTGGTCTTTTTTATGTTCTTTTAAGTGATCGGTCAAATGACTAATTCTTTCACTTAATAAGGCAATCTGAACTTCAGTTGATCCTGTATCAGTATCTGATTTGCCATATTCTTTAATTATATTTTCTTTAGTATTCATTCGAGATAATAATAGTACCCACTAAATCTAATGTTGTAATTAAAAGTTATTCTTTATTTCAGCAATATCTGTAGTTATCTGTAATTTAAGTTCCTCTACAGAATTAAATTTCTTTTCATCTCGTATGAAATCAATTAATTCGAATGAAACTTGTTGATCGTATATGTTTTTATCAAAATCTAATATATGTATTTCAATCTTTGTTTGACCATTACTGTCTACAGTTGGATTTATGCCAATATTCATGCAACCTAGGTAAACTTGACTATTTACATTAATTTTTACAGCATAAACTCCAAATCTTGGCAATTCAGTTTGTTGATTTAGTTCTATATTGGCTGTTGGAATACCAATAGTAGACCCAAGTTGCTTACCTTTCACGACTATACCTCGGTAAGAGATTGGTCGACCAAGGTACTTTTCAGCATTTTTAATATCTCCTTGTGAATAAAATAATCTAATTTTTGTTGTTGAAATTTTTTCGGATGAGATTAGATAATCATCAAGTAAAATTACGTTATTTTCTCCAAAATAATCTATTAAGGTATTCACATCTCCAACTCTTTTGTTTCCAAACTTAAAATCTTTACCAATAACAAGTTTTGTAGTTTTAAGATTATTTTGAAGAAATTTACAGAAGTCTAAAGCGTTCATGCTATTAACAGATTGGAAATCAAGATAAACTATATTCTTAGGGTTTTGCTCTTCAAAAAATTGAGTTCTTTGTTCTTGGCTTAGTATTGGTTTCAAATCATTATTAAAGTAGATTTTAGGAATTTCATTAAAAGTCACTATTTGAAAATTGCCATTAGAAGTTTCATAAGCTTTCTTAAATAAAGCTTGGTGCCCTAGATGTATTCCATCAAAACCTCCTATAGACGTAACGATTTCAGTTGAATCAATAAAATCTTCCGTTTTAAAATTTTCATAGACTTTCATAAAAGAACTTTTTCCGGTTTAAAGTAATTATTGTTAAATGGAGTATACAGTGCAGCTATATTATTTTTGTAATCAATAACTGTGAGTTTGTCATGAGAAAACATACTTTTATCAAGGAGTTCCCCGTGTATTATTTTTTTATAAATTAAATCATCAATTTCGAGAACAGGAAGGTCTAATATCTTACTCCAATGAATACTTACTGGTTCAGTGGTGCTTTCTAATGTATTTATATCTCTAATGTATTCTGGATATTCGATACTTAACTTACCAATATTAGTTCTAAATATTTCCGTTACTACAGCTGTAGTGTTTAGTTTTACTGCAAGATCAAGTATTAAAGATCTTATATAGGTGCCTTTGCTTACTGTAATTAAGAATTCTGCTTTTGGTCCATCTATATCTAAAAGTTCAAATTTACTTATATGTATTTCCCTATCAGGAATATCAACTTCCTTACCTTGCCTGGCGTATTTATATAAACGTTTCCCATCAACTTTGACTGCAGAGTACATCGGAGGTTTCTGCATGGATGATCCTAAAAAGGTATTCATAGATTTATTTAACTCCTCGAGATGATCATTAAGTGATACATCTTCATTTTTATTTACATCTGTATCAGTATCTATAGAATCTGAAGAGTAGCCAAATAAAGTTGAAACTTTATATGTTTTATCAGTCTCCTTTGTGTAATTGAAAAGTTTTGTATATTTATCAGTAGCAAGAAGCATTAAACCTTCAGCATTTGGATCTAAAGTCCCTGCATGACCAACTTTTTTAAACTTATAAAGGTATTTGAATTTGGAACAAAGGTCTTGTGAAGTCCAGGTTTTAGGCTTATTGATTAAATAAAAGTTAGATCTGTTTTCTAATTTCATTTTTAACATTTTTAATAATTTCATCGATGGATAGATTACTAGAAAAACCACTTGCAGCCTTGTGGCCACCTCCATCAAAAAATGATGCTAGTTGTTGAACATTAAAATCTGTTCTTGAACGTAAGCTACCCTTAAAGGTTCCATCATTTTGTTCCTTTAAAAGCAATGCGATATTAGATTCTTTAGCAAGTCTTACAACATCGATTAATGAATCTGTTTCTGAAGATGTTGTATTAAATTTTTTATAATCATCTTGATAAACAATAGAATAAATAAATCTTAGATCTTGATCTAATTCCAGGCGATCAATAACTGCGCTTTGTAATTTAAGTGCATTTAACTCTATTGAACCATATATTTTTTCACTTATCAGACTTAAATTTGCGCCTAACGACATGAGATCAGCTGCAATTGTAAATACTTCCGCATCAGTATTCGAGTATTGAAACCTACCCGTGTCTGTAATTAACCCAGTCATTAAACAATCTGCAATTTCTTTACTAATTTCCAATTCTTCATCTTTAAAAATTCTATAAAGAACTTGTGTAGTACTTGCAGCGTTTGGGTCAATCATCTGTAAATCACCAAATGTAGGATCTATGTGGTGATCAACAACTACAACCTTTTCTGAATTAAGTACTAATGGTTCAAGGCTTCCAAGTCTCGAAGAATTACCACAATCAAAAACGAATACGGTCTTATATCTTTTCTCAGAAGGAGTAGTTATTAATTTATAAGGTAGATGATCAAGATTACTTGGCAAGTCTCCAGTGATGTCGAATGAAACCGTTGCTTCAATATTCATAGATGTAAGCAAGAGTTTTAAAGCTAGAGCTGAACCGATGGCATCTCCATCTGGATTAATATGCCCTGTTATAAGTATTGGGGTTTCATAAAAATGATCTTTAAAATTATTATTCATTGATTTTATAAATTAATTCGTTAATTTTATCAGCATTTTCGAAACTGGAATCTATTTCAAATTGAATCTTAGGAATAAACTTAGTGGTTAGTTGATTACCTAATTCTTTTTGAATTTTTCCACGGTTTTTATCTAAAGCTTTAGAAAGAGTGCCTTTCGCATTTTCTAGAGAAGAAACGTATATAGTGCATCGTTTTAGATCTGGTGAAGTTGCGACATGCGTAACTGTAGCTTTGTTTAAATTAGGATTTGAACTGCGTAGTAATTCAGAGGAAATAATCTGGTGAATGAGCGGATTAATCCTATTAATTCTTCCTCCTCGAGTTTGTTTATTCATGATTATTTTATTTCGACTTCACCAAGTATTTCGATTACATCGCCTTCTTTAATGTCTTTATAATCAGTTAAGCCAATACCGCACTCTAAACCTTCAAGTACTTTTTCAACATTATCTTTAAATCTTCTCAGAGAAGTAACCGTTCCTTCATAAATTACAACTCCATCTCTTAAAAGTCTTGCTTTACTATCTATTTCAACACGACCTTCTGTGACAATAGATCCTGCAACAACGCCAACCTTTGGTGCTCTAAATGTAGTTCTTACATCAACCATGCCTATGACAGCTTCCTCAGTTTTAATTGTCATCTCACCCTGTAAAGCTTCTGTTATGTCATCTAGTAATTCATAAATTATTTGGTAGGTTCTTACATCTATACCTTTACTTTGTGCCATGTTCCTAGCTTGACTATCAGGTCTTACATTAAAACCAACAATTAGTGAACTTGTAGCCCCGGCTAAATCTACATCTGACAAAACAATACCACCAACGGCAGAATGTACAATTTGTATTTGTACTTCATCAGATGACAACTTCATTAAACCATCTTTAATAGCTTCGACTGAACCATTTGTGTCCGCTTTCAAAATAATATTTATTGTGTTAAGTTCTCCTTCTTGAAGAAGTTTCATCATTTCAGAAACCCTAGATTGAACTGTGTATGCGGAACTATCAAAATCTTTAAGAAGTGTTTTGTTCTCTTCTGCTTTTGATTTAGCTTCTTTTTGACTTTTAACAACTACAAATTGATCTCCAGAATTCGGGGACTCATCCCAACCAATAATGTCAACGGGTGAACCAGGAATTACTTTTTTTAAAATCTTATTCGTATGGTCAAACATGGATTTGATTCTACAGAAAGCTCCCCCTGCATAAAGAAAATCACCTTGCTTTAATGTACCTCTAGTAACTACAACTGTTGCAACATTGCCACGGCCAACTTCCATTCTTGATTCGATAATATATCCAGATGCATTAGCGTTTGGATTAGATTTAAGTTCTTCAATTTCAGCGACTAATGATAAAGTTTCCAGTAAGTCATCAATACCATCTCCTTTTAATGCTGAAACTTCAACTACTGGAGTGTCTCCACCAAGGTCTTCTGCGATAATTTCATACTTTGTTAAATCCGCTTTTACTAATGCAGGGTTGGCATCAGGTAGATCACATTTATTTACAGCTACAACAATGGGTACTCCTGCAGCTTTTGAGTGATTAATGGCTTCGATAGTTTGAGGCATTATTCCATCGTCTGCTGCAACAACTAAAACGACTATATCAGTAACGTTTGCTCCTCTTGCTCTCATTTGTGTAAAAGCTTCATGACCAGGAGTATCTATAAATGTAATTCCTAATTCGCCCGTATCAACTTTATAAGCTCCTACATGTTGCGTAATTCCGCCGGCTTCACCATCAGCAACTTTTTCATTTCTAATGTAATCTAATAAGCTTGTTTTACCGTGATCTACGTGACCCATAACAGTAATAATTGGAGATCTAACAACTAATTCTTCATCGGTGTCACTAAATTCTTCTAGTTGAAGAATTTCAGATCTTTTAACTTCTACCTTTTCAATAATTTCAGGGATTAAATCATATTTCTCAAGTAATTTTTCTATTTCATCGTCATTTAATTCAGAAGTCATAGATTGCATGATTCCTAAATTCATTAAGTCACCAACTATTTGTGTGGCGTCAACATTAATTAGTTCAGAAAGTTCTTCAGGAGTAGATTTTGATGGAATTTCAATAATTTGAATATTATCTGATACTTCTACATCTACAGATGGTTCTGTCTCATCCTCAGCGTCTTCAACTGGGTCTGCTTTTTCTTCAACCTCTTGTGGCTTATCTTCAGCATCAGAAGTAGAATCAGATGTACTTACTACGTCATTGTTAGTAGTATTTTCATTATCTTTAGTTTCATTAAAAGAAAGCACTACTAACTCTTCTTCTTCGGGAGTTAATCCAGATGAAGCTGTTTTTACTTCTAAACCTAATTCTTTAGCTAGAAATAATATGTCAGCAGAAGCAACATCTAGTTCTTTAGCGATTTGATGAATTCGCTTTTTTGCCATTATTCTTCCTCTTGTTTAGATTCTTCCTGTACTTCTTCAATTACTGGAGAATCTCCAAGACCTTCTATATCTATTTTATAACCGGTTAATTTTGCTGCTAACCGAGCATTTTGACCTTCTTTACCTATAGCTAGTGATAATTGATTGTCTTTTACTGTTACTTTTGCACTTTTAGTATGTTCATCAATATCTACAAGTTCAATATCAGCAGGTCCTAATGCTTCAATAATAAAACGTACTTTATCTTCTCTCCACTCCACTACATCTAATTTCTCACCTTTTAGTTCGTTTACTATTTGTCTAACTCTTGAGCCACGTGAACCAACACATGCTCCTTTAGGGTCAACATTAGGATCATTTGAAAATACAGCAATTTTCGTACGACTTCCAGCTTCTCTTGCAATAGCTCTAAGCTCAACAGTTCCATCATTAAGTTCTGGAACTTCTAATTCAAGCATTCTCTGAATAAATTCAGGTCTATTTCTGCTAATAATAATTGGTATTCCCTTTGCATCTTCTCTTACTTCTGTAATTAAAGCTTTAATCCTATTTCCTCTTTCTAGTCTTTCAAAAGGAATCCTTTCGCTAGAAGGGATGACAGCTTCAGCATCTTGTAAGTCTATTATTGTTTGATTAAATCTAGAATCGAATTGAGTAACTATTCCCGTAATCAACTCCCCTTCTCTTCCAATATAAGCATCAAGTACAGTTGCTCTTTTTGCATCTCTAACTTTAGTAGTCATCATTTGCTTAAATGATTGTGCAGCAATTCTTCCAAAATCGGAATCACTTATATCAGCTTCCCATTCTTTGAGCACATTTCCTTCATTATCAAGCTCTTGTGCATAAACTGTTACATCACCTGAATCCGGATCCAGTGTAACCCTTGCTTCTTCTGCAGCTCCTTCAATCCTCATATAAGCTGATCTAAAAGCAGATACTAATGCTTCATACATGCTATCGACAGTAACACCCTTATCAAGCGCTAAAGATTCTATAGCTTGTTTTATATCGCCACCTAATTTCATAATTTACCTCTATTAATTAACTTTCTGTTTAAATTTATCAAATTGTATTTTTGCTCTCTTAATGTTTTCAAAATGTAAATCTATATTTTTTTCATCTTCTAAAGAAATTGATATAAATTCATCGTTCACATTTGTTAACTTACCTGAAAAGGTATAAACACTGTTTACAGGATCGTAAACTTTAACTTTTATATTTTCTTCCTGAGCTAATTCGAAATGTCTTTTAGTTTTTAAACTTCGTTCGATACCCGGTGAAGAAATAATTAATTCGTATTCACCTTTGTGTAGATTAAATATTTCAAAATGCCTTTGGAGTTGATAATTTATTCTTGAAATAATATTGTAATCTAACTGATCTTGAGTAAATATAAATATTTCAATTTTGTCAATATTTGGAAAATTAACTATATTGATATCATATAATTCAAGATTTTCTTCAGCTAAATATTCAACAACGGATTCTTCGATGTCGACTAAAGTGTACTCCATCTTCCCCTCCGTTCATAAAAAAAGTGGGTTATGACACCCACCAAATGTAGCTAAATTGTCTACTTTATTTTAACAAATTGTCGTTTAAAGATAAAGAAGTTTTTAATATGATTTAGAGAAAATGGCGAATTTACCTTGCTCATTTTCTTTATTAATTGATTGCTTCGCATCATTATTATCAAGTGGGTAGCAACGTATAGTGGCTTTTGTTAATTCTTTGATTTTTAACTCATCATCCTTATTTTCTGACCAGTAACATGATACGAAACCTTCACTTTCATTTAATTTTTTTATAAGTTGATCCATATCTTCAGCATGAGAAGTGTTATTGTTTAAAAAATTCGATGATTCATTGAACATGTTCTCTTGAATTTCTTTTAATAAATTATTAATAGTTAAATTAAGTTCATCAATATGGGTCTCGACTTTTGAGTCAGCCTTATCTCTTCTTGCAACTATTACAGAGTTTTTATCGAGATCTTTAGGGCCGATCTCAATTCTGACTGGCACTCCTTTAAGCTCCCATTCATTAAATTTAAATCCTGGAGATACTTCACTCCTGTCATCTATTTTGACCCTAAGTCCTTCTAGTAAGGCTTTTATATTATTAACAGCATCGAGTATTTCAGAAGGGTTAGAATTTTTTGGAATAATTGGAATAATAACAACTTGAGTTGGTGCTATTTCAGGTGGTAATTTCAACCCTTTATCATCACCATGCGCCATAATAATCATACCTATTAAACGTGTACTCACTCCCCAACTAGTTTGATAAGGATGCGCGAGTTGATTATTTTCATCTGAATATTGAATTTCAAAAGCTTTAGAAAAGTTTTGACCTAATTCATGTGAAGTTCCTGCTTGTAATGCTTTTTTATCTAACATCATTGCTTCAATTGAATAAGTTACTTTTGCTCCTGCAAATTTTTCAATTTCAGATTTGGTACCTTTAATAACTTTTACTGCAGCTACATTTTGAGTGAATTCTTCATAAATATCTAACATTCTTAATGCTTCTTCAGTTGCTTCCTCTTTTGTTTGATGTGCTGTATGTCCTTCCTGCCATAAAAATTCTGACGTCCTTAGGAATAATCTGGTTCTCATTTCCCATCTAACAACATTTGCCCATTGATTAATCAACATAGGTAAATCCCTATGGCTCTTTATCCACTTTGCAAACATGTGATTAATTATTGTTTCGGATGTTGGTCTTACTATGAGAGGTTCTTCTAATTCTTTGCCTCCGGCATGTGTAACGGTAGCCAGTTCAGGTGAAAATCCTTCAACATGTTCAGCTTCTTTTTGAATGAATGACTTTGGTATAAACAATGGAAAGTAAGCATTTTCATGCCCAGTTTCTTTAAATCTTTTATCTAGATAAGATTGAATATTTTCCCATAATGCATATCCATAAGGCCTAATAACCATTGTTCCTTTAACTGGTGAGTAGTCAGCCAACTGAGCTTCTTGAATAATATCTGTGTACCACTGATTAAAGTCTTGGGACATCGGTGTTAGCTTTTTTACCATGTTTATATCTTAAATGTTTTATTTAGGTTTATCTTGTTTTGAAGTAATCTCAACAACAGCTTTTGTTCTTTCCTTGAAGTTATTGATATCCCCTTGGATCCCCATAAGTTCTTCAGCATCTTGCTTAGCTATTAAAGCTGCATTTTTATCTGCAGCAGCCAATCTTGCATCAATTCCCTCTTTAGCGAGAAGTCTTCCCTCTTCAAGTAAGGCTGAGACCATGTCTTTTTCATCAACAACTTTTACAACTTCACCTTTAATAAATAAATGTCCTCTTTTTTTTCCTGCAGCTATGCCTAAATCTGCAGATCTAGCTTCTCCAGGACCATTAACTACACATCCCATAACTGCCACCTGAATTGGCAATCCTTCATTTTCTAGAGCTGACTGAGCGTCGGATGCTACTTTAATAACATCTACCTCTGCTCTACCGCAGCTAGGGCACGCAATAAGATCTAAAGATTTACGCTCTCTTAATCCAAGATATTCTAAGAGTTGTCGTCCATGTTTAGCTTCTTCAACTGGATCAGTAGTTAGTGACATTCTTATAGTGTCACCAATACCTTCTGATAATAATGTAGCAATTCCTGCAGTAGATTTAATTAATCCACCGGGAAGAGGGCCAGCTTCCGTAACACCAAGATGCAAGGGATAATCAACTTTTTGTGCTAAAAGTCTGTAAGAATCAATCATCAAGGGCACATTAGAATGTTTAACAGATATCTTAATGTCATGAAAGTTAACCTCTTCTAAATATCTAACTTCATTTAGAGCAGACTCAACAAGAGCTTCGGGAGTTGCTTCACCGTATTTTTCTAATAAATCTTTATCAAGAGATCCTGCATTAACTCCAATTCTTATTGGTATGTTAGTTTTTAAACATTCTTTAGCGACTTGTTTAATTTGATCTTCATTACGAATGTTCCCAGGATTTAGCCTTAACCCCTGTACCCCAGCTTCTATAGCAGCAAGTGCTAGTTTGTACTGAAAATGAATATCCGCAACAATCGGCACTGGACTACGAGTACAGATTTTAACCAAAGACTCAGCAGCTTCGAGTTCATTACAAGTAACTCGAACTATATCAGCTCCGTTAGCTGCTAATGCATATATTTGTTCTAGAGTATCATCGGTATTTCTTGTTTTAGTAGTAGTCATTGACTGAACTGATACTTCTGATTCGGAACCAATACCTACGTTTCCGAGTAATAATTGTTTAGTTTTTCTACGAGGATAAATCATAATTGTATTGGTTGAGTTATATCAAGATAAAATGCTGTAATACCTAAAAAGATAAATATGCCAACAACGATAGCAGCGATCGGATAGAGTTTTCTATCAGAAACCTTTTTACCAGTTATACCTTCTACTAATGCTAAAACAACCCTCCCACCATCAAGAGGTATGAAAGGTAATGCGTTAAATACAGCAAGAAAAATATTAACAAAAGCTAAGAGACTAAATAAGTTTACATAGCTATCTTCAGCTATTTGATTACCAGCCTGTGCCAATCCGATTGGGCTCAAGGGTCTTACTTCATCGGGTATGGATTGACCTGTATACGTACCAAGTAATGTTTTTATATTATCGGGACTAAACAAAGTTATTATCCCTTCGACAGCAGCTACTGTCATTTGTGCCTCAAGTACAGTAGTATTTTTAACAGCAGTTATAACACCAATTTTTTCATTTTTAATAGTTGGTGTAACACCTAGGTAGCCAATTTCTTGACTGTTTACAATTCTGGTTTCTAATGTTGTATTTGAACTGACAAGATTACCACCTCTTAAATAGGTAATTGACACCTCTTTACCGGGATTAGTTTCGATAATAGAAACTAATTCATCCCAAGTAGCTACCGTAGTTCCTGAAAAAGTAACTATTGTGTCACCTGGTAAAAGTCCTGCTTCTACTGAAGGTGCATTGGCATTCCCTTGAAGTGAGTCTCCTGTATTAGCAACTTCTAATGTTGGGGTATTTACACCATTAGTTGACAAGATTCCAAAAATAATTAACCAAGCTGTTAGAAAGTTAACAAGTATTCCAGATATCGCTATATAAAATTTTGTAGTCCACTTTGCATTGTGAAACAACTCTGATGGTTCATAACCAGATGTGTCTTCTGATTCATCCATACCAGGAATCTTTACATAGCCACCAAGCGGGATCGCTTTAAGGCCATATTCTGTAGCTCCTTTTGTAAAAGAAAAAACCTTGGGACCAAAACCAACAAAAAATTCTGATACAGCAATTTTTGATCTACGAGCTGATAGATAGTGACCGAATTCGTGCAAAACTACAAAAAAGGTTAAAAATAATATAGTTAGAATTCCATTCATATGTTTATTATCTCACTTACGGGATTAAATAAGAAAACTGTGAAAACAATAGTAACACTGGAAAGGACAACAAATACGAGTCTATTCGATCAAGCAAACCTCCGTGGCCTGGTAATAAGGTACTGGAGTCTTTAACGCTTAATGTTCTTTTAATCCTTGAAACAAATAAATCACCTAATACACCGAAACAAATAAAGATGAAACTTATAAGAATTGCAAATAATGATGTCGTCTCTGTGTTTATAACTAAATTTAAATACATTGCTATCGATCCAGAAAGTAAACCGGCAACAAGTCCTTCTACAGTTTTATTTGGTGAAATGTTCTCGATTAACTTTCTTTTTCCATATCGTCGACCGATTTCATAAGCTAATGTGTCAGAGAGTGAAATTGAGATAATAGCTAAATATGTAAAAAGTAAGGTATTACTTTTAAGAATAAAGACTACAGAAGTTATCCCTAGACTAAACCAAGTATGAAAAATAAACATACTTCCAAATTTTTCATAAATTCCATAATTGACAAAAGATCCTGTATAAATAATTAAACCAATTGGAAGCACGAAAAAAGGTATATAAATAAGTGATATGTCAAAATAATAAACGATTGTCATAGGAGCTATTGCTGAATAAAGCAAAAAAGGATATGGTACAATAATGCCGTAATCGAACATATCAAACCATTCTTTAGAAGAAATAAAAACTGCGAATATTAAGAGTAAATATGCAGAGTTCTTATTTATAAAAAAAACAGATAACAATATTATGAGCCCAATAGCTGTAAGAATTCTCGGATTCGTATTAAATTTAGAAGAATTTTTATTATTATCTTCTTTATCTTCAACTGGAAGCTCTATTACTCCAGGCCAAAAAGTGCCGTCATCATCGGATGAAAAATTAAATCTATACTTCGAGAAGTTCATTTTGCTTAACTGAAAGTAATTCATCAACTTTTTTAACATACTTATCAGTTAGTTCTTGAATTTGAGTTTCAGACCTTTTAAGATCATCTGCTGAAATTTCATCTTTCATTTTACCTAATTCGTCAATTCCAGACCTCCTATGAGAACGAATAGAAATTTTAGAATCTTCCGAAAATTTAGATGCAACTTTAGTAAGCTCTTTACGTCTTTCTTCAGATAAAGAAGGTATAGGAATTCTTATTACATCTCCATCATTAGCTGGATTCAAACCAATATCTGAATTTTGTATCGCTTTTTCTATTTCTTCAAATGAGCCTTTGTCGAAAGGTTGAATAAGAAGTAATTTAGGATCTGGAACACTTATAGAGGCGAGTTGTTGTAGAGGTGTTTTAGTCCCATAATAATCTACTTGAATATTGGTAACTAAAGATGGATTTGCTCTACCAGTTCTAATTTTAGTAAATTCTTCAACAAGGTGATTAATGGATGTTTTCATATTATCCTCTACTTCGGTGATGATTACTTGTGTCATAATTAATTTATCAACGTTCCTAATTCTTTTCCTGATAAAACATCATAGATATTATTCCCTTTAGTCCCATCGAAAACTCTAATTGGCATATTGTTTTCCTCACATAAGGTGATTGCAGTAAGATCCATTACTCCAAGTTTTTTTTCAACAACATCAGTATAAGAAATCTGACTAAACAATGATGCATCATCATCTGTTTCAGGATCTGAGGAAAAAACACCTTCTACTCGTGTTGATTTTAAGACTACATCAGCTTCTATCTCAGCTGCACGAAGTGATGCTGCTGTATCAGTTGTAAAATATGGATTACCCGTACCAGCTGCAAAAATTACAATTCTTCCTTTCTCAAGATGTCTAATAGCCTTTAATCTAATGTAAGGTTCGGCAACTGCTGTCATTGTAATTGCAGACTGGACTCGTGTTTGTGTCCCATTTTTATCAAGAGCATCTTTAAGGGCAACAGCATTTATGACTGTTGCTAACATTCCCATGTAATCAGCGTTAGCTTGTGCCATATCTTTGGCTGATTCTTGGACTCCTCTAAAAAAGTTTCCCCCACCAACAACGACGGCTATCTGAACACCTTCTTCATTAGCTTTAGAGATTTGATTTGCAATATCAGTTAATATCTTTGGCGATATACCAAAGTTAGAATCAGTATCGGCAAATGATTCACCAGAGAGTTTTAAAAGCACTCTCTTTGTCATCTAAGAACCTACTTCCACTCTAGAAAATTGCTTTATAAAGATTTTCTCGCCTAATTTTCCTGACATCTCTTCTATCATAGTGCTTACTTTACCCTCGTATATTTCAGGATTACAAAATATTTGCTCGTTTAAAACATTATCTTTATAAAAAGAAGTAATCCTACCTTCTACGATTTTGTCTATTACGTCAGCTGGCTTACCTTCATTTTCAGATTGTTTAGCAATAATTTCTTTCTCTTCAGCTAATTTACTATCTGGTATATCTTCAATGTTTAAATAGTTAGGTTTCATAGCAGCAATGTGCATAGCTATTTGTTTTGCAGAATCTTTAAATTCTTCGCTTTTAGCGACAAAATCAGTTTCACATGCAAGTTCTACCAACACTCCTGATACAGCTCTATCTTGTTGGTAATGAATATAATCGCCGATTGTTCCTTGATTAGCCTCTTTATCTGCTCGCTTTTTTGAGTCTGCTAAACCCTTTTCCCTTAAGTATTTCACTGCGGCATCGAAATCAGAATTTGACTCAGTAAGTGCTTTTTTAGCATCCATCATTCCGGCACCAGTCATATCTCTTAGTTTTTTAACATCGCTCGCAGAAATAGTCATTATTCGCTCTCCTTTTCAGCCTTGACGGCTTCAAGACCAGCACCTTTAGCACATGCTTCTGCGATAGCCGAAGTTACTACTTCAATTGATCTTATAGCATCATCATTTCCAGGTATAACTATGTCTACGCCTGTAGGGTCAACATTAGAATCAGCTAAACCAATTACAGGAATTCCTAATTTGTTAGCCTCAGTTAAAGCGGTAGATTCATTCATAAGATCAACGATAAATATTGCATCAGGTATCTTACTTAAATTCACAATACCACCTATTGAACGGGTTAATTTTGCAATTTCTCTTCTAATCCTTAGTCTTTCTGGTTTAGGATATGCGTTAATTTCTCCAGATTCTTCTAAGGAAATTAACTCTTTCAAATAGATTACTCTTTTAATGATAGTTTTAAAATTTGTGAGCATTCCTCCAAGCCACCTATGATTAACATACGGCATTCCTGCAGATTCTGCTTGTTCTTGAATAACATTTTGAGCTTGAGGTTTTGTTCCAACAAATAGAACTTTCCCACTATTTGCTACAATTTTCTGAACAAACTCCTCAGCTTGAGCAATTGCTTCGTATGTTATTCTCAGATCTAAAATATGTATTCCGCTTTTATCACCATAAATATAATTATCCATTTTAGGGTTCCAGCGTTGGGTCTGATGACCAAAATGAACTCCTGCTTCCAAGAGTTCTTTCATGTTTGTACTCATTATTCTCCTTTGGTTATTTCATCCCATATTCATTACTCTCGCGGTTTCCAAACTTTCGTTCACCAAGGAAACTTTAAAAATATGGTGTCTATTTCTTTTAAATGATACCCACGAACTCGTATTAATCAACCTCTTGGATGAGTTCTTTTATATTTTTCTTTAAGTTGTTTTTTTGAAACATGTGTATAAATTTGAGTAGTACTTGGATCAGTATGTCCAAGTAGTTCCTGAACAACTCTAAGGTCTGCACCGCCGTCAAGCAAATGTGTAGCAAATGTATGTCTAATACTGTGTGGGAAAGTACCAAGTCGGAGTTTAACAATTCTTCTAATTTCCCTATCTGAAATCTTATTTCCATGAATTCCTAAAAAAAGGAAATCGCCAGAATCTGATTTGGTGATATTCACCCTGTTGTTTAACCACAATTCGTAGTATTTGTATGCCTGTTTAGTCATTGGGAGAATTCTAGTTTTGTTCCCCTTACCTAAGACACGCAAAGATAAATCTTTTTTAATATCGTTGAGTTTCAAATTACTAATTTCAGAGACTCTTAAACCTGATGAATATAAAATTTCTATAATTGCTCTATCTCTAATTTCTTTAGTAGTGCTAGTTGGTATCTCATTAAGTAGTGTATTTATGTAATTACTCGTCATGATATTGGGTAGTTTTTTCTCAGTTTTAAGTGCTTTAAGGTTTGAAGTATCCGGAACATTAATTTGTTTTGTTTTTGAACACCAATTGAGAAATGCTGTTACAGATGCAATTTTTCTGTTTAACGTCGTTTTTGAATAATTACTTCTTGAAAGATTTTGTAGGAACTTTTCTGGATTAGTGGTGCCGCTAGTATTGATAAATTTATAGAACTGATCAATATCTGTTTTATAAGCCGTGACAGTATGCTGTGAGTAATTTTTTAGGTTTTTAATTACACTTAAGTATTCATTAAGAAGAATAGTTTGATCAGTGGTGTTATTGAGTTTCAAGTCTTTTCTCTAATTGTCTTTGAAGAGCAGAAAGAAGTAGTGTTATGCATAAATACAAGACGGTTAACACTAGGTAGGTTTCAGCAAACCTGAAAGTACTACCAGAATATAAACGTCCTCTATAAGTTAAATCTTCTACTGCTAATACAGAGAGTAAGGAAGAATCTTTCATCATAGAAATAAAATCATTACCTAGTGCAGGGAGCATATTTCTAAATGCTTGAGGTAGTACAATAAATCTCATAACTTGTCTGTCATTTAAACCTAAAGATGCTCCTCCTTCTCTCTGCCCTCGTGAAACTGATTCTATACCAGCACGAAAGACTTCAGCAATATAAGCGCCATAAAACACAGAAAGTGCAATTATGGCACGAACTAACATTGGAACGTTTCCATTATTAATATTGAAAACATCAGCTACATTAGCAACTAAAACAAATGCAATAGTAAAAATTAATATCAATACTGGTACACCGCGTATGAACTCAATGTAAGTCCGAGATAATGTACTTGCAATACGATTATTTGATATACGTCCGATACCAGAAATTAAACCAAGAAAAAGAGCAATAACAAATGAAGCTATTGTTGATAGAAATGTAAGTTTAAGTCCAGGAAGGATAAAGAAAAAAGCTTTATTATATTCAGGATCAACAACAATGATATAAAACATCCATGCGATAATTGCTGATAATATCAGCATCCACCAATTTTCAGGTTTAAATAGATTTCTTATCTTCATTCTTTACCATATTAAAGCAATAGGCACGGATTTCCGTGCCTATTACAAATTTAAATTAATTAAAATTTAAAAGTTATACTTCACAATCTTCAGGAAGATATTCCGCAGGAATATTTTCATCACATTCCGCAATATCATCATAAGTTACAGAGAAGTCAGGTGAGAAGAACTTAGCATTTATCTCTCCCAATTTTCCACTTTCTTGCATTGCTGCAAGACCTTGGTTAACAACATCAACAAGTGCACTTCCATTAGGGAATGCAAAACCAAGCTGTTCTGAAGTTAAGTCTCCACCAACAAGTTTTACCTTATCTTTATTGGCACCCATGTATCCAAGACCAGCTGTTTCATCAATAATTGAAGCATCAGCATCTCCTGAGATAACAGCTGCTATTGCGAAATCAAATGTATCGAAAGCTTTAACTTTGTCTTCACCTAATTCGCCAACTGCAAATTCATAGTTAGTTGTACCTTTTTGTACAGCTACTGTGTAATCTCCTGCTTTTAGATCATCAATACTCATTACCATTGTGTTATCGGCAGCTACAAGTACTTTTTGAGCAAGATTGATATAACCATTTGAAAAGTCTACAATTTCATCTCTTTCAGCTGTAATAGTGATACCATCACCAGCAATCATGAATTGACCATCAGCAGTTGCTTGAATCATTCCATCCCATGCTGTAGGAACATATACAGGTGTAAAGTTCATTAACTCTCCCATATGATTGAAAACGTCATAATCCCAACCCATAGCTTCGCCTGTTTCAGCGTCGATATAGTTAAATGGTAAGTATGCATTTTCTACAGCAAATGTAAATTCACATCCGCCTAGATCTGGTAAACCATTGTCACCAGTTGCAATATCTGCTTCATCACAAGGGGTAGCTGTGCCTGAACAAGCAGTCGCAACCATTGCTAGAGCAAATATTAAAATAAGTGTTTTCTTATTTTTCAATTTTTAAACCTCCGTTTAAGTTAAGTTGTAAGTATTGCATAAATATACATAAAGATGAATATTTATTCAAAAATTTTATTCATCTAATGTATTTTTATAATTAGGCAATCTTTTTTCCATGAAAGCTAACATACCTTCAGCTGCATCAGAGTGAACAAAACGACTGTTTTGATTTACTGATTCTAATTCAAGTGATTCTGTGAATGTTTTGTTAAGGCCATTTTTAATTTGTTCTTTATTTTTACATATTGAGATAAAGCTTAAAGAGTCAAGTTTTTGTATTAACTTATCGGTTTCATTTTCTAACTCATTAGATTCAACCAATTTATAAAGCATATTTAAATCATTCATAGTTGAACCATTTATTTCATCTGCGGTCATAACTAATTCTTTGGCCTTTTGTAATCCTACAATTCTAGGCAAAGACCAAGAGCCTCCAAAGTCAACGACAAGTCCTCTTCTTGCAAATACTTCAATAAATCTTGCTTCCGGAGTAGCAATAATAAAGTCGGACAACAATATCATATTTGATCCCGCTCCAGCGCATATGCCGTCTACAACTGATATAACGGGTTTCTTACAATCCCATAAAGCTTGGGAAGCTGCCGTAACATCATCCATAAGAGCATTTAAATTTTCACCCAATTGCGCTCCAGAAGAGAAATTACCATTTGCTTCTGAGAGAACTAAATATTTGAGATCACTTTTACCGAAGTTTATAACTTCTTTACGAAACTCAATCCAATCATCAGCTGATATAGAGTTTTTAGTTTTATCATCATTAAATTTAAGAATTAATGAATCTTTTTTTTGTGTACTTTCTAATGCCATATAACAACTTTAATATAAATTATCATAGAATGGAAGTATGGGATTTGATCCAAATAGACCATATAAAGCAAACAAGGCTGATTATTTTAATATTGCCTTATCGGTCACTCTTGCTTTAATTGCTATTATTTGGGCATTAAATTGAACGATCTTCTGTGAAACTTAGTTAAACCATATTTCTTGATAGCTTCTCTATGCTTCAATGTCCCATATCCTTTGTTACTAGCAAAGTCATATTCAGGAAATTTTTCTGATATCTCTATCATGTAATTATCTCTACTAACTTTTGCAATAATGCTTGCAAGGGCAATTGAAATACTTTTATCTTCTCCCCTAGTAAGGGATTCTGATTCTGGAATATCAACTTTGAAGTGATCAATATAGATTTTTTCACCGCCTGTTTTAACTTTATTAATAGAGTTAATGAGTACTGCTTGATTTGATTTCTGAATACCGTACATGTCGATTTGTTTATTATCACATACTGAGATTGAATAACTTATTTCAGTATTGTTAATAATTTCAAATATAGAGTTTCTTTTTTTTTCAGTAAGTTTTTTTGAATCTTTTACATCTACTAAATGCTCTTTATCATATGAATTTATTTTTACAGCACAAGCAACTATAGGGCCTGCAAATGAACCTCTACCTACTTCATCTGCGCCTATTACATATTGTGCTGGATAATTTAACCAAATATTATCTTCAATCATTATCTAATTTTTGGATATTTTCATATGGGTATACCACAAAGATAGCTTTCCCAATTAGATTTTCGACAGGTACATAACCAAAGATTCTAGAGTCTTGGCTATTACTTCTGTTGTCACCTAATAAAAAATATGAGTTATTTGGTATATTATATTTTTCTTGACTGGTAAACGTTTCATTAAGTATCCCCTTAAAAGTTAATAACTCATTATTTCGATACACGTTCCCTAAGGTGTCTATAACAATTTCATCACCTGGTAAACCTACTATTCTTTTAATATACGCGTGATCAGAAGCTTCTTTATTTTGATTAAACGGTCCTATTTTGAAAGATTCGATCAATCTATCAACATATGTTATTTCAGAATGTGTAAGGGGATTGTAAAATACAACTATATCCCCTATATCGTAACTAAGGTTAGTGATATCATCTTTTACTACTAATACCCTATCTTGAACCCTTATAGTTGGTGACATCGATTCAGATGGAATAACATAGAGTTGAATAATATACGTTCTTAATAAAGAGGCAAACAGGATAGCTATTAAAACAATGATTAAGTTTTTAAGAATCTTTATAATATAATAATAATAATATTGTTATTAACGATCTTCTTTAATTTTCGCAGCTTTTCCTACTCGGTCCCTTAAGTAATAAAGTTTTGATCTACGTACTTTACCTTTTCTTATTACTTCTATTGAGTCAACAATAGGGGCATGTACAGGAAATATTCTTTCAACTCCCACACCAAATGAAAGCTTGCGAACTGTAATTGTTTTATTTAAAGCAACTCCGTTTGTAGCAATTATTACACCTTCAAATGTTTGAATTCTTTCTCTGTTTCCCTCGGAAACTTTAACGTTGACCTTAACAGAATCACCTGATTTGTATGATGGCAACTCTTCTTTTAATTTTGACTTTTCTATTTCTTGAATTAAATTCATATCTTCTCCAGTAGAGGATTATATAAGTAATTTAGCTTTATATGTCCTTTAAATTATTCTTTTTCCAATCCTCAATCTTTTGATGATTACCGGATAAGAGAACCGAAGGAACTTCCATATCTTTGTACACTTCTGGCCTTGTATAAACCGGATGATCAAGTATTCCATCTGTAAATGATTCCGTAAGTAAAGATTCTGAATTCCCAAGAGTTCCAGGTATTTTTCTTATCATAGCTTCAAGAAGAAAAAGTGCTGGAACCTCACCTCCAGAAACAACGGTTTGTCCAATAGATATTTGGTAATCAGCATGTAAGTCAATAACTCGTTGGTCAAATCCTTCATATCTGCCACAAATTATATTTGCAGATGAATATGAGTGTAGTTTTGAAATAAGATCTTCATCTAGCTGTTTACCAGAAGGGGTTAAAAAGATATTTATATCAGATTTACTTGATAATATTGCCTTATCGATTGGTTCCGACATTAAAACCATACCTGGACCTCCTCCATATGGAGCATCATCAACTTGACGATAATCACCTATCCCAAATTCTCGTAAATCAGTTGTTGAAATATCAAAAAGTTCATTTTCATGAGCTTTTGCAATTATTCCTGTCTCTAACCATTGTTCAATCAACTTTGGAAAAAGTGTTATTATGTTAAATTTTGATAACATTTTGAGTACTTACACCTTCAAGATTTTTAAAAGAGGTATAAAGAGTATTTCTTAAGTAGGGAATTTTTCCAGCATCTTTAATAAGGTTAATAAATTCAGTAGCAGTAGTCTCCTGTCCATGATTTGCGCCTGAAGCTCTACTAATATTCTCATTTATCAAAGTTCCACCAAGATCATTTACTCCTGAATTAAGTAACACTTTAGCTCCATCATGACCAAGTTTTACCCAACTTGCTTGAATGTTATCTATAGTGTTATAAAAATATATTCTTGCGAGTGAATGCATCAGTACTATTTCATCCCATGTAGGTCCAGGCATACTATTTCCTTGTAAAAATATGGGCGATCCCATGTGGACAAACGGCAGTGGTACAACTTCCGTAAATCCAGAAGTTTTTAATTGTATTTTTTTTAATAGTTCAAAATGATTTACCCATGATTCCAAATCATCAATATGACCGAACATAATTGTAGCGGTGGATTTAATTCCTAGTGAATGTGCAACCTCCATAACGTAACCCCATTGAGAAGATGTAATTTTATCGTCACACAAGAATTTCCTTATCCTGTCATCTAGTATTTCAGCAGCTGTACCGGGTAGTGTATCTAAACCAGCTTCTTTAAGTTCTAATAAGTATTCTTCTATAGATTTATTCACAGTGCTTGCGCCCTGCCAAATTTCTAAGGGTGTGAAGCCATGAATATGCATTTCTGGTAATTCACTCTTTATCTTTTTAACAAGGTCAACATAGAAATTACCTGTATAACTAGGGTGTATACCCCCTTGTAGACAAACTTCTGAAGCTCCATTGTTATGTGCTTCAATAGTTCTACTAAGAACATCTTCGGGGGTTAAGGTATAAGGTTTTTCTTTAAGATCTAAACTACGGGGACCTTTGGAAAAACCACAAAATCCGCACTTGTAATAACACTGATTTGTGTAATTTATATTACGATTTTTGACAAATGTAACTTTATTGCCATGAATATTTTTATTTAAGTCATTAGCTAATTCTGCAATTTTATTTATATATTTGCCGGATGTTTTAAACAGCTCGAGTAAGTCAATTTCTGTTAGGTTTTTAGTTTTTTCAAAATTATCTAAAATATTATCAAAATTTGTTGTTTTATAGTCAGAAAGTTTTTCAGATGTAAAGTTGAAAAGATTGGGAATTGGTTCTCCGCTTCCGGGAAACCATGTTGTCATTTCTCTTTTATATCCTCGTACATTTCTTGTTTGTAGAAAATTAGTGAATTCAATTTTACTTAGAATATTTCTTGCCTGATTGATAGTTAGTAATGGTGACAGAAGAGTTCTCTCATGCATAGAATTCTGTATTTTATTCTGTAATTCTAGTATTTGATCTCGACTCCAGTCTCGCAGAAATAAATCATCTACTCCTTTAGATATCGCATCAATTGCTTCATCTATGGAATTCGTATACTTTGATATTTTAAATTTCGTTATTCCATTTAATGATAATAAGAAATCAATATCTTCTAGGTTCTCAATTAAAACTACTGATGGTTTAAATCTTGATATTATTTCTAATGCATTTTCTTTGTTCTCTTTGTATCTATAAATTAATCTTTTTGAATTCTGTTTTATCTCGGTGTTAATATTTGCATCAGTTATGAACCAGGCAGAGGAATTACCTGATAAATCACTTGAAATTGTCTGAAATCCTTTTACAAGTAAAGATTCATAATTTAATAAAAGATCTGGTTTTAAAGTAAACGAAGACGTTCCCTCTTTAGCTCTTGAATTAAGATAAATTTCATTGTCACTATCACAAGGACGAATCCTTAAATATGAGATATTTTTATTATGATTCATTGCTTTGGATACCCATTACTATCTGTAATTTTAATAACTTTTTCAAGAACTGCTGGGCTTATCCATTCATTATTTATGAAATTAGGATAAACAGGCAATCTTTTAATAAGTACCTGACCGCTGGCCGATGTAAGTTTTTTTAGGTTGTTAATATCTGGCCATAAATGATCAGGATTTACCCAATCGATAGTCTTTGGAGAAATCCCTCCTAAATCGTTAATGCCGCTTTTTAGGTATATGTTCACATCAGGTAAAAGATTGGGTGGTACTTGTAATGAAATATGGGTTGGTAAAAAGATTCTAACTGTAGCAATAATTCTTAAAAAAAGATCATTAATTATTTCAGAATTATTACGCATTAAAGTATTTTTCTTAGCTCTAAAATTTTGCAATATAATTTCTTGTACAGCAGAATTTTTTTGACAAACCTGTATTAATTCAACTATATCATTTATTAACTCATCTTTAGTTTCAGTTATTCCAATGAGCAAACCAGTTGTCATTGGATATTTTATTTTTTCAGCAGCAATTAAAGTATCTACTCTATCATTTATTTTTTTTGTTTTTGCTCCATAATGAGCTCTTCCCTTTTCTAATAGTTGAGGTGAAAAACTTTCTAACATGAGCCCTCCAGATGGGGAATATTTCTTATACTCTTGAATTTCATCTACTGTCATTAATCCAGGGTTAGCGTGTGGAAATATCATATAACTATCATGAATCTGTTTCATATTTTCAGTTAAATATTCATGCGTAGATGAAAATCCAAATTGATTTAACTGCTCCATTGCAAAATCCCATTTAAGCTCTGGTTTATCACCAAGTGTGAACAATGCTTCATAACATCCTGAAGACTCACCAACAGATGCAATAGCATTAACTTCTTCTTGGTTTAGATAAGTTCCACCATCTTTTGGTGTTTTTACAAAAGTGCAGTATGCACATGCATCTTGACAAAGTGTTGTTAAAGGAATGAATACTTTTGGACTGTATGAAATATTTTTTCCAAAATTATCTATTTTTATACTAAATGCTTCAGATGATAAATCTATGGTAGGTCTATCACCAAATACTAGTTTTTCTATTTTATCTTTTAACATCCTTACCAGTACTTTAGAGTTAACAAATATTTAATAATTTAAGGTAATTTAAGTATTGAATCCTTTAAGATTATGATTTAGTTGTATTAGGAAAAAATGAACATATCAATTTTAGGTTTTGGACGTATAGGTAGAGACCTACTTAGACAAACTCTTGATAATGATTCAATCAATATCGTATCGATTTCTGATATAGCTGACAAAGAAAACCTTATCTATCTTCTTAAATACGACACTATATATGGAAAACTCGATGCTGATATCCAAATAACGGATACTGGATTCACAATAAATGGTAAAAATATAATTTTTAATAACTGGAAAAATGCTTCAGATGCATCTTGGAACGAACTTAAAACTGATATATTAATTGTATCAACAGGAAAACAACAAAATATTGAAGAAGTCAATGAGCACATTACAAAAGGTTGCAAGAAGGTACTAATTGCTTCAACCCCTGAAACAGGAAGTGACATACAGATTTATGTTCCTGGAGCAAATGATTCTGAGGTTGATTTCACGAAAAACATTATTTCCTTAGGTTCAAATACGGCTAATGCTGTATCACCACTATTAAAAATTATTAATGAAGTTTATGGTTTAAAGAGAGCTTTTCTTACTACAGTTCACGGTTATTCTAACTCCAACAGATTGGCAGACGTTGCAGGTGAAGGTTTTAGATTAAATAGAGCAGCTGGAGAAAATATTATTCCAGGTATAACAAAATCTTCAGAGGTAATTGAAACTGTTCTACCATTTATAAAAAATAAAATTGCTTCATCATCCATGACAGTTCCTGTACCAGATGGGAGTACAGTAGATCTGACTATAGATATAGAAAAGGAAGCAAATTCAGAAGATATAAATACAACAATCCAAAATGCAATAAAGAACCCTCCGTATAACAAAGTGCTTGATATTACTTTTGACCCGATAGTTTCATCAGATGTAGTGGGAAATTCACATTCAGGAATTATTGATGGATTAGCAACCATGGAAATTAATAAAAATAAAATTAAAGTTTTGGTTTGGTTTGATAATGGTTGGGGTTATAGCGCTCGGATAATCGACACAATCAACAAACTCTCAGAAGGTGGTTTAAATGAATAATATTGCAATTAATGGTTTTGGCAGGATTGGGAGGTCAATACTTAGAATAATTATTGAGAGTAATTCTGATTTGAATGTTGTTGCGATTAACGACCTTGGAAATTATCAAAATTTATCTTACTTATTGAAACACGATTCAGTTATGGGTGTACTTGACCACGATGTAAAACTTGATGGTGATATCTTAAAAATTGATGATAGAAATATTAAATTAGTCTCCGTTGCTGATCCTGCAGAGCTTCCTTGGAAGGAAATGAATATAGATATCGTTATTGAATCCACTGGTATATTTGCCGATAGAAAATCTCTTGAAAAACATATTGAAGCAGGTGCTAAAAAAGTAGTCTTAACAGTCCCACCGAAAGATGCTATAGATGCAACTGTGGTGCTTGGTGTCAATGATGATGACATTAAAGAAGATTCTAAATTAATATCTAATGCTTCCTGTACGACAAATTGTTTGGCACCTATTGCAAAAGTGTTAAATGATAACTTTGGAATAAAATCAGGCTTAATGACCACTATTCATGCATATACCAATGATCAGGCTCTTGCTGAAACTACACATAAAGACTTTCGCAGAGGAAGAAGTGCTACTCAAAATATTATCCCAACATCTACTGGTGCTGCAAAAGCTGTAGGAATGGTTTTACCAGAATTAAATGGAAAACTTGATGGTATGGCTATGAGGGTTCCGGTACCTGATGGAAGTGTTGTAGATTTAGTTGTAGAACTTAATAAAGAAGTAACTATTGATGAAGTTAACGAAGCTGTTAGAAATGCTGCAGATAATGAATTAAAAGGCATACTTGAATACTCATCAATACCGTTAGTTTCTACTGACATACTTCAAAATCCACATTCAAGCATATATGATGCATCATCCACACAATTGCTTGAGGGAAATCATATTAAAGTAGTTTGTTGGTATGACAACGAATGGGGTTATTCGAACCGTATTGTTGATTTAGTTAATAAACTTGTTGGTATTAATTAAAATGGATCTACCAAATCCACCAAAGGCAGTGGGTAATTATATTACTATTAAACAAGCTGGAAATATGATATACACATCAGGTCATATTCCAATTAATGAAAATATTAAGTTCACAGGTAAAGTACCTAGTGAAGTTAGTGTTGAGGAAGCATATACAGCAGCTAAATTATGTGCAGAATTAACTCTATCTACATTAAAATCTCACTATGATTTAAGTCTTATTAGTCCTATCAATGTTGTTGGTTTTGTAAACTCTGACCCAACCTTTACAGAGCATGCTGGGGTACTAAATGGTTTTACTGATAAGTTATCTGACGTTTTTCCAGAAAAAGCGACAAGATCAGCTGTTGGCGTAGCTAGTTTACCTCTAAACGTATGTGTTGAAGTTCAGACAATATTTATCATAAATGACTAAATTAGTAGCTATCTCTACTGGTATAGAAAATGTGACTTTGTCACCTGGTGAAATAGAGTGTTCCGTATTAAACATGTCATTCGTAGATTTATGCAATAAATTTGGAGCAGAGGTAGTAATCGTACCTCCACAAAGTTTATCTATAGAGTTTAGTAAATCTAGTTTTGATCGTTTAATACTTACCGGAGGTGGAGATATAAATCCGGAAACATATGGTGAGCAATTGAACAGTAAAACTGAAAGGATATCCGATCGCAGAGATCAGACTGAGTTGAATCTTTTAAAGCTTGCAGAAAAGAATTCAATCAGAACTTTAGCAATATGTCGAGGTCACCAAATGCTTAACGTATATAAAGGTGGAACTTTGCACCAACATATTCCTGATAGTTTTGAAACAGATATTGAACATTTACAGATCAACGAAGCTGCTTCACAGCATATTCATAACATAAGTATTTTAGAACAAACAATGCTGAGTAATATTACGAGTAACAATAATGTAGGTGTTAATAGTATTCATCACCAAGTTATTAATAGGGTTGGTGAAAACCTTAAGGTTAATGCAATTTCTGAAGACAATCTAGTAGAAGGCATAGAAAGCACAACAGATTGGGAGGCCATAGGGATACAGTGGCATCCTGAAAATTTAGTTAATGATGAGATCACCAACGATTTGATGGACTGGTTATTAAACTAGATCGAAATTAATTAAATTAAGTTCATTATTTTTATATTCAAAAAAAATGTCATTAAACGGGATAACTGCTTCATGATGTGAATCTAAAGTCAAGTAAACAAGGTTATCTGCATAAAAGTAGTTTTTAACAAGATATTTATTGTTTAGTTTCTTCCCAATAAAGAATCCGGGCCAAGGAAGTCCATTTGATATAAAAGTATTTATTTGTTCAGAAGTTATATATATATTTTGATTTCTAAAGGTTTCAATATCAGAAATAGAATCAAATCCTTCAAACTTTATCAGATATCTATTTTTAAGATGTGTTTTGAATTTTTGGATTTTAAAGTTTTTACCATTAATGAAGACATTGATACCAGTTAAATCGAAGGATCTAAAATAAATGTCTTGATTCAAATAAAGAAAACCATTTAGGGCATGTGGTTTTCCAAGTACACCTAGTAAGAAGAGATTGTTGTTAGTCAATAAATTCGACTGATGAGTCTAGACCTTCTTCATCAGCAGCCGCTTGGGCCACTGTCCTTATAGCTCTTGCTACACGGCCTCTTTTACCTATAACTCTACCCATATCGTTAGAAGAAGTTCGTACCTCAATTGCGACTTTATCTTCTGTTGATGTAGCTACTTCTACTTTTACTTCATCTTCATTTTCAACAATTTGAGTGACTATATATTCAACTACATTTTTTACAATATTTCCTGATTCAGACATTATTCTTCTTCACTTCCTTCTGAACTATCTGAAGCTTCTGATTCTACTTCAGCTTCTGCTTCATTTTTTTTATTATTAGCCTTAGAGCTACTCTTTATTTTTGGCTCTGGTGCAGTTGGAATCGAAACAACTTCACCTTTTGTAGATCTCCATTGTGCCCATGCTCCTGAGATTTCAAGTAATTTTTGTGCCCTTTCGGATGGCTGGGCGCCTTTGTCCAACCAAGAAACTGCTTTTTCAACATTTATATCAACTGTAGATGGGTTGTCATGGGGATTATAGAAACCAAGGTCTTCAATGAACTTTCCATCTCGTGGTGAACGAGCATCAGCAACTACTACTCTATAGGTACGGGTTTTCTTTTTACCTCTTTGAGCTAGCCTAATTTTTACTGCCATCTTGTTGTTCCTTATTAATTACGAAATTCTATATTACTTAAACTGCATCTTAAACAGTCATTTTTTATAATATATCTTTAAAATAATAAAGGTAGAAATCATTTTAAATTTTAACTAATCTGTCTTTAATGGAAATTATTGAACTTAAGCATCCTCTTTCACAACATTATTTAACTATTTTAAGAGATAAAAATACAACTTTTGAGACGTTTAGACTTGCCGCTTCAAAACTATCTTATTTGTTAATAATTGAAGCTACAAAAAATTTACAACTTGATAATAAGGATATAGAGACTCCACTAATCTCAACTCAAGGAAAAGAATTATCTTCTAACACAGTTGCAGTTTCTGTTTTGAGAGCGGGTCTTGGATTGATTGATGGACCAAAAGATTTAATTCCAAACATGACCTTTGGTTATATAGGTGTTCAGAGAAATGAAGAAACAGCTGAACCAGAAAATTATTATGAAAATCTACCTGAAATAAAAGGTAAAGATATTTTTATTCTTGAACCAATGCTTGCGACAGGTGGTTCTTTATCTTTTGCTATAGATACTGTTAAAAAATATGAACCAAGGAAGATATATGCATTAACCGTAATATCTTCTCCAGAAGGAATTAAGTATATTCAAGATAAACACTCAGATATTACATTATTAACAGCATCAATAGATGAAAAGCTTAATGAGAATTACTACATTGTCCCTGGTCTTGGCGATATGGGAGATCGACTGTTTGGAACAGTTTAAAAAAATATGCCAAAAAAATGTGTTCTACTAGTTATTGATTCGCTTGGTGTTGGCGCATCACCCGATGCAAAAGAATATGGTGATGAAAATGCAAATACCTTTGGTAATGTTTCAAAAGCAGTTGGACCCTTAAACCTACCAACATTTGACAAACTTGGTTTTGGTAAAATGACTAATATCGAAGGAGTATCCTCAGAAAATTATAAAGGCGTAGTTGGGCGACTTGCCGAAAAATCATTAGGTAATGATTCCACAACTGGACACTGGGAGATCGCCGGACTCGTTACTAACCAAGCTTTTAGTGTATTTCCTGAAGGTTTTCCAGATGAATTAGTTTCAGCAGTTGAAAATGCTATCGGCCTCAAGTTTATTGGTAACTGTCATGCTTCTGGTACTGAAATAATAAATGAACTTGGTAAGGAACACCTCAAGACGGGTGAACTGATTCTTTATACCTCTGGTGATTCTGTATTTCAAATAGCTGCACATGAAGATATTTTGAATACAAACGAGTTATATAAAGTATCCGAAATAGCTAGAGAATTTTGTAATGAATACAATATCGGGAGAGTTATAGCTAGACCATTTAAAGGTGAAAGTAGTAACTTTGTCAGAACTTATGACCGAAAAGATTTTGGCATAAAACCTCCTGGAGCAACAATTCTAAGCCACCTCAGTGAAAATGGATTTACAACTTTTGGGGTTGGAAAGATAAGTGATTTATTTGGAGAAGAATTTCTTAATAAATCCATTCATACAGAGGGTGATAATGATGGTTTGAACCAGTTAGTCGGCCTATTAGAAGCTCCAATATATGATTTTTATTTTATAAACCTTGTAGATTTGGATATGCTTTATGGACATAGAGAGGACCCGCAGGGGTATTACGATGGGCTTAAACTCATAGATTCAGGACTAGAGAAAATCATAAAACAATTAAACGATGACGATTTATTGATAATTACTGGAGACCATGGAACTGATCCTACCGATGGAAAGACAGATCATTCAAGAGAATATGTCCCTCTTGTAGCTTTTAAAAATAACATTGAAAGCAAAAATATTGGAGATAGAACTTCTTTTGCAGATATTTCGTCAACTATTTGTGACTTTTTTAATATTCCAGACATATTTGTTGATGGAAGTAGTTTTTATGAAAAGATTGTAAATAAATAAAGAAATTGTATTTATCTAAATAGAAAAATTTTATTAGAATAAAAAAATATGAAAATTGCTGTATGTGCCAAACAAATACCGGATCCAGCTAATACTGTCACTTATGACGGTGGAACTATTGTAAGACCAGATGAACAAGTACTGGATGATACTGACAGATACGGTATTGAAGTTGCCCTTCAACTTAAAGAAAAGTTTGATGCTGAAGTAACGGTTATAAGTATGGGGAAATTAGGAACTCAAAAAGGGATCCAACAAGCCCTTCAGATGGGTGCTGATAAGGCATTAGTTATTGAGGATACAGAATTACAAAACTCAAACTCGCTGATGACTTCCAATGTATTGAGTGGTTTGGCTAAAATTGCAGAAGCTGACATTGTCATATTTGGAACAGAATCTTCAGATGGCTATTCAGGTGTCGTACCACAACAGGTGTCAAGATATTTAGGTTTACCCTGTATTTCTTATGTCAAAGGTATTGATATAAATGAAGAAACAGTTCTTACCAGACAAACAATAACAGGCTCTGAAAAAGTTGTAATGCCAACACAATGTGTAATCTCTGTAACAGCAAGTGGTGTAGAGCCTCGATATCCTAACTTTAAAGACATAATGGCCGCTAAGTCTAAAGAAGTTGAACAAATAGAGCTATCCTCTATAGATTTAACTGCTGAACAAAATCAAGAATTTAAAGAAATAAAATCAATTTCTAGTGATAAAACTGGCGAAAAACATACGGATGAAGGCGATGCATTCAATCTAATTATTGAAAAGCTAAAAGAGATCAAAGCAATATGAAATCATTAATTATTGGAGAAGTCAGTAATGGAAGTCTTTCCTCGGGCACCCTTGAAATAATTACAAAAGCTAAAGAAGATAATTTGGATTTTGTGGTGGTAACAATAGGCTCAGAAGAAAATCCTACAATCGGTAATGAATTATTCGAAAATACTTATTTTCAATTAAACCCAAATGAATTATCCCTATCGGTAGTAGCTGACAAATTAAGTGAGATAATCAAAGAAAACTCAGTTGAACTTGTATTGGCTTCTTCTACATATGTTGGCAGAGATATTTCTGGATTTCTTTCTGTTGACTTAAATTCAAGTCCTGTATCAAACGTTATTAATTTCACAATAGATGAAAGCCTATTGACTACTACTAATTCTATAGACGGTGGTGAAAGTGAATATTTAACCAACGTGACATCAGAAGTTAAAATTCTAATAATAAGACCGAAGTCATTTGAAGCTGCTGATTTAGAATTAAATGAAAGTTTTACAATTGCTACTGTAGAAAAAAATGAATTGACTCTAGAGGTTAACGATATATTTGTAGAGGAAAAAACTGGACCTCAACTGGAAGACTCTAAAATAGTAATTTCCGCTGGTAGGGGCATGGTTGAAGTAGATAATCTAAAATACGTTCAAGAACTTGCTGATAAATTAAACGCTGCTGTAGGCGGGACTAGAGCTATTGTTGATGCAGGTTGGATGCCTTATTCTCAACAAGTAGGTCAAACAGGAAAAACAGTAAAACCAGATGTGTATATAGCTTGTGGTATTTCTGGAGCAACACAACACCAGGTTGGCATGAAAGATTCAAAGTATATTATTGCTATTAATAAAGATGAAGAAGCTCCTATATTTCAGATTGCAGATTTAGGTGTCGTCGGTGATACTTTAAGTATTATTCCAAAGTTAGTAGAGAATCTTTAAACTTTAATTTTTAAATTTTATTTTATTATCAAAAGGAAGTACTTCTTCAAATTTATATTTTTTAGCTTCACCCTTATGAATAACAATAACATCTTCTGTCCCAAATTCTGACATTCTTTGTCGAGATACTCCACAAGGAAAGATTGGTTCTTCATCAGCATCTATACAAGCGACTGCTAAAGTTTCAATTTTTGTCTCCCCTTCGGAAATCGCCTTAAATACAGCTACATCTTCAGCACATACCGTAGCAGGGTATGAAGCATTTTCAATATTGCATCCAGTATATATATTGCCACTAGCAGTTATTAGTGCTGCTCCTACTCGAAAATTTGAATATGGTGCATATGCAGATTCAGCGATTTCCTGAGCTAACTGTGCAAGTTTTTTATCAGTTTCATTCATTCTTTTTGCCTTCATTGGAAATGAGGTTTTCAAATTCAGATTTTGTTTTAATAAATATACGAGATCCGGATCCTGGCTCCATTGTTACACCATATAGGACATCTCCTGCGTGCATTGTTTGTTGTTGGTGTGTAACAATTATAAATTGTGCATCATCCCTTACGTAATTTAATAAGTTAATCATCCTATGTAAGTTAGCATCATCTAAAGCTGCTTCAACCTCATCTAGAATATAGAAAGGACTTGGAAAAGATTTAAATATAGCAAATAGGAAAGCTATGGCAGCTAATGATCTTTCTCCACCAGATAGAAGACTAAGTTTTTTTACTTTTTTACCTTTAGGTTGGACATTTATCTCTATTCCAGTCTCTAATAAGTTTTCTTTATTAGTTAATTCAAGTGAACCTTTTCCACCAGGAAATAATTGCTCAAATATTTCTCCAAAATGAACAGAAATGGAATTGAATGAAGAGTCTATTCTGAATTCTATTTCATCTTCAATTTCTTTTATATGTGTTAATAATTCTTTTTTGGATGTTGTTAAATCTTCAATAGAAACTGAAATATCTTGATGACGAGCATTTAACTGTTCAAAGTCAGTTTTAGCAAGGTAATTAACCACACCGATATTTTCTAATTTATTTTCAATGATTTTAATTTCATTCTCTAGTTCCTCTTGATTATAAAGATCAGCATTAAAGGAATCGATATCACTATTTTCTACCCCATATATATTTTTAAGACTTGAATAATAATGTGCTTTTTCTGATGAATATTCAGCATTTT
>ERZ802830.373-NODE-373-length-44743-cov-22.0459_pt1 | contig 44743 bp, 39 predicted proteins | sample MGYA00345654_ERZ802830 | MGnify/ENA primary metagenome ERZ802830 (study PRJEB30503, sample SAMEA104212375) | marine metagenome | biome: Westerlies Biome; feature: [SRF] surface water layer (ENVO:00010504) within the epipelagic zone...; material: water...
TGCCCAAACATCTGCGGGACAATTTGAAGGTGTAATCATGGGACTTCAGCATAAAAGCTATCCTTGTATGGGTGTACAATTTCATCCAGAATCTATCGCATCGGTTGGTGGATATCGAATACTTGCTCATTTTCTTAGAAAAACAGGAAAAAACAACATTACAGATTCTCTAATTCATAATCTTGAACAACAAACCCTAAGGCTGGATATTCGATTTCCAGAACAAATTCATGTCTAACACTCTAAAACCGCTTATTACTCGGCTTTGTAATGGAGAAATGCTTTCATTTGAAGAAATGCAAACAGCTTTTTCCATATTGATGAGCGGTGATGCTACAATTGCACAAATTGCAAGCTTTATGATTGCCCTTAAAATGAGAGGAGAGACTGCATCTGATATCGCAGCTGGCGCTTCTCAGATGCGTGCCAATGCACATTCTATCAAAGCCCCTAATACTTCAATCGATATTGTTGGTACCGGCGGCGATGGCGCGAATAGCTTAAATATCTCGACTGCTGCTGCTATAATCGTTGCTGGTTGCGGCGTTCCGGTTGCAAAACACGGTAACAAGGCGGTATCGTCCAAGAGCGGTGCTGCGGATATATTAAGCGAATTAGGTATTAATCTGGAATGTGATTTTACGCAAATTGAACATGCCATAACACGCGCAGGGATTGGGTTTCTGATGGCTCCAAGGCACCACCCTGCCCTTCGCTTTGTGGGTCCGACACGCATCGAGCTTGGAGTTAGAACAATCTTTAACCTTCTTGGCCCTTTATCAAACCCTGCCTTTGTTGATAAAGCGCTGATAGGCGTTTATGATGCAAAATGGGGTCGCCCTTTTGCAGAAGCCCTTAAACTTCTTGGCACTAAGCATGCGTTTATCGTTCATGGTGATGGCGGACTTGATGAGGTTTCACTATCTGGCCCTACGAGTGTTTATGCCCTTGATTCAGGTGAAATTTCAGAATTTGTAATTAATCCGTCAGATTTCGGGGTATCAAATGCGCCTCTTGATGCGATAAAAGGCGGCGATGCTACCTTTAATGCTGGAAAATTGCGCGCATTACTGGATGGTGAATTAGGCGCATATCGGGATATTGCATGTATCAATGCGGCAACAGCCTTAGTTGCCACAAAAAATGAAAAACAGCTTGGGGATGCATTTAAGCGTGCCGAAGCTGCAATTGATTCAGGTGCCGCCAAAGGTGCATTGGACCAACTTGTTACCATAACCAATTCATAGCTTGGTGTGATCTATAAATGACCAATATTCTGGATACCATAAACACAAAAAAAATAGAAGAAATTGCCAAGCTCAAACAGCACATCTCCGTCGCGCAATTAGAAGAAAACGCGGCACTGGCTGATGCGCCTCGTGGTTTTAAAAATGCCTTAGAAATTGCATCGCAAAAAGGATATGGCCTGATTGCTGAGCTTAAGAAAGCATCTCCTTCGAAGGGCCTTATTAGAGCTGATTTTGACCCTGAACATCTGGCAAAACAATATGAGGCTGGAGGTGCTACTTGCTTATCGGTTCTAACAGATGAGACATGGTTTCAAGGAAGCAATAAAAACCTGCAACTAGCAAGAGCAGCCACAAATCTTCCTGTGCTTCGAAAAGATTTTATGATTGATCCCATTCAAATTATAGAATCAAGAGCCCTTGGTGCGGATTGTATATTGTTAATTATGGCATCTCTTAGTGATGCACAAGCAAACGAATTAGAAGCGGTTGCAATTTCGCACGGCATGGATGTTCTTGTTGAAATTCATGATGAAGCTGAATTAGAGCGTGCAATGCGTTTATCATCGCCTCTGATGGGAATAAATAATCGAAACTTAAAAACAATGGATATCTCGCTTGATGTTGGGCTTGCGATGCTTCCAAAACTGCCAAAAACAAAAATTGCAGTTGCTGAATCAGGATTATTTGTCCCTGATGATTTACACAAAATGGCGCAGGCTGGTGCGAGATGCTTCTTAATTGGGGAGTCTCTAATGCGGCATGAGGATGTGATGCAGGCAACCAAGTTCATTCTCTCCAACCCGCTTGAAATGGATGCATGATATGAGTGATGAATTCACTCATTTTAATCAAGCAGGTCAGCCTCATATGGTGGATGTGGGTAGCAAAGCGGTAACCAAGCGGGTTGCTATTGCCAAGGGGCGCATATTTATGGCCAAATCAACAATAGACAAACTTAAAAATAAGGATTTTGCTAAGGGGGACGTTTTAAGCGTTGCACAAATTGCAGGAGTGCTAGGGGCAAAGCAAACTGCTAATCTCATCCCGCTATGTCATCCGTTAGGGTTAGACCATACAGACCTTTCTTTTGAAATTAATAATGAATTAGATGCCATTGAGATTACAGCAGAATGTTCTGTTTCTGGAAAGACGGGAATTGAAATGGAAGCCCTAACTGCGGTAAGTGTGGCGGCTCTAACTATCTATGATATGTGTAAGTCAGCCGATAAAAAAATGCGTATTGGCGATATTCGATTAACGCATAAGTCTGGCGGAAAATCTGGAACGCTCGATGCAGAATAATCCTCTGCTACCTGTTTCTGAGGCACGAGAAAATATGTTAAAAAACATATCTTCTTTATCTTCTGAAAAATGTTCTATTGAACAGGCTCATAATAGAATTATAGCACAAGACTTAACTGCTTTATTATCTCATCCAGCTGAGGCGGTATCTTCAATGGATGGGTATGCCGCACGAATTTCAGATATTGTGGATGTTCCTGTCACACTTCCGCAAGTCGGCATATCATCTGCAGGCCATATTTATAACAAACCGTTACTATCAGGACAGCTGGTTCGTATTTTTACAGGCGCTGTTATTCCAGATGGGTGTGATACCATAATTCTTCAAGAAGACACAAAAATATCCCAAGATGGAATAGAAATAAATGAGCGACCAAGATTGGGGCAATATATTCGCGCTTCTGGTTTAGACTTTTCAGCGGGCGAGAAAATTATCTCCAAATCAAGCAAGCTTACCGCACGAGAATGCGCCTTAATTGCACTTGCTGGCTATCACGAAGTGCCTGTTATAAAGCAACCTAAAATAGGCGTGCTAACAAGTGGTGATGAGCTGGTGCCTCCGGGCGAGAAACCACAGACAGGTCAATTGGTTAATTCTAATAATTTACTGCTTTGCGCCTTAATTAGGGCATGTGGCGGTATCGCTGTTGATCTTGGCATCCTGCCAGATAAATCAGGCGCCTTAATCGAACATCTAGAGAAATATCCAGATCTTGATTTGATTATTACAACAGGCGGTGCCTCGGTTGGTGACCATGACTATATTGCCAAGGATATTAATAAAAGTGCTAACTCGGAGCTTTATTTCTGGAAGATAGCTATGCGCCCTGGAAAGCCTTTAATGTTCGGGCACTATAAAAACATACCGTTTCTGGGATTGCCTGGAAACCCTGTATCAGCTGGGGTTTGTTCGGTATTATTTCTGGAGCCCATTATCAAACAATTTCTAAGCCAAGACCCAACCCTTGTTTTTTCATCTGCCCTTACCACAAACAACCTTCCTGAAAATGACAGACGGGAAGAATATTTGCGAGCAAAGCTCTTAGTAGATGATGAAGGAAATAAGCAGGTGAGCGCCGCCAGCACGCAAGATTCTTCCATGCTAGCAACCTTAGCAAGTGCTGATTGCCTAATACAGCGCCCAGCTCATTCGCCAAGGATAGAAGCGGGCGCGCCTGTTCCTATTCTAAATTTTCCTGCTTTATTTTAAATATTCTTGATTTGTTCTCTTTTTGTGTGATAGAACAAAAAAAGAACAGATAGCGAGGCTGGTTATGTTAACCATTAAACAACGTGAATTATTAAATTTTCTGCAAGATTATGAACATGAACATCAAGCGTCCCCTTCATTTGATGAAATGAGGCAGGCTATTGGTCTTGCGTCCAAGTCGGGGATTCACCGCTTAATAAGCGGGCTTGAAGAGCGCGGATTTATCAGGCGCCTTGCAAACCGGGCAAGAGCTATAGAAATTATTAGAAATGAGAATACAGCTCTAGAAACAAATCAGAAAACAGATACTAATATTATCCATGCACCGTTTCAAACCTCGTCTCAGATTGAACTTCCGATGCTTGGCAGAATTGCAGCTGGCACCCCCATCGAAGCTATTTCTGATCCGTCATCATTTTTATCTATTCCCTCCAGCATGATAGAATCAGGAGAGCATTATGCCCTTGAAATTGTTGGCGACTCAATGATAGATGCTGGCATTCACGATGGTGATACGGTTATAATCCGAAAAACGGAGCAGGCCTTAAATGGAGATATTGTAGTGGCTTTAGTTGACGGGCATGAGGCCACATTAAAAAAGTTTAAACGCGAATCAGGACGTGTCGCACTTGAAGCTGCTAACCCACAATATGAAACACGTTATTTTACAAATAATCAGGTACGGATTCAAGGAAAGCTTAGTGGATTAATTCGTAAATATCGCTAACCACGCCTAATCCACACGCCACGGCTTAAAACCATATCTTGTTTGATTTGATTTAAAATGCATTATTTGATTAGGTAAAAGCACCCCTGTTAGTGAGCCTTGCTCCGCTAATTCAGGCACTAAGGTACATCTATCATAATAGTTTGTTTCTTGAGCTTTATTATCGTCTAACTTCATCAGCATTTCATTTACTATTTGAGCAACAATATTCGTGCCGGAAAAACATATATATAATTTCTCACTTGCATCAGCTCTGCTCTGCTTGCATCGCTCGGTGTCACAAATCTGATAATCATGCGCCCCAATGGATGCCTTAATTCTGCTTTTTAAAAATCCTTTTACCTGCTGATTAATAACCGTTCTTCCTCTGCCATCATTAAGAGAAATGATGATTTTATTTCCAGATTTTAAAGTTAGGAAGGAGGGTATAGGTTCTACAGCCCAGATAATTAAAAATGCTAGACTAACTATCAAACCATAACTGCGATATGGTCTGTTAACACAGAAAAATAATAAACCTGCCACGGGAACTAGAACTAAACTAAGCGAGGGCGGAGACTTAACCCAGAAACCTGACAAGGGAAGCCCCTCAAAAAACACAGCTAATTGCAAGAGAATGTTTAAACAAGCACCGAATAACGGTGCCAATAGATCGCCAAGACCAATAATAACCAAAAACAAATATATAATACCAACAGGCATGATAACAAAGCCCGTAAACGGAACAGCAACTAAGTTAGCAATAACCCCCCATGGAGTAATAATCTGAAAATACCATGCAATAAATGGAAGGGTTGCAATAGATGCCGCGATGGAGGCTATCATAGTTTGCCATATCGTTGACAGGAATTGCCGTTTTAAGGCATATGGCTTTAGCGCCTCGAACAAACCAATTATAAAGAAGGTTGCAATCGCTGATAATTGAAACGAAATAGAAAAAATATTTGCTGGATTAATCAGTAACATAACAACCAAAACGATTGCTAAGTTACGGACGGTAAGAATTCTTGCATCCAAAATTACAGCAATCATCACAGCGCTTGCCATCATCCACGCTCTAACAGCACTTGTAGGTGCGCCTGAAATAACAAGATAGAAACTAGCTGATAGTATGGATAAAAATGCGGCTGATTTGTGAATAGGATAGCGCTGGGATATGTTAGGAAAAAAAGACATTAGGTAACGGCATACACCATAAATTCCAAAACAGAAAAACCCCATATGCAAACCAGAAATTGCTAGCAAATGGGCAATGCCAGACTGTTGAAATGAGTTATAGACCTCCCGCGGAATGATTTTTTTCATACCGACCAACAATGCCGATGAGATGCCAGATATGGCTGGGTCAAACCCTCCAAGTTGCTTTCTCATTCTATCAGAAAGCGAATGTCTGTAATCTTCAAGTCTTAATAAAATTTGAGAATAGAAACGCCCCTCATTACTTACTGGTTTCACGACACGCAATTCATAAGCAATGCCTGTTGCCCCTATGCCATCTAGCCACATATGCCGGGAATAATCTGGCTGCCCTGCAAAACTTGGCGGTGATAACGGGAAAAACCTGCCATAAATCCTAACGATATCCCCTGTATTAAAATCATGCCTATCATAGGACCAAATACGCAATTTACGTAGTGCTTGAAGATTTGCGTCAGTATCGCTAATGGTTGGGGTAACTGTAAGACGGATTCTATTGTGATCATATTTCTCAATCAAACCTATCTGAGCTGTTACGGTGCCTGTATAGACTGAATTTAAAATCGGCGTATTATTCAGATTTAAGTGCAAACCAGATACAGATAACCCTAACAGAAAAAATAATAGCACCAATTTGCTGTAATAATAAAAGCCACTCTGATTAAATATCAAAACATCACAGATAAGCAGTATCACCCCCAAAACTAGCACCAAATATATCGCTGTGGGTAGTCTAAATGGCATAATATCTATGAGTAGAATGCCTGCGATAAAACACCCCACAAGCCAGACAAAACGAGATCTTTGTGGAATCATGTCTGCCCTTATATTATTTCTCATGCTATAAAGCCGCCTAGAATAATTCATCTGCAAGAATACTAAGCAAATAAGGATTAATAAAGAATGACGGTCATTACTCGATTTGCACCTTCTCCTACAGGATATTTACATATTGGGGGTGCTCGTACGGCTCTTTTTAATTACTTATTTGCCAAACATTATGGTGGCCGCTATCTGCTTAGAATTGAAGATACAGATAAACAGCGCTCAACAGAGGATGCAATCGAAGCTATTTTTGAGGGCTTAAACTGGCTTGGCCTTGAAGGCGATGAGCCTGCCATTTATCAATCTCATAATATAAACCGACATAAGCAAGTTGCCAATGAGCTAGCGGCATCTGGTGCTGCTTATTATTGTTATCTGTCACCAGCAGAAATTGAGACATTGCGTGCAGAAAATAAACAGGACGGAACGCCATTTCGCTCCCCATGGAGAGTGCCTAGCTATAATGGCGATAAAAATCAAAAACCTGTTTTACGTCTTCGAATGCCAGATGAAAACGACACTATTATTGATGATCTGGTCCAGGGCAAAGTTAGCGTTGCAAACAAACAGCTTGATGATTTGGTGCTAATGCGAAGTGATGAGACTCCCACTTACATGCTTGCCGTAGTTGTAGATGATTATGATATGGGCATCACTCATATTATTAGAGGAGATGATCATCTCAATAATGCAATTCGGCAAACTAAAATTTATAATGCCTTAAACTGGAAGCCTCCCATTTTTGGGCATATTCCGCTTATACATGGAACAGATGGGTCCAAGCTGTCAAAGCGCCATGGTGCTACCGGCGTTGATGCCTATAAGAATATGGGGATTTATTCAGATGCAATGAATAATTATCTAGCAAGGCTCGGCTGGTCTCATGGTGACGATGAATATTTTTCTTTAACGCAGGCTATATCCTGGTTTGATGGGCGCTCAATCGGAAAATCGCCTGCAAGATTTGATATGCAGAAATTAATTTCGGTAAATGCATATTGGTTAAATAAACAGAGCGCAGCAAATCTGTATGAGCAAATTTTAAGTCACCATCATCAAAAACCAAACAAACCCATAAGCAGCGCGTTTGAGGCAAGATTTAATAAACTTCACCCACATCTAACTAAGAGAGCTTCTATTATTAGCGAGCTTTCATCTCAGATTGATTATTTAATATATGACGGCGCACCTGAAATTGACAGTGACGTTAAGGCATTAATCACAGATGATAGTTGCGCTATCTTAAAATCTTTTTGTGATATTGTTGATAAGACGCCTTTGGATGCTGACGCCTTTCAAAGTTTTATGAATAGCTGGCTTGCGGAAAAAGGCCTAAAAATGAAAGATTTAGGAATCCCGCTTAGAATTGTATTAACTGGAAATAAATCTGCGCCGGCACTATTTGATCTTATACACTCTTTGGGTTTCGACGAGGTGAAATATCGCATTGATCAGATTTGCAATTAGAGTGCTATTGTGGATATAATAGGCTCAAAATATCAATATTATAAAATACTGTAAATTGGCTAATCTAAAAAGCAGTCATATTTGAACTGGGGAAAAAAATGAATAAGTTGCAGCATGACAATCATACCATGACATTGACAGATGATTTAACGGGCGAATCCGTTAAACTCCCGGTGATGAAGGGAACCATTGGCCCAGATGTTATTGACGTACGCGGACTTTACGGAGCAGCCAATAAATTTACCTTTGACCCTGGATACGGTGCAACAGGCTCTTGTATATCTGGGCTTACCTATATCGATGGTGATGAGGGCGTTCTTCTTCATCGCGGCTATTCTATTGAAGACCTTGCAGAAAAATCGGATTTCTTAGAAGTTGCGTATCTTCTTTTAAATGGAGAGTTACCAAACGGAACTGAAAAAGATGAGTTCGTAGATGCAATAACCCATCACACGATGGTGCATGAACAAATATCTACTTTTTTCAGGGGGTTTCGCAGGGATGCGCACCCAATGGCAATATTATGCGGTGTAACAGGCGCGCTATCTGCGTTCTATCATGATTCAACAGATATTCAAGACCCGCATCAACGGATGATCGCATCTCGCAGGCTTATCGCAAAAATGCCTACTCTCGCCGCGATGGCTTATAAATATTCAATTGGCCAACCATTTAATTATCCAAAGAATGAGCTGAGTTATTCTGAGAATTTCCTTCAAATGTGTTTCTCTGTCCCAGCAGAAGATTACATTCCAGATCCTATTATAGCAGACGCTATGGATAAAATATTAATCTTACATGCAGACCATGAGCAAAATGCATCTACATCTACGGTACGGCTTGCTGGTTCTTCTGGTGCTAATCCGTTTGCCTGTATCGCAGCTGGTATTGCCTCTTTATGGGGTCCTGCTCATGGTGGCGCAAATGAAGCTGTTCTTAATATGCTTCAGGAAATTGGGGATAAGTCGAATATTGCAGAATATGTAAACCGCGCTCGTGACAAGGATGATCCATTCCGCTTATTCGGGTTTGGTCATAGGGTTTACAAAAATTTTGACCCACGCGCTAAGGTAATGAGACAGTCCTGCCATGATGTATTAAACAAACTTGGCATTGATGATCCGCTTTTAGAGCTAGCTATGGAATTAGAAAATATAGCCCTTAATGATCAATATTTTATTGATAAGAAACTATACCCTAATGTTGATTTCTATTCTGGTATTATTCTAAAGGCGATGGGGTTCCCGACATCTATGTTTACCGTTCTTTTTGCCGTTGCCAGAACAGTTGGCTGGATTTCACAATGGAAAGAAATGATAGAAGACCCGATGCAACGCATTGGAAGGCCAAGACAGCTTTATACAGGCCCAGAAATGCGCTCTTTTCCGTCCATGACTGATAGAAAATAGGTTCACACTAACTCTGTGATATTTATAGCCTTTGCAAGGGCATTCTCGAAATTATCTTCGCAACCAACAAGGATATGATGCAATCTTTGTGCGTGTTGTATCATTTTGTGTTGCTGCGAAGAGATATCATCATAAATCTGAACCAATGCAGATGAAAGATTATCCGGTGTTTGTTTCGACTGAAGAAAGCAAGAATATATCTCTGTTTGCAATAGGATATTAGGTAGGATTGGGTCTTTTAGCTTAGTCAAAGACTTCGTTAGCATAAAATTTATAGGATTTGTTTTATAGCAGGTTACGGCGGGGATGGCGTGTAAGCCAAGTTGCAACGTAGCTGTACCAGAGACGCAAATTGCTGCCGTTATGTCTAATAAACAATTATCAAAAGCATCTACGCCTACAACAATCTCTGCGTTCAATTGGTGGTTTTTAAGGTGACGGCGAACATCTTTTTCAAGATTAGATGTCGTCGGCAAAATAAACTGGCATTCCGGAAATCGGGCTGAGAACAACTCTGCTGCATTTAAAATATCGGGAAGGTTATCTGCAATTTCCCTTGTTCTGCTACCTGATAATAGCCCGATTAAGTTTGAGCGCTTCTTGCTATTATCATCTAACGCTTCAGATTGAATAGACAGATACCCATAAGGGTGCCCTACAAAAACGGCATCTGTTTTCTCTGGATTAAAATAAGATGGCTCAAACGGGAATAGGCATAGAATTTTATCAAACGCAGTCTCAAATTTTCTGGCTCGCCATGGCCCCCATGCCCACACAGTGGGAGCGACGAGCTGGATAATTGGGACGTGCCATCCTGCTTTGTCCATTTCAACGCGCAGAAGCATCGCAAATTTTAGCGCAAATTGTTTAGTATCAATTGTAAAAATTGCCTTTGGCCGCGCCACCATTATCTGAGCAATCTGTTCTTTTGCTATTTTCAATAGGCGGTTATAGGAAGTAACAGCATCAAGGATTCCAATCACAGACAAACTCGACATTGGAATGCTGGTTTCAAGACCTTGCTGTTGCATCTGCTCGCCGCCAATACCAATCCAATTTATCGGCTTATTTATATCTGAGTGAACTGCACGCATTAGGTGTCCAGCTAGCAAATCTGCAGATGTATCCCCGGCAAGAATGTAAAAGCAATTACCCCTCATAATCTACAGCATATAGGCTAATCCCTGCTTGCATTGCAGCAGATTCAATGTCATTTAAGCCAACTGAAAGTTTGCAGTTTTCGGCGTGCAAACATGCGATTTTAATATCACTTGCCTGCAATATTTTTATTGTTTCAAGGCCAAAAACTGGTAAATCGAGTTCCAAAGATTGATTCAGTTTTGCCATTTTAATGAAAATTGCAGGTGAATTATCCGGATTTATCATTCCAGATGCCCTTTTTATCATCGCGTCCGTGCCTTCTGTCGCTTCAATGGCAATAAATCTACCAGACTGAACAATTACCGCCTGCCCTATGTCAAACTGGCTTGATTGCGCCAAATAGCTAATCCCGATTTGGATATCATCTGCTATTCTGCCCTCTGGTATCGACCCCAAGACATAGCCCGCTGGAAGACACTCTCTTGGTCTTATTTTATCTTGAGGAACAACAATAAACCCCTCTTCTTCAAAAAATTTTGAAACAGATTCTAACAGAACATTATCTCCTAATTTAATGTGTTGCGCTAATATTTTTAACGCGGAAAAATCAGGATTGATTTTGAAAAGCGACAGATTTCTAATTTTCCCTGATAATACAATTTCCGTACAGCCCGCATCTGCTAGATATTTAGAAATTTTCTCCAACTGACCAATTTTTAATTCTATATGTTCAAACTCGCTGTAATCTGCATCTGCCTCTCCATATAGCTTAATAATAAAAACAGAAACATGCTGCTTAGATAGTATTTTTGCTATTGTTAGAGGCTCCCTTCCTGCACCACAAATCAGGCCATATTTACGAGATAATTTGGCTACCTCTGACATTTACGCTTCCGTTACAATATCTTTGGCTTTGTTCTGCATGCAAATAGGGCGCTTATCTCTCATACTGATGAATTCCAACATATTCCAAGCAGGGCTCTCAGTATTGGTTACTATTTTTCTAGCCTCTATTAATCTCGATCCAAAATCACCACCTTGATTAAATACCCTTTTATATACAGCTCTGATTTCCGATATCTCAGCTTTAGAAATTTTCTGCCTCTCAAGACCAATTGTATTTACGCGCCGTAATCTGCATGGCATTCCATCTGCTATTGAATAAGGAATAATATCCTCAGTTACTTTAGCCATAGCGCCTATCATAGCTATATCGCCAATTCTTACAAATTGTTGCACCGCAGAATAAGCGCCCATATAACAATTATTGCCTAATGTAACATGCCCTCCCAAGGCAACTCCATTTGCTAGGATATTATTGCTTCCAAGTTTACAATCATGGGCAACATGACAATCAGCAAGAATAAAATTATTATTTCCAATAACTGTTTTCATTCCACCAATTTTTGTACCACGATGAATAGAAACTTTTTCACGAATAATATTGCCCTCTCCAATTACCAAAGATGCAGGCTCTCCTTTAAATAAATTATGCTGAGCAGGTGTCCCTATCACTGAAAATTGAAAAATCTGAGTTTTTCTTCCTATCGCTGTTGGCCCTTCAACCACAACATGGGAGTGTAAACACACATCATCATGTAAGATTACATCTTCACCAATTACACAATAAGCCCCAATTTTTACATTGTTTCCAATCTGGGCTTTTTTATCAATAATTGCGGTTGGGTGGATAGCTGGCGACATTATACGTCCTATTTAATGATTAACTTATTTTATAAGATTATTGACTTGCTGATACAACCATCGCGGATAATTCTGCCTCAGCCATTTTGACCCCGTTAACTTCGGCTACCCCTTTGAATTTTTGCAATGGCCCTTTGCCACCTGTCCTTTCAATTTTCAGATATAGCATATCTCCTGGTCGAACAGGGTTTCTAAACTTTGCCTTATCTACAGTTGTTAAGAAAAATAACTTCCCTTCTGTTTCACCAGGCATGGCACGCACAAACATACAGCTAGCGACCTGCGCAAAGGCCTCTATAATCAACACCCCTGGCATAACAGGATTACCTGGAAAATGACCTGCAAAATAAGGCTCCCCTCCACTTACCGCCTTTATCCCAACAGCAGATTGCCCAACCACAATATCTGTAACCTTGTCGATAAGAAGAAACGGGGGACGATGTGGTATTGCAGCTTCTATATCACGATAATCCATTTCGAATATTTCAGACATAATTTTATCCTTCATCTTTTTTTTAGGTTTGGCTAATCGGCGAAGTTGTGCCTGCTCTCGCCAGTAATTCTTGGCAATTATTGCCGGAAAACCTGCATATACATCTGCTGTAGTTATAGATTTTGTTACGCCAGAGCGAGATAAAATAACAGTACCTGATACAATTTTCACATGGTCTGCTATACCTGCCTGACCACCAATAATACAATTTTCGCCTATAATGCTACTGCCAGCTATCCCAGCCTGAGCTAATATAATTGACTTCCTACCAATCTGTACATTATGGGCAATATGAACCATATTATCAATCATAACCAAATCTGCAATGCGTGTATCCTGAATGGTTCCTCTATCAATACAACAATGCGCGCCAATACTTGTTCTGCGTCCAATAATCACACGCCCAAGATGGGGAATCTTTTGAATATCATTTTCATGTGACTCAAACCCAAACCCTGCTTTTCCAATAACAGAATGTTGCCCTACTGATGAGCCGCCATCAATAATTGTCTTCTCAAGCGTTACATAGTCACCGATTTGACAATCTTCTCCGATTTTTACAGATGGAGCACAGTTAACCCCAGCGCCAAGACTGCTACCCCTGCCAATAGCCACACCAGCAGCTATGCAACAAAACGGCCCGATGGTTACGTCTTGTGCAATATTTGCGCTTTTATCTATCTGCGCTGTTGGATGGATACTACCCGAATTAGTTCCCTGTTCTGGATAGATAATGGAGCAGGCTTGGGCGAACAAATATCTTGGATTTTGTGATACCAAAATTACCTCGGCACCAGATAAAATAGTCTCTCCAAATTCTTCTAACAATTCATGCGTGCAAATCAATGCATATCCATGCGCAGATTTAAGCTCTTGTATTAGTTGCTTATTAATTGCAAAAACTAAAAACTCTGATGCTGCTTGGTCTAATGCCCCAACATCTTTAACCGTAAAATCAGGACTACCTTTGCGCAGAAAACAGTTGCCTAATTCTATTATTCTAGCGACTGATACAGGTTCTGGTTCTGGAAAAAAACTACGGTCAATCGTCACAAAGTTACTCTTCTTGTATTTCTAATCGAGCGTTTTTCGTACGCTCGTTAAGCTGGGTAATTACAGCTTCAGTGATATCTAAATCCTGCCTAAACACCAAAGCTGAACTCTTATTAATCACAACATCTAATTTTTGACTGCCGGCAATTTCTGCAACAATCTCAGCCGCCAGAGCTCTTATCTCGTCTTGAGCTTCTTGAAATGCCTTATCAATTGCCTGACGTTTAAACTGAATCTCTTTCTGAATTGAGGCTACCTCATTTTGAAACTGAGCCACCTCCGCTCTATATGCTTCTTCAGACAAAAGGGTTCTTTTTGATTGCAAATCTTTTTCTATCTGTAGCAGGCTGGCTTCACGCGTAGCAAAGTCATTTTGAAACTCTTCCCGCTTTTCATCTAGCAATGCGCGCACGCGCTCAGTGGCCTTTGCGTCTCTCAAAACTTTATCGATATTTACAACAGCAATTCTTTCAAGCTTAAAACTATCTTGAATCTCTGAGGCGGCGTTTTCTTGCGCATACACACTAAAGGTTGATAGGGAAAAAAAACAAATAGCGCCCAGTATAACGTTCAAAAAGCGAGATTGAATATTTATCATATCCAATAAATTCCTTTCCGTTGTTTCATCAAATGCAGTTTATGACGTTTATAGCCTCGTGCCAATTGTAAATTGGAACTCTCTTAAATCATCATAGGGTTGTTTTGAAATTGGATCAGCCCAGTAAAATGATAAGGGCCCAATTGCCGTATCCCATAATATACCAAAACCGATTGATTGTCTCATGCTGTCATCTTCAGCACCATCGACACCTGTTGGAAAATCAGTGCCCCATGCAGAACCATAATCTGCAAACAGCGTCCAACGCATTCCTAAATCAGGATTTAAGCCCGCATTTGAGATTACATCGAAGCTTCCTGCATAATATTGATTGCCGCCGACCGCACCATCGCTTGATGAATCCCGTGGACCAATGCCGCTGCCATCAAATCCACGTACTTTATTACCACCAAGTAAGAAGCGGTTAGACTGCGTTACATCGTCACCAAGTCCAGATACATGGCCTGTTTCCAAGCGTGCCCCAAGAACAAACCTCTCAAACGAAATGGGTTTATAATACGCACCTCGCAAAACCGTTTGCAGATAGGTTACATCTCCGCCAATTCCAGAGAATGTCTCAGAAATTTCGGCAAAATACCCATCAGATGGATCGAATCTGTTATCACGCTTTTCAATTCCTAGCCTGTAACTAACAGCAGAGCTAAGGAGTTTTTCGCCGTTCTCACCTGTTGACGAAGAAGAAGAGGAAGAAGTCTCGTCCGTTTTACTCTCAATCAGATTATAAGCTAAACGGTGATAAATATCATTGGCAGCCCTAAACCCAAGTCCAAACCCAACACCTCGCTTATCAACCGTAACAGACGTGCCTTCTGTTTTATTCTGGAAAATATTGGTTGATGCAGACAGGTTTCTATTCAGAAAGAAGGGTTCCGTGAGAGATAAATTAAAATTCGACTTGGAGTTTGATACCTTGGCGCCAAAACTCACTGCTCTTCCAGTACCTAAAAAGTTTTTCTCATCAATTCCGAGCGACACAGATGATTTATCAATACTAGAGTAACCTACACCAAAACTAAGACTCCCCGTAGACTGTTCTTCTACATCTATCTCAATAATCGTCTGATCAGAACTGGTGCCTGGTCGGGACTTAACAGAAACATCGCTAAAGAAGCCAAGATTTCGGATATTTCTAATAGATTTTTGAAGTTTTACCTGATTATAAGCATCTCCCTCCACCAGCTGCATCTCTCTTCTGACAACAAAATCAGCTGTTCGGGAGTTATCAATAATTTCAATGCGCTCTACATAATTTTTTCGGGCCTGATCAATTATAATGCTAACATCTAACGTTGCATTTTCAGAATTTGTGACAACATCAGGCGTTACATTTACGAATGCATAGCCTAAGTCACCTAGCTTGTTTGTGACTGCAAGTAGGCTTTCTTCTAACTTTCGAATATCGTAACGCTCACCATTTTCAATCGTAATTTCAGGCAGAAGCACATCCCCGCTCACACCCTCAATTTCAGACAAAACATTTATCTTATCGAAGTGGTATATAGCCCCCTCTTCCAATATAAACGAAATAGCAAAACCAGATCTATCTGGAAGCAATCCTCCGCGGGCCCTTTTGACATTAATATCAGCATATCCTCTTGCTTGATAAAATTGACGAAGCAAGCGAATGTCATAATTAAGCCTGTTTTCATCATATTTGTCTGACGCCGTCAGAAACGCCCACCATCGTTTTTCTCTACTGGCAATAACTTGTTTTAACTTTCGATCCGAAAAACGCGCATTCCCTTCAAACTGGATAGAGCTAATTTTAATCAACGGACCTTCATCTACCTCAAAGACGAGGTCAACTCGATTATTATCCAACTTTATAATAACAGGTTCCACTGATGCTCCGTACCGCCCAGATAACTCATAGATTTGAAGTAACTTCTGCATTCCATCAATAGCGACTTTTTTTGTATAAACGCGCCTTGGTTGAATACCGAGCTGAGCAATTAATATATTAGTCTCTAAAACATCATTTCCTTCCACTGTAACTCGATTAATGATCGGGTTTTCAGTGACAAATATTTTTATCAGACCATTTTCATTTGAAATATCAACATCACTAAATAAGCTCGTAGCGAATAATCTGTCTATGGCGCTGTCTAATGCAGATGTTGATATATCGTCGCCAATGTCAACCGGAAGATAGGACCTAATTGTTCCTTCAGAAACGCGCTGATTGCCGCTTACAGAGATATCAGTGATTTTCTGAGCGAATGCTTGCGAGCCCATCATCAAGCAAATTAAGAGAATTATTGAAAGAATGCCACTTTTTGATAAAAGCTGTTTAAATCCAGTCATAATAAAAAAAATCCTTCTCAAAATACATTTTGCCAAATCAATCTTGCACAAAACAGTCCACTTTTCGTATCTTGTGATGATATTTAGGTGAATACGCCTCTTATGATATCATAAATCGTAACAAACAGCATTAAAGATAGCAAAAATGCTATTCCGCCTCGCATGAGAATATTTTGCCACGCTATAGGGAGCGGCTTGCCTATGATTGCCTCAATTATAAAAAAAGTAAGATGTCCCCCATCAAGCGCCGGTATCGGGAGCAGATTTACCAATCCAAGATTTATAGATATCAAAGCAATGAAAAAAACTAGGCTTGTTACACCTTGCAAGGCCGCATCTCTGGAGAATTGAGCAATTCGAACAGGGCCTCCGATCTCGCCCATCTGTGCATTACCCGTAATAAGCCTTGAAATTCCCCTTACCATCCCAACAGTGATTGACCAGCATTCCAGAGCAGACTCGCTTATTGCTTCTGATATTCCAAGGCGTCTGAACTCACCCGCAGGAGAGCGGATTCCAAGCTGCCCTGCATAAATATCAAGCTTTTCAAGATATATCGAATCTGGAACCGCTGTTACATCAATAATCATACCAGACCTGTCAATCATCATCTCGATAGGCTTATCAGGGGATTCGAATATAAATACTCTAAAATCATTAAAATCTGAAACGCGGTTTTGATTGATTTTCAGCACCAAATCATTGGCTTGTAGGCCAGCACGCTCTGCTGCACTCCCAGGTAAAACCTCATCAATTATCGGCGGAACAAATAATTTTCCAGCGCCCATATAAAGACCAATAAACAAAATAAAAGCTAAGATAAAATTAGCAATTGGTCCTGCTGCAACAATAGCAATTCTGGAGAATAGAGAGGCGCCTGCAAAACTATTAGGTGTGTTTTTTGCCTCATCAGAAGCCCCGCTTGCGGCATTTTCATCTCCCCTCATTTTGACATATCCGCCAAGGGGAATCCATGCAAAGCGCCACCTAGTGCCATGCCGGTCATTCCACCCAAATATCTCTTTGCCAAATCCTATGGAAAAGACATCTACGATAACGCCCGTTTTTCTGGCTACCCAAAAATGACCTAACTCATGAATAAAAACGATAGGCGTTAAAACCAGAATAAAAGACAAGATTATTTCAAAAAATCCGAAAGAAGGCATATAAAATCTTTAACTCAATAGTGAAAATAGATTTGTGTTATAATGATAACACAATAGAGCGGGCAATATCGCGTGCAAAACTATCATAGTCAATAACAGACTGATAGTCATCCAGACTTCTAATCTCTATCATATTTACGGTTTTGGTGCATAATGAATAGATATCACCAAATGCTAATTTATTCTCTAAATATAGGCTTACCGCTATCTCGTTTGCGGCATTTAGCGCGGCCGCATAGCATGGCTCCTCGCCAATTAATTGATGCGCTAAGTTATAACAGGGGAATTGCTCATGGTTTATTTCCATAAATTCCAAGCCAGAAATCTTTGTTAAATCGAGTTTTTCTGTCTGGATTTTTAATCGTTCAGGCCAGCCTAATGCATGTGATATGGGCACTTTCATATCAGCTGGTGCCATATGAGAAATAATAGTCTCATCCTTAAACGTTACGAAACCATGAATGATAGATTGTGGATGAATAACGGCTGACACCTTCTCGCGTCCTATACCAAAAAGCCAAGCTGCTTCGATAGATTCCAGCCCTTTATTCATCATTGTAGCGCTATCAATGCTTATTTTTGCGCCCATATTCCAAGTCGGATGCTTTAACGCTTTAGCTGGCGCAATATCATGCATCTCTTCTCTTGTCATAGCCAAAAATGGCCCACCAGAAGCCGTTAATGTTATATGTTCAACATCGCCCCAATGATGACCCATCATACATTGATAAATAGCATTATGCTCAGAATCTATAGGCAGAATATTAACCTCTTTTTCCTTAGCAAGCGGCATAAGCAAATGCCCACCTGCCACAAGAGCCTCTTTATTAGCAATAGCAATGTCTGTCCCAACGCTTATGGCTTTAAAGATAGGTTTGAAGCCTGCAAACCCAGAAATAGCCGCCACAAGAATATCTGTTTTTTGTGAGGCCAGAAAATCAAGTCCCTCTTCTCCGATGAGAATTTCAATTTCAAGGTGGGCTAATCGCGTTTCTAAATCAGACACCAAGGTCAAATCAGATAACACAACAAATTTAGGCCTAAATTCAATAGCCAATTTTGCCAACAAGGACACATTTGAGTGTGCAGTAATACCAATTATCTGAAATTTATCGGGGTTTTCTCTTACAATTTGTAGGGTGCTCGCCCCCACAGAGCCAGTTGCTCCCAGCACAGTAACTAATTTTTTCATTGAAAAAATAATCCTTGGGCGGGTGACAGGGCAAATAATGGGATAACATATAAATAGCCATCGAACCTATCCATAAATCCGCCATGCCCTGGTATTATTTTAGCACTATCCTTGGCATTAACAGATCTCTTAAAAAAAGATTCCGTAATATCGCCAGCTTGAGCTAATACCGCAACGGCCAAGGTCAGAAAAACAAGTTCTTGTGTTATTGCAATATTAAGAAAATAACACATGCCCAACCCTGCGACTAATCCGCCAACAAGGCCCCCAATAGCACCTGAAATTGTTTTAGCGGGGCTAACTACTGGCATAAGCTTTGCCCCCCCTAAAAAGCGACCAACTATATAAGCGCCAATATCAACTGAAATAACTGTTACGATAATATAGGCCATCACCTCTTGGAAAAATGGGAAATGCCATAATTTTCCGATGCTATATAGCAGCAATGCTAGTATCAGTCCCATCGCGCTCGTTTGGTAGGGGAAAAACCGAAAAAGAATGATAGCTGTCAAGACGAGGTAGAGTAATTGGTACAGCGGCTCGACCGAAAAAAGTGTGGTTAATCCAAAACAACAGATTAATCCGATTAACGCAAATCTTGAGGCTGAATTCTTGGTAATAAGAAAACAATATTCAAAAACCATTACAATCCCACACAAAAAAACGATGATTTGAGAGAATGGTTTTCCAGCAAAAAAAATAGCTAACAGGGGCAACAGTAACGTCATGCCCGTCATACGTCGACTAATATCAGGAAGCTTATCTCTCATTAACTATTTTTTTCGCTCTTTATTTCTGTTGGGGCTGGCTGTTCGCTAATTTCAGTCGTTTTCTCATTTACACTTCCACCAAACCGCCTGACACGTGAATTCCAATCTTTGATAGCGCTCTGTAGTTGAGGTACATCAAAATCTGGCCAGTAGCTATCTGAGAAATATAATTCCGCATAGGCGCAATCCCAAATCAAGAAATTAGAAATTCGTTTCTCTTTGCCAGTGCGTATCAACATATCAACGGGAGGCAAAAAAGAAGTCATTAACTTGGATTTAAACCTCTCTAGAACCTCATCTGAAAATAAGTCTGGATTTTCTTCATCAAATTTAGAGGCAGCATTTACAATGTCCTGAAGCCCCCCATAATTCACCGCAATGGTGAGAGTCATGGAACCATTATGTTCAGTTTGGGTTTCGGCAGTTGTGAAAAGCGATTGCAAATCCTCTGGAAATGGGGTGACATCTCCAATGATTCTTAATTTGATATTTTCTGACATCAAATTTGGCATTTCCTGTTTCAAATAGCGCCTCATTAATCCAAAAAGTGCGTTTACCTCTGCTTTAGAACGCCGCCAATTTTCGGCCGAAAAGGCAAATACGGTAAGAAACGGAATTTTAAGTCTAGCTACTTCACGGCCAATTTCGGAGAGCGTCTGCGCGCCTTTATCATGACCAGATACGATAGCAAGCGCATTTTCGTGCGCCCAGCGTCTATTTCCATCCATTATGATAGCTAAATGCTGCATATCCGAAAAAAAAGTCCTAATTAAGCAACTGTCATATTTGTGTTATGTCGGTTTCTTTCTTCGTCAGCATCTCATCGATTTTGCCAACGAAACCGTCAGTTACTTTTTGAACATCTGCTTCATAATTATGGCGCTCATCTTCAGAAATCACACCTGCTTTTTCATCTTTACGAATTGTCTCAATCGCATCACGCCTTACATTACGAACAGATACCCGCGCTGCCTCGGCATATCGGCTGGCTACTTTTACCATATCCTTGCGCCTATCCTCTGATAATTCGGGAACAGGAACACGGATAACTGCCCCTTCTACCTGAGGGTTAAGACCAAGATCTGACTCGCGGATTGCTTTTTCAACGGAGCTGACAAGCGTTGCATCCCATACTGAAACCGACAATAAACGAGATTCAGGAACCGAAATATTACTTAATTGACTAAGAGGCATTTTAGACCCATACGCGTCTACACTTACGGGATCTAACATTGCAACTGACGCTCTGCCAGCACGCAAGCCAGAAAATTCTGTACTTAGGTTTGATAAGGCACCATCCATCCGGCGCTTAACATCTTCCATATCTAATTCAGCCATTTTAATTCGTCTCCCTCACTCATCATCTGAAACAAGTGTGAACGCATCTTGATGCCTTAACACTTTATCAAACCCACCCGTTTGTGTCACGGAAAACACCAAGATAGGTATGTTATTTTCACGCGCTAGCGAGATTGCAGTCGCATCCATAACTTTCAAGTCCTTCGATAGAACTTCAAGATAACTTAATCTGTCATATCGAAGCGCGTCTGGATCTTTTTCAGGGTCTGCTGAATATACACCATCCACGCGGGTTCCCTTCATTAAGACGTTACAATTCATCTCAGATGCGCGCAACGCAGCTGCTGTATCTGTTGTAAAAAACGGGTTTCCAGTGCCAGCCGCAAATATAACCACGCGCCCCTTTTCCATATGACGCATTGCACGCCTTCTGATATAGGGCTCACAAACAGCACTTATGGGTAATGCAGATTGAACACGCGTTTGAATATGTAACTGTTCCAGAGCATTTTGCATAGCAAGCGCATTCATCACGGTAGCAAGCATACCCATATAATCACCAGTAGCGCGTTCCATTCCAGCTGCCGAAGCAGAAATACCCCTAAAGATATTTCCGCCCCCAATAACAAGACAAACCTCAATACCTTGGGATACTACATCGCTGATTTCGCCGGCAACCCTGCTTACCATAGCAGTATCTATGCCATACTCCTCACCGCCCATCAGGGATTCCCCTGATATCTTTAACAACACACGTTTATACTTGAATTCCGACATTGAGCGTATCAAACCATATGTTAAATCACGAGTTTACTTATTTAATTGGGCGGCAACCTCTGCTGCAAAATCAGTTTCTTCTTTTTCAACACCATCACCAAGAACAAATAAGCTAAATTCTTTTAATGTAATATCACTTCCGCAATCACTTGCCACCTTCTTTATAACGTCGGCAACTTTGCTTTCGCCGTCAATAACAAATGTCTGTTCTAATAATACCACTTCTTGATAGTATTTACGAAGCCTACCTTCGACCATCTTTTCTGCTATTTCCTGTGGCTTACCAGATTCTTTAGCCTGTTCAATAAGCACATCGCGCTCTCGCTGAACCATGGCTGGGTCAAGTGATTCCACTGAAAGAGATGCTGGTTTTGTGGCAGCTACATGCATTGCAATCTGTTTTCCAAGACTTTCTAGCGTCTGTGCATCTGCCTCAGATTCGAGTGCAACCAAAACCCCAATACGACCCATTCCATCCGCAGTTGCGTTATGGATGTAGGAGACGACGCTGCCCTTATCTACTTTTATATTCTTCATTCGGCGCAGCATCATATTCTCGCCAATAGTCGCGATATTATGAGTGATTTCTTCTGCAACCGTTCTTTGAGTATTCGGGAAGGCAAGATCATTAAGCGATGCAATGTCAGCGGCATCATTCGCAAGCTTTGCCAAATTCAGAGCAAGCGACTGAAAATCGTCATTTCTGGACACAAAATCTGTTTCAGCATTTAATTCAATCATCGCAGCAGAAGTGCCTGCTACATGGATTGCAACAAGCCCTTCGGAGGCTACTCGACCCGATTTTTTTGCAGCGGTTGCAAGTCCCTTGGTTCGAAGCCAGTCAATCGCTGCATCGATATCCCCATTGGTTTCTTCCAAAGCCTTTTTACAATCCATCATTCCAGCACCTGATGTCTCACGCAGTTGCTTAACTAGTGCAGCAGTAACAGCCATCTTTATTATCCTTCATTCATCTTATATTTAAGAAATATCTAAGCTGTCTTCCAGCTTAGACAATTCAATTTGTTTATATCATGTTTACAATTATCTTTTATCTATGCAGAAGCAGCCTCATCACTAGCAGGCTTTGATGCATCTGTAGTTTGTGTATCAAGTTCGGTTTCTGCAGCAGGCGCATCTGTGGCCGCGCTGGCTGGTATATCTTGTTGCGGTGTCTCTTCTGCTAATTGCTCAGCTGGAGCCTCAGTTGCGGCGCCAATATCATGTCCACTTGCAACCATTTCTTGCTGTAATCCATCTAAAATTGAATCTCGTGCAAGCTCACAATATAAGGATATCGCACGCATGGCATCATCATTACCAGGTATTGGAAAATCTATTCCCAATGGACTGGCGTTACTATCAACCACGGCTACAACGGGGATGCCAAGCTTATTGGCTTCTGCAACGGCAATATCTTCTTTGTTAGTATCAAGAATAAACAACATATCAGGCAAACCGCCCATATCCTTAATGCCGCCTAAGGTTAATTCAAGCTTATCACGCTCACGCGTTAGCTGTAGCACTTCCTTTTTAGTAAGCTGCTGAATTTCCTCACTCTCAAGTTGTTTTTCCAGCTCACGCAAACGGCGGATAGACTGTGTTACTGTCGCCCAGTTAGTAATCATCCCTCCAAGCCAGCGGTGGTTAACGAAATATTGACCACATTCTCGCGCGGTTTCTGCAATTTTTTCTGATGCCACTCTTTTCGTGCCAACAAATAATACTCTGCCCCCTTTTGCGGTTGTATCTCTCAGCGCTTTAATCGCTTGATGCAATAGCGGGACGGTTTGTTGTAAATCTAAAATATGAACATTATTACGCTCGCCAAAAATAAACGGGCCCATTCTTGGATCCCATCTGCGAGTATGATGTCCGAAATGCACGCCAGCCTCAAGCAGTTGACGCATTGTAAAAGTAGGGAGAGCCATGTTAATCCTCCTGTTCTCCGGTTAAACCTCCATGAAGTGTGAAAGAGAAAAATCTCTCACCGGAAAGCCTGTAATGTTGGAATTTGCCAACAGGCAGTCTTCATGTGTGAATTTTATTACGCGCTATATACGCTTTCTCGCACCGAAATGCAAATGATAATAATGCTAAAAGCTTACGCAATTTCCATGATATCTTGAATTTTCAATATACCAGGTACGGTTTTTAATTTCTCCCTGCATTCTCCTGAAAGCTGGAAATGATGCGGTAGCGATATTTTTATCCGAGACGCTCTGTCTTTTATATAAATTTCTACCTCAGCCCTGCCTGCACCATCCTCACTAAGAATAGATTTTATGTCTTGCAAGCACTCATCTGTTTCTACCCAAATACCGATACCACTATGTGCTGATGCTATTTTATCTTCAACACGGTCTATACGCTGCGCAAGAAGACGAGGTACTCCATTTTCTACTTTTGCTTCAGCACGGATAATAAGCACATTCCCCTCTTGAAGCTTTTCTCTGCTACTTGCCAGCAATTCAGAAAAACAGGTCATCTCGAATATTCCGGATTGATCTGTAAATTGAAGGAATGCAAACCTATTTCCTTTTTGTGACACACGTTCTTGCACAGAAGTCAGTTGGCCTGCCATATATATTCGCCGCCCCACCCCATCCGCTAATGCGCTATCTAGTAGCGCGGAGGATACAATTTTCAATTTGGAGAGCTGATAGGCATATTGATCAAGGGGGTGCGCGCTTAAATGCAAGCCTAATGCTTCAAACTCACGCGACATTTTTTCTGTCTGACTCCATTCCGGACTGCTCGTAAATCTAATGGCTGCATATTCAGGCTCATGAGATCCGCCCGCAAACAAATTTTCCTGTTGTGAGCTAGACTCCCTTCTGATTAGGTTAGAAGTACTTAAAATCATATCAATGGCTTCGAAAACCTGTTTTCGGCACGAATGCAAGCTGTCAAAGACACCTGCATTAACCAAATTTTCTAATTGCCTTTTATTTGCAACTTCTCGTGGCAAGTGATGTGCAAACTCATCTATTGATTTAAACCCACCAAGAGAAGCACGCGCATTGCATAAATGCCGCATCGCCTCTTCACCCACATTCTTAATTGCACCAAGCGCATAGCGAACCGCAAGTCCGCCATTCTCTTGTTTTTCAACAGAAAAACTCGCTTGTGAGAGATTAATATCTGGCGCAAGAACCTGTATCTTCTGGGTTACGCAATCTTGCTTAAAGACAGCAAGTTTTTCAATATTACCGGCATCCAACGCCATCAAAGCAGCCATGAACTGAACTGGGTAATTCGCTTTAAGATACGCTGTTTGATAGGAAATTAATGCATATGCTGCTGCATGTGATTTATTAAATCCATAGCCTGCAAACGCGGATATTTGCTCAAATATTTGAGCTGCTAATATATTATCAATATCGTTATTGGCCGCACCTTCCACAAATTTTGCTTGCTGTTCGTCCATTTCGGACTGTATTTTTTTACCCATCGCACGGCGAAGTATATCAGCATTGCCAAGTGTATAGCCGCCCAAATCACGCGCTGCTTGCAGAACCTGTTCCTGATAAATCATAATGCCATAAGTCTCAGAGAGTATCGGCTCTAACTTATCATGCATATAGATAACTGGCTCGCGCCCATGCTTCCTGCTTATATAGGTTGGAATATTATCCATCGGGCCTGGACGGTAGAGTGCAACAACCGCAATAATATCCTCAAACCTATCAGGCTTTAGCCCTCTTAATACCTCTCTCATACCAGATGATTCAAGCTGGAAGACGCCTACTGTATCCCCCTCTGCCAGAATTCTGAATGTGGTTTTATCATTTAAAGGCAGGTTCTCAAGATCAATGGATATGCCACTCTCTTTAATGAGAGCAAGTGCTTTTTGAATAACGGTAAGTGTTTTAAGGCCGAGAAAATCAAACTTCACCAACCCTACCTGCTCAACATATTTCATGTTAAACTGTGTTACAGGTAGCTCGGAGCGCGGATCACGATAAATAGGAACCAGCTCTGGCAACGGTCTATCCCCGATCACCAAACCTGCTGCGTGGGTAGAGGCATGTCGATACATTCCTTCAAGCTTCATTGCGGTTTGTACTAATGTTGCTACTTGCTCATCTTGCTTGTAAATCGTTGCTAGCTCGTCTTGCGTATCCAGAGCTTGCGCAATCGTTGTCGGCTTTGCTGGATTATTTGGTATTAATTTAGCAATTCTATCGACTTGCCCATACGGCATATCTAGAACTCTTCCAACATCTCTTAATGCAGCACGCGCCTGCAATTTTCCAAAGGTAATGATTTGCGCTACCTTGTCTTTGCCATATCTTTCCTGAACATATTGAATTACCTCATCTCTTCTATCTTGGCAGAAATCAATATCAAAATCTGGCATTGATATTCTCTCAGGATTCAAAAACCGCTCAAAAAGCAATCCCCATTTTAATGGGTCTAATCCCGTAATTCGCAGCGCCCATGCCACAACCGAACCAGCGCCAGAACCTCGCCCCGGCCCAACAGGAATATTATTATCATTTGCCCAATTGATAAAATCAGAGACAATAAGAAAATAACCTGTAAAACCCATCTCAATGATAACCGATAATTCATAATTTAATCGCTCAATATAATCTTGCTTATCAAATTCTAATTTACCTGCGCTCTCAAGCGAATCTATGCGTTGGGTTAAACCTTGTTCAGCCTGATTACGCAACACCTGTTCTGGGGTGCGACCTTCTGGATCCCTATATTCAGGCAGAATAGGCTCTCTGTCTTGTATCATAAAGGCGCAACGCTTTGCGATAAGAAGGCTATTTGAGATTGCCTCTGGTATATCTACAAATAACGCTGCCATTTCATCAGCATTTTTAAATCGATGATGAGCAGACTGATTATAGGTCGTCATGCTAGCAAGCCGCTGATTGGTTGCAATACAGGTAAGAATTTTTTGTGGAACAAACATTTCGTCATTTTCGAAATGGCAATCATTTGTTGCTATTAAAGGAAGCGTTAACTGGTCAGCAAACTCTAATAATTTCTCTTCAATATCATATTCAAGCTGTAATCCATGTCTTTGCAATTCTACATAAACACGCCCCTGCAAATTATCAGATAGCATGTGTAGCCTTGCCAGCGCGATCGCTGGTGATTGCAGCACCACCCTAGAAATAAATCCGTCTTTTGGACCACCTGTTAAAAGTATCAGACCCTCGGATAATGTGAGAAACTCACCCACCTTAATTTTGGGTTTTTCCGAGCCGTCACATCGCATCCAAGCATCAGACATAAGCTTGCTTAGATTTTTATACCCAATCTCGCTCTGAGCTAATAAAGCGACCTCTCCATCACCATTTTCATCATTAAGAAAAATGGAAGCCCCAATGATAGGCTGGATACCTGACTGCGCCATAGTCTTGGAAAATTCATAGCCCCCAAATAAATTCTGGCTGTCTGTAATTGCCATAGCTGGCTGGCCATCATTCTGAGCTAATTCTGCTAATTTAGAAATACCAAGGGTTGATTCAGATAATGAATAGGCAGTGTGAACCCGCAAATGGACAAATTTTGATACCATCACCCCATCACTTTTACGATTTCGCCGTTTCGCATCTCTAGCATCTCGTCCATTTCGGCTGCAATTTTCATATTATGGGTTACAATGAGTGCTGCTGTGTTACTTGCGTAAACAATCTGTTTGAGATACCCAAACACATCAGAGGCAGTGGCGGGATCAAGATTTCCTGTCGGCTCATCCGCAAGCAATATAGCAGGTGCATTCGATAACGCACGAGCAATAGAAACACGTTGCTGCTCTCCTCCAGATAACTGACCTGGCCTATGCAATTTTCTATTTTCAAGATTAACCATTTTTAAAAGCTGGATAGCTCTATTTTCAGCGCTACTTCTAACAAGACCATTAATCATTTGTGGTATTACTATATTTTCCAACGCATTAAATTCAGGCAATAGACGATGTACTTGAAATATAAATCCAATATTTTTGCGTCTAAAGGCAGTACGGTGCGTTTCAGATAATTTCGTTACGTTTTTTCCATTAATCCAGACTTCACCGCTATTGGGACTCTCCAGCAAGCCTGCAATATTCAACAATGTGGATTTACCTGAACCAGAAGGCCCAACCAGCGCCGTAAGCTTGCCAGGGGTGAGCGAGAGACTAACCGCTTCTAACACATGAAGATACGCATCCCCCTGTTTAAAGCGTCTACTTATTCGGCTTAGCTCTAGCGGAAAACTACTCATAGCGAAGCACCTCAGCAGGCGCGATGGCACACGCCCTCCAAGCTGGATATAGTGAGGCCAGAAGACTTAAGGTTAATGTCATCACTATAACCACTCCGACCTCTGTTGGTTCGACCACAGCTGGTAATTTTGATAAGAAATAAATTTCAGCTGAGAATAATTCAGAGCCTGTTAGATTTTCAATAAAAGATTTTATACCCTCTATGTTCCAGCAAAATAAAAGCCCCAAAAGGCTTCCTACTATCGTACCTATTATCCCAATTGAGGTGCCTGTGAGTAAAAATATTTTAAGCAAACTTGTTCTTCCTAATCCCATCGTCCTTAGCACCGCAATATCTGCATTTTTTGAGCGCACCAGCATAATCATTGATGAGATGATATTAAAAGCAGCCACTAGAATAATTAGAGTAAGGATTAAAAACATTACATTTCGTTCAACCTGTAGCGCATTTAAAAAATTTCTATTCCGGTCCATCCAATCAAAAACAGCTGTTTTTTCTGGCAGTATTCTTGTCATTTCCGCCTTCACGATAGGCGCATCATCTGGATCATTAATATAAAGCTCAATTCCGCTAACCCTATCTGGCATAGAGAAGAATTTTTGCGCGGCAGGAAGCGGCATAAAAACAAAGCTTGAATCATATTCATGCATGCCAACATCAAATATCCCGCCAATTATAAAACTCTGCCTTGTGGGAATTGAGCCAAAAGCAGTGCTCCTTCCTTTTGGAGCCAGCAGAGTAATGCTATCGCCTTGTGCAAGGTTTAAATTGCGCGCCATAGTCTTGCCAATAAGTATCGCTTTATCGTCTCTGAAACGAGTAATAATCTCATCTGTTATGCTGTCCCATAAAGGCGCTCTAATTGCCAAATCTGACCAGATCACCCCTCGCACAACCGCTCCTATCGTAACATTGTTTGCAGACACTAATACTTGTGATTCAATTTGCGGCGTTGCTGCCATTATATTTGGGTTTTGCGCGATATAACTGGTTAGGGTCTCATAATCATCAATGCCATTTGCCAGCGTGCTTGATATCCCAAGATGTCCGTTAAGTCCCAATATACGATTGACTAATTCTGCTCTGAAACCGTTCATAACAGACATCACAATAATTAAGGTTGCCACCCCAAGCGTAATACCTGCAAACGAGAACCAAGCAATTACAGAAATAAAACCCTCTGACCTGCGAGAGCGCAAATATCGAAATGCCAATAATCTTTCAAGAGGAGTGAACATTGGTTTCTAACTTTCTTTTTTGCTAGTTTGCATCTGGTATATCTTTCTCTGATATATCTGCTTCTGGCATACTCAAACGTACTTGGCCCGACATAAAATCATGGGCCATTTCAGGTGTGATTTCAGCAACGCTTCCCGATTTTCGGTGTTTTAGCTCAACACTATTTCGCTCAAGCCCCCTTGGCCCTACCACTATTTGCCAAGGAATACCGATTAAATCCATGGTTGCAAGCTTAGCTCCTGCACTATCTTTGCTATCATCATATAAACAATCATGTCCGTTTGATAGCCCTGCTTGATAGAGTGTTTCGCTCAATTCGTCTGTTGCCACATTTCCAGGTTTCAAATTAACGATAGCAATCTTAAATGGGGCAACTGCCTCTGGCCAGATTATTCCTTTTTCATCATGACTGGCTTCGATAATCCCGCCAACCAGTCTTGAAACCCCTATTCCATAAGAGCCCATATGTAAATCAACAGGCTTGCCATCTGTGCCTGAAACAGATGCGGCCATTGCTTTGGAATATTTTGTTCCAAAATAGAATATATGACCAACCTCAATGCCTCTTTTCTCCACCAAATCTTCTGGCTTTATCGGACAATTATCTGGTTCGTGTTTTTCATCTGTTCTGGCATATAGCTCTGTAAATTTATGAATAACAGGTTCTAAGTCTGCCGAATAATCAATGTTGGTAATAAGATCAGTTTTCAGCCAGTCCTTGTGAAAAAACACCCCAGATTCACCTGTGTCTGCAAGAATGATAAATTCATGGCTCATATCCCCGCCAATTGGACCTGTATCTGCTTCCATCGGAATTGCAGTAAGCTCCATTCTTGCAAATGTTTTAAGGTAGGATACAAACATCTTATTATATGCCACCCTGGCATCTTCTGGTGTTAAATCAAACGAATAGGCATCCTTCATTAAAAATTCGCGCCCCCTCATCACCCCAAATCTTGGTCTTACTTCATCTCTGAACTTCCATTGAATATGGTATAAATTAAGAGGCAGTGCGCGATAGCTTTTTACATGCGAGCGACAAATATCAGTGACTTGCTCCTCATTTGTGGGACCATACAGCATATCTCTTTCATGCCTGTCTTTAACACGTAGCATTTCTAGACCGTAATCATCATAGCGTCCAGATTCCTGCCAGATTTCAGCAGGTTGTATTGTAGGCATCTTTATTTCCAATGCGCCTGCATTATCCTGCTCCTCGCGAACTATTTGTTCTATCTTGCTAAGCACTTTCAAGCCGAGCGGCAGCCATGAATAAATACCCGCACTAGATTGCTGTATCATACCAGCACGAAGCATCAGACGATGAGATACAATCTGTGCCTCTTTGGGGTTTTCTTTAAGCACAGGTAGAAAATAGTTGGAAAGTTTCATGTTTGTCTCTGATAATTGATTGGCCGAAAAAGATTAAAAAATGCTCGCTTAATAATGCTGATTTTATCCTGTTTTATTCAAACGAAGAGATGAGTCAAATTCAAAAATCGCATCTATTTCATTTTCAGTTATGGAAGAAATATTATTCGGAGACCAGCTCGGTGCGTTGTCTTTATCAATTAAGACAGCTCTTACGCCTTCTGAGAAATCAGACCGGCGCATCATTCGACAGGCAATCTGAAAATCCAATTGCAATGCTTCTGACACGCTATCAGAGGGCGGCATCTTAGCAAGAAGTCGGTGAATAACGAAAATAGACGCTGGACAACGTGTAGTCAAAGCGTGATGCCAGCTTTGTGCTTGCTCTATCTCATCTGCACTTGCTGCAACGCGTTCCACTATTTGCGCAACAGTCCCCTGAAATAGACTATTTATCAATGTTTCTTGTTGTGCCAAAATAGGGTCAGGTCCAGAAACCTCAAATTCTGAGATCAACTCTTCAAGTGCGGAAATGTTACTATCACATCCACATAATTTATCCTGCAATTCATCAAACCTATCAAAAGGCACGCATTTATCTGCAATTTGCCAAGCAATAGCATCACCAGCCCCAATAATTTGTCCCGTCATACCAAGCATCAATCCAATAGCAATACCAGGCGCTCTTAGAAACAGACTTGCGCCTACGTCAGGGAATAATCCAATTGCCGTTTCTGGCATAGCGCATTTGATTGTCTCACTCACAATCATTATGGCGCCGTTGCGACATAGCCCTAACCCACCCCCCATAACCACCCCATTCACAAGTGATATAATTGGTTTTGAATAGGTGGCAACAACCGTATCAAGGCTATATTCCGCCCGAAAATAAGGCTCTGCGGAAAAACCCGTTGGATCTGCTTGTACATATGAAACGGCTTGTCTTACATCACCGCCAGAACAAAATGCCCTCTGCCCTGTAGCAGATATAATGATATGACCGACCTCATGGTCTTCTTGCCATTCTAAAAGGCGTGCTGTCATTTGTTGAACCATTTCTATGCTGAGCGCATGCAGTGCATCTGGTCTATCAAGTGTGATAATTCCAGCATTACCGCTTTTTAAAAAATGAACTGACATTGTAAATCCAATATTATTCCTAGTTTTATGAAAATTAGCCGATATCCTAAGACGATAAGAATGTCTCATATACCATGTTTTTTTACCAGACGTGATTTTGCTGGAAATTAAGTTTATTGTAGTTTTTTGTCTTCCATTCCGCTATTCCCAAGCTACCTTGGATTGAGGCATACTCCGTCCACAAACTATAGAGATACAAACTACCGGATTCTTATAAATGACAACCAGAAATTTTCCAGCAACCAGATTACGAAGGCTTCGCCGCACAAACGCAATTCGGGATATTATTGCTGAAACCAATCTTGCTCCAACAGACCTTATCTGGCCCTTATTTGTAATTGAGGGTAAAAATCAGATACAAGCAATATCATCAATGCCAGGCGTTAATCGGTATTCTATAGACCAAATTCTGGTGCAATGTGGTCTTGCAGTTACGCTAGGGATACAAATGATAGCTCTGTTCCCAAAGCTTGAGGCTGACAAAAAAGATGCTGAGGGCAGTGATGCTCTACATCGTGATACCCTTATTTGCCGATGTGTCAGAGAGGTAAAAAACCAATTCCCAGATCTTATTATTATTTGTGATGTTGCTCTTGATCCTTACACAAACCATGGTCACGATGGGATAATACAGAATGATATTATACTGAACGACCTGACAAATGAACGCCTTGTTAAACAAGCGCTCATTCTAGCAGAGGCAGGCTGTGATATTATTGCTCCGTCAGATATGATGGATGGCAGAATTGGCCAAATTCGAGATGCATTAGAAGAAAATGGTTTCCCTGATATGATTATTTTATCTTATGCAGCAAAATATGCATCTGCATTCTACGGCCCTTTTCGAGACGCTGTTGGGGCTGGCAATTTATCGGGAAGTAGCGGCAAATCCACCTATCAAATGGATCCAAGAAATTCAAGAGAAGCCCTTTCTGAAGTAACGCTAGATATAAGCGAGGGTGCAGATATTGTGATGGTTAAGCCAGCAATGCCCTATCTGGATATCATTAAACATGTAAGTGATAATTTTAATGTTCCGTGCTTTGCCTATCAGGTTTCAGGTGAATATAGCATGTTGATGGCAGCGATTGAAAAGAGTTGGCTTTCTGAAGATGCTGCTATTTTTGAGTCCATCCTTGGAATTAAAAGAGCTGGCGCCTCTGCAATTTTAACGTATTTTGCGCCCCTAATCGCGAAAAAATTAAACCCTAAACAGATTTAGTAAACGCCTATCGCAAATAGCATTCAAATAGTCGCACATCGGATATAATGTGTTTATGGTATCCCGTTCACTTTGGTTATTATAACATAATGTGGGGGTGGGTATGACTAAATCCAAGCCAGACTTTCATGGCATTAACCTAAATAGTCTTAGACAATCTGCTGAGCATCTCAGCGCTCACATTTTGCCAACCCCGACTATTTTTGCGCCCTCATTATCCAACTTGCTTGGCGCCAGTGTGCATTTAAAATTAGAGAATTTGCAATATACCTCCTCGTTTAAATCCAGAGGGGCCTTTCTTGCGCTAAAAGCTCTGAAGGATGAAGATAAAAAAGTAGGCGTGATTTCAATGTCTGCTGGCAATCATGCTCAAGCATTGGCTTTTCGCTCACAGCAGGAAAACATTAAGGCAACAATCATAATGCCAGAACAAACACCCTTTACAAAAATCTCAAAAACAAAGGCATATGGCGCAGAAGTGGTGCTAACTGGCAGAACATTAGATGAAGCAAAAAAAACAGTCGACCAGCTCATTGATACTCATGGGTATCGTCTCATTCATCCATATGATGATTTAAATATTATCTCTGGTCAGGGTACCATCGGACTTGAGATGATGGAGTCTAATCCAGACCTTGATTATCTTATCGTACCTATAGGAGGTGGCGGGCTGATTTCTGGTATTAGTATTGCGGCTAAATCGCTCAATCCAGATATTAAAATAATTGGTGTTGAGAGCGCGCTATACCCATCCATGAGCCGCTCCCTTGCAGGTTTATCGCCGCAATCAGGAGGGGATACTCTAGCTGAGGGAATTGCCGTTAAAACCCCTGGGGTTTTGAGCCGTCCTATCGTAGCCGAACTTGTTGATGATATTATTCTAGTAAATGAGCGCCAGATTGAATGGGCCATTGGCGCCTTGATTGAACATCAAAGAACTATCAGTGAGGGTGCAGGCGCTGCTGGTCTTGCGGCTATTTATGCCTTCCAGAAGCGATTTCGCAATAAACGCGTTGGTATTGTTGTATGTGGCGGAAATATCGATTCTCGTCTGTTAGGCACTATCTTGAACCGAACATTAATATCAGATGGAAGACTTGTTAGAATACGCATTGGCATTAGTGACGAGCCTGGAATGCTTGCTAAAATTGCCCATTCTATCAGTCAGCATCACGGCAATATCATAGAAGTATACCACCAAAGATTATTTTATAACGTCCCGGCTAAGCTTGCTAAATTAGATGTCGTAATAGAAACAAGAGGGTCTACCCATGCCCATGATATTATATCAACACTTAAAAGCATTGGGTTTGAAGTTCACCTGCTTGATGAGCAATTCCAAAGCCATTAACTGCTTAGTTTGCCCCTGTTCATGTTGGTTTATGAAAAAGTTCAGAGTTTTGGGAAAAAACTATTTTGCATATTACCAAAACTGACAGATAAATCTAAAGAATGGATCAGACAAAAATAAATTTTAATCATAAACCACTTAATCTTCGAATTACGCGAAGTCATGAATGTGCGTATCTTGAGAATAGAGCAGAACAACGACTTGCAGCTGATATTTCAGAGGCACCTCAGTTACATGATCAGCTAGCCGAAAGCGGGTTTCGACGTGTTGAAAACTGGGTATATCGTCCAGTTTGCGGCAGTTGCAACGCTTGTATTCCTATTCGGGTAGATGCGCATAATTTTTCGCTATCCAAAAATATAAAACGTATTATCGCGAAAAACAGCCATTTACAAAAATCGCGCCTTGATAATAAGGCAGATGAAGAAGCATATGAGCTATTCAAAAGCTATCTGAATTCACGACATAATGATGGCCAGATGGCCACAATGTCATTTAGCGATTTTCATTCAATGATCCATAACTCACCAATTGATACATTCATGGTAAAATATCGCGATGAAAATAATGCGCTTATCGCTTGTATGTTGATGGATAGTCAAAGAGACGGGTTAAGTGCTGTATATAGTTTTTTCAATCCAAATCATGAGAAGCAATCACTTGGAACTTTTCTGATTTTAGACAGTATTATATTAACCAAACACCTTTCCAAAAAATGGCTTTATCTTGGTTATCTTGTGAAAAACAGCCCTAAAATGGCCTATAAGGCGCGCTTTACCCCCTACCAGCTATATCTAAATGGCAAATGGGTGGATACAGAATAGATCCAGAATAAATACAGAATAAAAAAAACCTGTTTTTTTAGGTAAATCTTGCTGGTCTTGGAAAACCGTTTGGGGGAAGCTTGCCCGCACTACCACGCTTTCCAACCCACATTGTATAATCTGTTAAATGGCGGGTTCTATCACCATTGGTTTGCCAGTTAAGACCGCTCTTACTATCAAACAATGTAAGGTCCGCTAAATCCCCCTCTTTAAAACGCTGTAGAATAACGCCCTTGCCTTTATTAATTTCAGGAATTTCAGAAACCGGAAAAATAAGCAGCTTTCTGTTTTTTCCAACGCTTGCAACCATATCCGCATTCACAGGAAGGCATATCTGGGCTTTCTCATCTTGATTAAGGTTTAATATCTGTTTCCCATTCTTGGTTTGGGCAATCACATTAGAGGTTTGAACGCGCAGGCCATATCCCTTGCTTGATACAAGCAAAAGCTGCTCTGTATCTGCTTTTAACAGTGCAACAGGCGTATTTTCCGCCGCCATATCAATAATGAGGTTTAATGGCTCGCCAAAACCACGACCTTTCGGCAGTGCATCACATCCAATCGTATAAAAACGGCCTCTATCATTTAATATTAGTAATTTATCTGTGGTCTCTGCATGCAGGATAAATTTTGGGCCGTCCCCTTCTTTAAATTTATACTCAGATGCTAAATCAAGATGCCCTTTCATCGCTCTAATCCAGCCTTTCTCAGAGCAAATAATCGTTAACGGCTCACGCTCAACCAGCATTTCTGTTGGGTCAAAATCGATTTGTGGTGCAACGCCGATCTGTGTCTTGCGTGCATCGCTCTTAGCAAAATCAGATTTCAAATCGCTTAACTCACCTGATATTTTCTGCCACTGATATTCCTCGTTACTTTGAAGGTTGTGCAACTCGTCTTGTTCTTGCTTTAAGGCCCCTTGCTCACTCTTCAAGCCTTCTTCTTCTAGCCGCCTGAGAGAGCGAAGCCGCATATCAAGAACTGTGTTTGCCTGAAATTCAGTAAGTGAAAACCGTGACATAAGCGCATCACGGGGATGCTCATCCTCCCTTATGATTTCAATCACTTCATCTAGATTTAGAAAAACAACCAAATAGCCAGCTACAACCTCAAGCCGCCGTGCGATTGCATCTAGCCTGAACTGTGTTCTGCGTAAGAGGACGTTTTTTCTATGATCTAGCCATTGCTGTAATGCCTGTTTTAAACTTAAAACATTAGGCTTATTATCAGTATCCAATACATTAAGGTTTAGCGGTATTCTAACCTCTAGGTCTGTTACCTGAAACAGGCTTTCCATTACTATTTCTGGCGATAATCTGCGAGATTTCGGCTCTAACAAAATACGCACATCTTCTGCTGATTCGTCGCGAATATCAGACAGCATAGGCAGTTTTTTCTGCTGCAATGCATCTGCGAGCTTCTCGATTAGTCGTGATTTTTGTATCTGATAGGGAATTTCAGTTACGATCAATCGCCAAATACCGTTCTTTTCTCTCTCAACCACATAATTTGCGCGTAGCCGAAAGCTTCCTTTTCCTGTTTGATAAGCAGATAATATTGATGCCTCAGCTTCAACCAATACACCGCCAGTCGGAAAATCTGGCCCTTTTACAAAATTCATCATTGTCTCGACTGAGGCGCCTGGATGTTTAATCAGGTGCTTGGCGGCATCAACAAGTTCGATAACGTTATGAGGCGGGATACTGGTAGCCATACCAACCGCGATACCTTGAGCCCCATTTGCCAGTAAATTTGGAAAACCAGCTGGCAATAAAACAGGCTCCTCAGACTCACCGTCATAGGTTTGCCTGAAATCAACTGCATTCTCATCTATACCGGCAAGAAGCAGTCTTGAGACTTGGGTAAGGCGTGCTTCTGTATATCGCATCGCAGCTGCATTATCGCCGTCAATATTGCCAAAATTACCCTGCCCATCAACCAACGGGTATCTCATTGCAAAGTCCTGAGCCAGCCTTACCATCGCATCATAAATCGCGCTATCGCCGTGTGGGTGATATTTACCAATTACATCGCCAACAACACGTGCAGATTTTTTAAATGACTGATCGGGGTCTAGTTTTAACTGTCTCATCGCGAATAATAATCTGCGATGCACTGGCTTTAGCCCATCTCGTACATCTGGCAGAGAACGAGACGTAATTGTAGATAACGCATAGGCTAAATAGCGCTCCGATAATGCAGATGCAAAATCTGTTGCGGCAAATGCATCTTCTACATCTGTAAGTGTGTTATTAAAATCAACCATGCATCCTTGATAACGTCATCTTGATTAGAATACAATATGTAGGGTTACCAATTTGACGATTCTACCATATTTGCCAATCTCTGTCTGGCGGAGGGCAGTTGTTTATCTACAGGATTATATATATTTTTCTGCAAAAAATGACCTGTGATTTTAATTCCGGCCGCAAGCTCATTATCTATCTTTACATGCCCACCAAGGCACATAGGCAAAACCAGCAACCTGTCCGCATATATACCAGCAGCTGGTTTGCTAATGGCACTTCCAGATTTAGGGCTCACATAAGCAAGCTCCTCGCTTGAGCCCGTAACACCGCACGTCTCTAGCTTTAGGGCAAAGCCTAATTCCTGAAGCAAGCCCAACTCCCATTTAACAAAGAAATTAAGCCATTCATTATCCTCTTTGCTTAATGATACTATTTGCAGCAGAGCCGTTGTCGCCTGCCATAAAGCGGGTTGTGGTTCACGCTCTGGCAAACTAGTTTCTAACAAGCTGCACATACTTGATAATGCAGAAAGGCGCAACGGAGTATCTATCATTAATGCAGAATAATTTTTTGCAAGTTCTAGCTTAAATGTGCCAAGCTGTTCATCCAATCTTGCCCGCCACTGAGCATCAACAAGCGAGCCAGGTTGCAGCATTGAGCGCTTTTTACTAGATTGGCCAGCCTGCACTAACCCTGCATGGCGGCCATGAGATTTGGTCAAAATTGTGGTAACACTATGTAGTTCAGCATATGGCTTATTACTTAGAATAATGCCTTCATCCTGCCAGTCAGGCATCAAATTCAAGGTCCCAATTACGATATCTGTCAGGATCATTCATCCAGTCTTTACGATATTTGACATGGGTAAATAAATGGATCCTACGCTCAAACATTGCTTCAAGTTCTAATCTGGCAGACTGGCCAATACGCCTCATTGACTGGCCCTTTTTTCCAAGAACAATTCCACGATGACCCTCTCTTGCCACATAAATGCTTGCATGAATTTCTGCACTGCCATCGTCTTTTTCCTGCCAGCTATCTGTTTCAACAGTAAGCTGATACGGCAGCTCTTGATGTAAATTCATGAATAGCTTCTCTCGCAATATTTCAGCGGCTAACTGGCGTTGCGGCAAGTCAGATAAATCCTCAGGGTCGAACAAAAACGGGCTTTGTGGCATCTGCTCTGCAAGCCATTTGACCAAATCTTTCACCCCTTTTCCTTTTTCAGCAGATATCATGAATATTTTTTCAAATTCTAACATTTGTGTGAGCTGTGATGCTCTTCCCAATAAATTCTCAGGCTTGGTAAGGTCGATCTTATTTAGAATGAGGGCAAATTTGCGATGTGGAAACTCCTCTTTTATTTTTATGATCTGTTTGATTATTGCTTCGGTTTCTTCATCAAGACTGGTGCGGGCACTATCATGAAGCAACAAGGTTACATCTGCCTCGTCCGTTCCTTGCCATGCTGCGTGCACCATTGCGCGATCTAATCTGCGTTTTGGTTTAAAAATTCCAGGCGTGTCAACAAATATAATCTGTGACTCCCCAGACATAGCAATGCCGCGTATTCGAGAGCGGGTGGTCTGTACTTTCGGGGTTACAATAGATACTTTTGCACCAACGATATAATTCATTAACGTTGATTTTCCTGCATTGGGCGCCCCAATCAGTGCCGCAAATCCAGCTCTGGTTGTAAGGTTTGATGGTGTTTGAAGATCTGTTGTCATTGTGATACTAAATACTCTGTTTGGATAAAAAATCCATAAATTGTCTTGCCGCGTCCTGCTCTGATAGTTTTTTCGATGCGCCAGAACCTGTTGATGGTTGAAATCCCTCTATCGTCACTTTTGTTGTGAAGCGTGCCTGATGGTCTGGCCCAGTTTTCTGCATAAGCTCATATGATGGCAACCCTAATCCTTGGGCTTCTGACCATTCTTGAAGTGCTGATTTTGGATTATGGAGTATATCTTGCGGAACATCGCCTTGCCAATTCCAATAGCTCAATATAAACCGCTCGGCTACTTCTAATCCAGAATCAAGATAAAGAGCGGCGATGATAGATTCTACCACATCTGCCATTATTGAGGGCTGGATTGCAAGCTCTGTTCCTTTTTCTGCTATGATGTGGTTTTGCAGCTCTATTTTAAGAGCAATTTCGTATAATTTTGATTGCTGTGCTTGTGCATGAAATCGTTTTGTAAGCTTACCTTGGTCATCATGGTCAAATTCAAGGAAAAGATGCTTTGCGAGAATAAGTCCAAGCACTCTATCTCCCAAGAACTCAAGCCGTTCATAAGACAGCTCAGCTGAAAACACACTCCGATGCGCAAGTGCCTGCCGTAATAAAGAAATGCTGTTAAACTGATGCCCTAATGCGGATTGTAATTTCTCGAGCGAACTCTCACTCATTAATAAATACCCTTACCAATTCGGTCATATCGGATGGCAAATGGCCACTTCCAAATTTCAAATAGGCTTGATGAGTTATTATGACTAAAGAACATAAATTCTGCGCGACCAATTAAATTTTGCATAGGCACAAAACCAACCGCCTTACTTCTGCTATCACGAGAATTATCTCTATTATCACCCATCATAAACAAATGCCCATCTGGCACGTTAAATACAGGCGTATTATCAAAATTTAGGTCATCTCTTAATTCTTGGATTACGTGTTTATGCCCATCTGGGAATGTCTCTTCATACAGAACAGCACGCATTTTAGTAATGCCATTTGATATATCATTTTCACCAATTTGCCTTCGTGAGACCTGTTTTCCGTTAATATGCAAAATCCCGCCAACAACCTGTATTCTATCACCTGGTAGACCAACAACACGCTTGATATAATCAATAGATACGTCTGACGGCAATCGGAAGACAACAACATCCCCTCGCTCTGGAACACCTGATAATACTCTGTTTTTGATGGGAACAGCTGCAAAAGGAAAGGAATATTTAGAATAGCCATAGGCGTATTTAGAAACGAATAAATAATCCCCTACCAATAAAGTTGGAATCATAGAGCCAGAGGGAATATTAAATGGCTCTGCTACCAGCGAGCGAAAGCTCAACGCTATCACACCTGCAATAAGTATGGTCTTGATAGTCTCGCCAATGCCAGAATTCTTTTTACCAGATTCGATCTGTGATGCCTTAAAGTCTGGTTTTTGTTTAGCCATTAGTTTGCTTTCTTCATCTTTAGTCGCCTGTTTAGTCAAATTGAATTTAGGATTTTGATATTTTTTCCAATATCACATAAGCCATAACATACGGATATTCGTCTGTTAAAGAAAGATGAATAGCACCTGTTTGCCCGACTGCCAACTGCTGGTTGAATTTGCTTAGACAATTTCCGTACAGATGAACAATAGGAGCCCCTTTTTTTCCCTGATTTAAAATCTCAGCTTGCTGCCAGCCTAGACTATTTTGATCGGAAAAATGAAACGCTTTATAAAGGGCTTCTTTAGCCGCAAAGCGCTTTGCAACATATGCGTTTTTTTCAGATCTCGCGCTTAATTCTTCCCGCTCACGGTAGGTGAGAATTTTTTTATCAAAATTTAAAGGAAAACGACTACGCGCCTGTTCAATTCGCCGGATATCGCATAAGTCTGTGCCAATTCCTACAATCAAATTATATCTCGCATTATCATTACTTACTTGCTTCTCTTATAATGTGATGCATTTCCTTTATGACATTCTCAAGACCAGAGAAGACAGCTTCACCAATCATAAAGTGGCCTATATTTAGCTCTTTTATTTCAGCGATTGCAGCAATTGGCGCAACATTATCAAAGCTTAGTCCATGACCTGCATGAACTTCAATACCTAACTTATCTGCGCGCTTAGCTGCGGCTATTAAATCGTTTAATTTTTTATCTCTATTGAGCAATGATGCTTCACAATAGCCTCCTGTGTGGAATTCAACAATATCTGCACCAACATCTCCAGCAGCTTCTATTTCTTTCTCGCGGGGGTCAATAAATAGCGACACTCTTATATTATTATCTTTTAGTTGCTGAATAAATGGCGTTAGTTTGTTTTCCTGGCCTGCCACCAATAATCCGCCCTCAGTTGTAACTTCTGCGCGATTTTCAGGAACAATACACACCGCATTTGGCCTCAAAGAGCATGCGATATTGACCATTTCACCATTAGCCGCCATTTCAAGATTAACAGGCAGTGTGGAATGTTTAATGATGGTTTCAGCGTCTTGATCTCTAATATGACGTCTATCCTCTCTTAAGTGAATGGTAACGCCATCTGCGCCTGCATCCGCTACCATTTTTACAGCACGCATTGGATCTGGGTGGGTGCCTCCGCGCGCATTTCGCAATGTCGCTACGTGGTCGATATTTACACCTAGTCTTATATTTCTCATTCGAGCGCTCCTGATTATGGTTAGCCTTATCTATATACTGACATTCATTTTGCCAATAGCACTTCTAATTAGCAGACGGCTATTAGCGCGTTTCAAGAAGGTTTCATTTTTTGATTATGTTTTTTCCTAAAACGCTCGCGAAGTTTTTTCATTGACCAATACATGATAAAATAAATCGGAGGTCCAAACACAAGCGAAATCAAAAAAGACCCCACAATCCATGGTATCATTATCGAGTAAATGTCAGATACAATCGAGTTCATCTCCACCGTTGTGTCCAGATTTGTTGGTTGGACATATCCAAGCGCCCAGTTGCCAACTTTCAGACTAGCCCACCACATTAACGGAAACGTCCAAGGATTGCCTACAAGCGTGCCTAAAGCAGCCATAAAAATACTCGCATTAATAAGATAAGCAACAAAACCAGCGATTATAAAATGAAACCCAACAAACGGGGTGAAGCTTAGCATAGCCCCACAGGTAAACCCCATTGCCATGGAATAATGTGATTCTGTCATGCGGTAAAAGCGCTTTTTGAGATATTCTAATGCCCGCGAATAACCTGTTTTCGGACGAATAAATTGCAATAATCTGTTAAAAACCGATAAGGGTTCTCTGCGTTTAAACAACATTATACAATCTCATCACAACTTCTTTTTAAATCATTACGCGTTCTACGGATTCAACATATTGGTTCGTCCGGACCACCGCAATGATAGACTTTAATTGTGACAAATTAGCAACGTCCACATCAAGAAGAAGCGTAAAGAAATCAGAAGTTCTCTTGCTGATTTGCATATAGGAAATATTACCAGCTTGCTGTGCGATTATGGTAGTAAGTGCCGCAAGAGCGCCTGCCTCATTCAAAAGCGTTACTTGTATTCTGCCAGCAAACCGTTTTTTATCATTACGCTTCCAGTCAACCTTCACCCATAATTCTGGCACATCGGTATATTTATTAAGAGTCATACATTCCCTGAAATGAATTGTAAGTCCTTTTCCAGTTGTTAAAATTCCTATAATTTTATCACCTGGTACAGGATGGCAGCAATTAGCAACATGCAGAGCCATCCCAGGATTCATTCCAGTTATATTAAATGTATCTGAGCCTTCTTTATTCTTACTTTTTATTTCTTTACGTCGGTTTTGGCCTGATTTTTGTGTTTTTTCCAGCTCTGGATTTAGCCTGTTCATCACCTCGGACACAGATATCTTACCCTCTGCAATGAGGGCAAATAGCTCTTCGGTTCGTGAAACTTTAAAAGAGCTTAAAGACGCATTTAAAGCTGTTTCTTTTAATGCCGCCTGATGAAACCGATACTCCTTTTCCAAAAGAGCTCTTCCAACGCGGCTAAATTCGGCAAGATGCTCTTCGCGAACAAAGCGTCTAATAGCAGAGCGCGCTCTTCCAGTTGCCACAAACTCTTCCCATTCCGCTTTTGGCTTGGCGTCGGGATCTGTTTTGATTAATACTTGGTCGCCATTATTCAACTCTGATGCTAATTGTCTGATTTTACCGTTGATTTCAACACCGCAACAATGACGTCCAACTTTAGAATGAACCGCAAAGGCAAAATCAACAGCTGTTGCACCTGCAGGAAGACCAATTAAATCACCGCGAGGGGTGAAGCAAAAAACTTGGTCAGCATACATATCCATTTTTGTATTTTCTAAAAATTCATCAGCGCCGCTATTCATATCGATTAGACTTATGAGTTCCTGAACCCACCCAAATGAGCCTTCAGACTTTTCAGATCGCCCTGTTTTGTAATCCCAATGCGCCGCAACGCCTCTTTCTGCCAAATCATGCATTTCTGCTGTTCTGATTTGTATTTCGATACGTCTGTTAAGAGGACCAATAACACCTGTATGGATAGATCTGTATCCATTTCGTTTCGGCGTTGAAATGTAATCCTTCATCCTTCCCATCACCATCGGGTAATGGGTATGCACCATTCCGAGCGCTGAATAACAGTGCGATATTGTAGGAACAATAATCCTAAATGCCATAATATCTGCTAATTGATCCATCGACATTTGGCGATGCTGCATTTTACGCCAAATTGAATAGGCAGATTTACGCCGTCCAGAAACCTGACATTCTATGCCTGCATCAGAAATTAAAGACTGTAATTCCTGACAAATTCGCGGAATGATATTTTCCGATTCAGCTGCTAGAAATTCAAGTCGGTTTTGAATAGATTCGCGCATCTCAGGATATAGGATGTTAAAAGAGGTATCTTCTAATTCGGTTTGAAATTGAGTAATGCCGAGACGTTCCGCCAGCGGAGCAAAAATTTCAATTGTTTCTCGTGCGATACGTTCTTTTTTCTCAAGCCGGCCAATTGAATTAATCGTTTGCATATTGTGCGTTCTATCAGCCAATTTCACCAGTAACACTCTGATATCTTGGCTAAGAGCAACCATTAATTTGCGAAAATTTTCAGCTTGGCGGGTATCTGGAGACTGGTTTTCTATTCTGCTTAATTTTGTAACGCCGTCTACTAGACTGGATACTTCATCACCAAATTGAGCAGAAATATCCTGAAGTGTAACGTCACAATCTTCTACTGTGTCATGAAGTAATGCGGTTATAATAGTATCTGTATCAAGATGCATATCTGCGAGTAGGTGACCAACTGCTATTGGATGGGAAAAATAAGGCTCTCCAGAAGCTCTAAACTGCCCTGAATGCGCTTTTTTGCCAAGTTCATAAGCAGATTTAAGTCTATCTAGGTCTACAAAAGGATTATACGATCTTATTCGGTTTAGAAGGTCGCTAAACGCATCATCAAGTGGTTCATTTGCCGCTACAGCAGAAACTGCCAATTTAATACTCCAAGAGCGCTTATATGTCCGTTTTCAGTT
>ERZ802830.374-NODE-374-length-44699-cov-30.4327_pt1 | contig 44699 bp, 70 predicted proteins | sample MGYA00345654_ERZ802830 | MGnify/ENA primary metagenome ERZ802830 (study PRJEB30503, sample SAMEA104212375) | marine metagenome | biome: Westerlies Biome; feature: [SRF] surface water layer (ENVO:00010504) within the epipelagic zone...; material: water...
CACACAGTGTTGGTGTTCCAGGCGACAAAGACAATCGGTGTTAAGGCGCATTGCCGTGATGGCTGCCGCCGATCGAGTCTTGGGGTGGCGTGCCTGCCTCCGTGGTCACGGTCGGACACCACCATGTGAGAGGGTGGTAAGGACCGCCTTTCTGGCCGAATTTTTTGACGATCTTCATTGGAAATCTCTCCTGGGACGCTGAGAGAGAGGACCTCATCCATCTGTTCACCCAGTACGGCGAAGTGAGCAAGTGCTCCATGCCCCTGGACCGTGAGACCGGCCGCAAGCGTGGCTTCGCCTTCGTCGACCTGGCGAATGAGGCGGACGAAACCTCCGCGATCGACGATCTGCAGAACGTTGAATGGATGGGACGCGGCATCACCGTGCGCAAGGCTGAGCCGAAGCGCTGACACCGTTCGTTCGAACGGGTTCATGCAACATCCCCCGATCGGGGGATGTTTTTTCGTAGGCATCCGCTGAAGCTGATCCCATCCGGGGGAGTTCCCCTCTCCGCAAGCAAGCAGGTCGGCATGACCCCAGCACACGTCTGCTGTTGCCTGAGCGCACAGGCCTGCCGATGAAATGTGCATACTCTGGAGTCATGTCCGAGACCACCACGCCTCAGCAACTGGAGCGCGACCTTCATGTCGCCCGCCATCACGGCCGCTGGCTCAGTGATGAGGAACGTCTCGAGCTGGAGCGAGAGGAGTCTGAGCGACTGCAGAACGAGGAGCAGCAGAAGCAGCTGCGCACCAAGCTCACCGTTCTGGCCGGTGTGTGTGTCCTGCTGCCCCCCATGTGGCCGCTGGCCCTGGGTCTCACGCTTTACCTCCTGTTCCCGCGCACCATGACCCGCGTCGGCTTCGCCGCCGGCGCTTTCATCGTCACCGGCGCCATCGTCGGAGCAGGTCTGCTGATCGCGCTGATCGCCTGGTTGTTCACGGTTCTGCTTTGAGCTGTCGGTCCTGACGGCGTTGATACACCATTCGGCAGGTTGACTCGTTACGTTGTGTGAAAGGTGTTTGACCAAGGCATGGCGGGACGTTTCGGAATTATCGGTTGTGGGTATGTGGGCAGTGCTGTCGCTCTGCATATGCGCAACAACGGCATCGAGGTAACCGGCACCACCACAAGCCCAGATCGCCTGGGCGAGCTCTGCGCTGTGGTCGACCATCCCCGCATCTTCAAGGCCGGGGATCCATCCGCCGACACCAGCTTCCTCGACCAGCTCGATGGCCTGTTGATCGCCATGGCACCCACAACGTCGACCTACGAGGAAGATCAGTACAAGGCGGTCTACGGCGAGGCGATTCCCGCCCTGGTTCAAGCGATCCAGCAGCGTTCCAGCACACAGTCACTGCATGTGACCTACCTCAGCAGCGCCGGTGTGTACGGCGACAAAGCTGGACAGGTGGTCAACGAGCTCACACCCCCCGATCTCAGCAACCCCACCAACGCCCTGCTGGCGGATGCCGAGTCCACAGTTCTCACGTTGAACTCCTCCTCGGTGCAGGCCAGCGTTCTGCGTCTCGGCGGGATCTACGGCCCGGGCAAGAACATCGCGGATTACATCCGTCGTGCCTCCGGACGGCAGGTTCCCAAGAACGGCAATCACATCAATGCCTGGGTGCATCTCATGGACATCATCCGTGGTGTGGATTTCGCCTTCCAGCGTCGTCTGCAGGGGCTCTACAACCTTGTCGACGACATGCAGATGACCCGACGCGAACTCTCCAATGCCCTCTGCGATGAGGATGGCCTGCCCCCGGTGATCTGGGATAACCACGATCGTCCGGACACCCGTGTCTTCAATGCCCGTGTCAGCAATGCCCGGCTCCGGGCGATGGGATTCACGCCCAGGGTCGCCTCGATGCTTGAGCAGGTTCCTGCTCTGTAGTTCGCTGTTGGTCCTTTGAGCAGACCCCTGATCGGCCTGGCGGTGATCCTGACCCTTGCGTTGCTGGTCACCTGCGGTTCCAGGGTCAGGGTTCGCATCCGTTACCGGGTCGTGCCCCAGCAGCAACCTGAGCAGCCAGGGCTGCGAGGGCCGGTGGCTCCGTCCAGAGGACTGCTGATCTGATCAGACGTCAAAGTCCTTGCAGCCTTTTCTCCAGGGGTGGGTGGCACAGTCCATCGCCCAGTAGTCCAGGGGTGGTTTGTTCACCGGTGCGCTGGTCCGTGGATCGGCCACCGGCGCTGTGCGGCGCCGACCGATGCGGGGCAGATGGTCAGTGATCAGGCTCAGGTTGAAACGCGCCATCACGGATTCCTTCACTGATCAAGGTGTAACGCGCAGCACAGGGAATGTCCTTGGACGGATCTGAGTTTTTTCTGTGAAGGTGTGATCGGCTCACCAGAGCTGTGTTTCCGGCGCCAGTCGGCAGGCCCGGGGCATGAAAAAGGTTTTTTGTAGCAACTGGAACAGTTGACAGCCCGTCCCTGAGTTCTCATGGTTTCAGTCTGAACTCAATCCGTTTTGGATCTGATCACCACACCCTGTGATGTCGCCGGTCTCCACCGTCTCAGCATCGGAAGTGTGGTCGGTGCCCTCTGGCTGCAGACCCATTTCCCCAGCGCTGAATGGGACACCCTGCTGGCGGGTCAGGCAAGTTTCTCGTCTGACTGTGTCGATAGCCTGATGGCCGACGCACGCTCAGCTGGCCTGAATGTTCAGCAACTCGTTGTTGTCGAATCCTGAAAATCTGACCGTGTCAGGAGAGTCGAACTCTCGCTCGGTTCAGTGTTGTCGGTGACCTTTTTTCTGTTCAGCATCCATCAGAACGGTCACCAACAGCGTCAGCACGAATGGTCCTTTTTTACGACGACGAGGATCAGATCCTTCCACTTCTGATTCACCGTGTGGATGCTGGTATGCCACCCTGCCGCTGCAGGGATTGTGATGGCATCCTTCGTCGCATGAACGAGCTGGGGCTTTCTGAGCACGAAGAGGCTGCTCCACTTGTGGCTTGAAGCCAGGGACGGCGATCCGGGTTTGTGAACACCGATTGCGAGCATCCACAGATCGCACCGCCCAACTTTTAGAAATCTTGTGTGGTCTGAATGGCTTCAGTGTCAGAGACGTTCTGTCGTGACTTCGGTGTGTCTCTCGCAGTTCTGTTGCTCGAGATGAAGGCAACACTCGAGGATTTTGAAGACCAGCTCCTGAGCTCCGGACAAGCAGAGCCGGAGTTGGAAGGTGTGAGTGGATGATCGAGCAGATCCGCGCTGTTTTCGCTGATCCGCAGGTGTCCGGTCTGGATCGCCTCTACGACGCCATCAATGCTGCCCGGGATCTCGCTCCCGATTCTGATTTCCAGGCCTGCTACGACATCGTCATGGCCGGCGGCGGACCGGAGGCAGAGGCCTGGATCAGTTTCACGGTGAACACGGCGATGCGCTTCCCGATCGATCAGCAACCCGAGCCGGAGCAGTTCCTGGCCGTTCTGGAAGAGGTCTGTGACCGCCATCGCGGTCTGTGAGTCTCAGCTTTCGGAATACCTGAGAGCCTTCAGGCTCATCACCATGTGGGTGCGCACGCTGCCCAGTGCCATCACCTGCTTCGTTGTGCGCGTTTTGCCCACCGAATCGCCCTGTAGCTCCAGCCACTGCAGCAGTTCCCTGGTCTGGTCAGCCCAGGCCGACAGGGCAGCCCTCAGCAGATCATCCTCATCAACCCCCATCTCACGCTCCTGAGCACCCCTCTCAGCTGCTTTGAGCAGGGCGCTGAGCTGCAGATGGCTCAGGGCATCAGGAACAGAGGGATCGAAGTCGATGCTTAAGGAAATCTGAAGTGATGGCTCAACCGTAGGCCCGGATGCCCCTCGCGTGCCAGTGCTTGGTCTCAGATGTCATCCATGAGGCTGCTGATCCGGGTCCACGGGCAGTCCTCGCAGGCCGAGAGCGAGTCGGCGTGCCAGCAGCAGTCCCGGATACAGCGCTTCGGCGCGGCTGCGATCACGGAACAGATCCCGCAGCACCATCAGCAGCGGATCGCTCGGCTGCATCCGTCGGCTCAGTTCGGCGATGGCAGCGCTTCCGTGCCAGGCCTGTTCCCCCTCCATCAGCACGGCACCATCCGCCAGACGCATCCCTCTGGCTTCGAGCGTCCGCCGCAGGGCATCATCGGCCCGGCCATCAAGAATCTTCAGGTCCGGCAGGCCGCCGAGCAGCTCACTGCGGAGGGCGAAGCTGCGGCAGAAGAGGCAGCCGCCGTCGTAGACGAGGGTGAGTGGCATCACCGGAGTCTGTCGTGCTTCACCTGCTCGTTGCGGCCCTGCTGCTGATCCTGTGGGCCCTGCCGGTCTCCGCCGACTGGCTCTGTGACGGGGATCGGCTCCAGCTCGAGCGTGTCGCGGGGGCGGTCGATGTGCGCGGTCTTGCCGGTGGCATTCCCAATTCCAGCGATGGCACCCTGCCGGGGGATGGAATTCTGCTGACCTGGCGTGGAACGACCCTTCAGCTTCCGCGCACCAACAATGCGGGGCCGCCCAGCTACACGGATGGCCGCTGGTGGTGGCGTGAACCGGTCGGCGAAGCTCCGGAGTTCCTGGAACGGCGTGGTGACGTGATCGAACACGCCTGTGTGCCCCTCGTTGACGCACCAGTACAAACGCACTAGAACAGGTGTATCAGTCCAGCGCTTCCCATGGCTCCCAGCTCCCCCTACGCCACATTCCGTGCCGAGGAATGGATGCGTGCATCCCAGATCCGCCCCCGCAAGGTTCTCGCAGAGCTCTCCCCTGTGACGGTGCATCCCCCGCGTCGTCGGCAGACGCGTCGGCCAGCCTGCGGTGTGATTCAGGGCGAGCTGTTTCTCTATCCCGTCGTGGCCTGCTGAGGTCGCCGCTGTCTCCGGCGTCGGGTCCGCCTGCGGGTTCCTCCGTAGCGATATCCCTCCTCAAGGCTCGTCGTTGGCCAGCAGCCAGGGCAGACGAAATGCCACTCCGGTCTCGCTGTTGTCGACACCCGGTAGTGAAGGCTGCCGTCGCTGCTGCAACGCTCGCAACACGCCATGGGCAGGACGCACAGAAGCATCAGGTTTCAGTCGTAACAGTTTTTCCACATGACTGTGTGCTGTGATCGCGTCCTTTGTCGCGTTGATCTCAGAAAGTCCTCGTCAATCCGCCTCTTACGGTCTGTTGTGAAGACTGGATCCTGCCTGGATCATTCTGGCTTTTCACTGGTTGGTACCATTCGCTGAAAACGCCTACTGGAATTGGGGTTTTGAGGCTTCGTCGCAGTTCGGATCCGCTCTGATTCCGGAGTTTTTCGGCTTGGTTTCGACACACTCGGTTGCCTTGCTCCTGTCCTGTGTCAGCGCCCATTCAGGCCGCGCGAGGGGCCTGTGGAAAACCTGTGTAAAGCTTCGCTGATCAGGCTGCCGTCGCCGCTTTCAGGGCGGCCATTTCATGGGCGTCGCGACCGCTTTCGATCTCGTCAGGATGCGCTTCGAAATGGCGCAACCACTGCTGATAAGCCTGCTTTCGGGCCTCCGTTGCGTCCCGCTGACCGGCAACCGCCACCTCACCGATCTGCAGCTGGCTCTGCAGCAGTGCCAGCTGCGATTCCACGCAGCGCAGCCGTGCCTCCATCGCGATGGGCGGCGTGGTCTCGAGATGTTGCTTCAGGGCTTCCAGCACCACCTCGCCCCGGCTGGTACCGGTCTGCTCAGCCCTCTCTCTCAGGGCGCGCCGCAGCTGCCTCGGCAGTTTCAGCTTCAAGAGAGCCAGATGCCACCACGCATCAGGGTCTCCCAGAGTTCCTGCCGGGTCTGATCCTGTTCAGCGACCGCCACCGGTGCTGAAGACCGCAGGATGCGCTCCGGTGGCGTCCACCAGTCGTGCAGGCGATCCAGCCAGCCGGTGCGTCTGGGCCAGGGGCAGGAAGTCATGGCGCCTGCGGAAGCAATCTGGCTTCAGTGGAGCGCGCGCATCGCAAGACGGCATGCGTGCTTACACCTAATCGTTTCCGTGATGTCTCGGGGCCTGCCATCGTGCAGTCCGTTGCTTGTCGCCCGGGCATGAACGGTGAGGATCCAGTGACGCCGATGACGGCCCTGGTCGTCGACGCGGATGGCCGGCTCACCTACATGGGTGAGGACGGACGCCGCCGCGTCATCGTCGGTGATCAGGAGCTGCTCGACCGGCTGCAGAGCCTGCGGGCTGACTCCGACGACAACACCTTTGAGGGGGGGTGCGGGATCTGAACCCGGACTCCAGGCCCTACGTCAGCGGGCGGTTGTGCACCTCGGCTTCCCGGACCATCGTCTGCGCTTCCCACAGTCCTTCAACGCGACAGCAGTGGTGGTCGGCGTCGCAGGCCCAGTACCAGCCGTCCCCGAGGGATTCGATCGTGCTTCCACGCACCGTATGGATGATCAGTTGGTCCACAGGTGGATTAGTGACGTCTTTCAGTCTTGTCACAGATTGAGTCCAGAATGCAACCGATTTGGACCAGCTGGGGCTGGGCCGATGGATTCAGTTGCTGCGGCCGAGAGCCAGCACAGCATCCATGCGCTTCACCTCGGAATTCAGAAAGAAATCCGCCCACATGCTCATCAGAAAAGTGAGTGTGCCGATGGCGCGCACCTGTTCGGGAGAGCCGGCCGGTGTGTACTTGAAATCCATGAACATGCGATCTGCCACCTTCTGTTGCTCGCGGCAGCGGGCGTCGATCGACATCTCAGTTCTCCTTGCGCAGGCTGGGAAGGTCCGAGGGTTGCCTCAGCACGTAAGCGACCAACCCTGTCAGCACGAGGCTCACGGCGATCAGAGCTTCGATGGCAATGGAATAATCCGTCATTGAGGGCCTGTATGTGAAGAAAAGTTAACAAGGGTCGGCGTCGCTCTGTGGCGATGCTGTTGCTCAGTGCGCAGATCCGTTGCGGCGCAGTCCTGATTCCCGGGATGTCTGGCAATCTGATCGGTGATCTGCGTTGTTCGGCTCATGCTGTTGTTCGCCTCCCAGACGGCTCCCGGCGGTCCTGCCGTGATCCTTCCGGCCCTGTTGATCACCGGTCTTCTGGTGGCTGCCTCGCAGGCTTTCGTTCCCAAAGGCGGCAGCGACGACTGATCGCGAACCGGTTCAGCGGTCTGCCAGGGATGTCTCAGCCTGGCTTCAGAACCGTATGCCGACCTCTCCATACGTTGAGGAGACGTCGTTGTCGAAGCCGTGAAGCGTTTCCTGTTCTTCACCCAGCTGGTTCTGTTTTCCTCGTTTCTTCAGTTGCTCGATCCGGCGCTGGCTCTCTCCTGTCATCCCCTGTTTGGGGGATGTGCATCCTCTGAAGCTGAATTAATCAGGGATGGAGAGCCTCACCTGCCTCCATGCCCCCTGTCTACGACCTGATTCTGGAGGTGAATGGCGATCTGCTCATTCGCAGGATCCTGGCGAATGGCCAGCGGGATGCCTGGGCCATGGCCAGGCGGTTGCACAGTGGCCGGGTGAAGGGAATTGTGTGTCGCGATGGTGAGGAAGCGGATGCTCCGCTCGACTCCCACCGCTAGAACGTCAATGAGCATCGGGCTCTCCCGTGGATCTACGTGTCGGATCGCCGGAGATGCAGAGGGTCACCGCGGAATGCCGCGACCTGCTTCGCGGCCAGAGGGTGCTGCTCTGCTTCGGCGACCATCTGGCTCTCTGTGCCGTCGCGGATGCCGAGGTCTTCAGCGGGGGCGTCAAAGCGGCGGTGACCACAGAGGAGGAAGGGGTGCAGCACGCGCTGCGGCATCGCCCTGATCTGGTTCTGGCCAGCGAGGATCTCGAGCGCGGCTACGGCATCCGCCTGTTGCAGCGTCTCAAGCAGGCTCTGCCTCAGACCCGTCTGCTGATCTTTCTGCGCCGCGAAACGCAGGCGGTGGTGCAGGAGGCGATGCTGGCCGGTGCCGATGGCGTGCTGTTCATATCGGCCCTCGGCGGCGGCAGCGGCAATTTTGTCAAGGCCCTGCAGGTGACGGCCCGAGGCGGGTTGTTCTATCCGGGAGCGGTGCGTGCCGCTCTGAGGCCAGTCGGCGATCCTCCCTCGCGCCTGGAGGCCAGGGACACCCTCTCGGAGCGGGAGCTCGAGGTGGTGTCCTGCATCGCCGGTGGCTACCGCAACAGCGAGATCGCCGAGCAGCTGCAGATTTCAACGGAGACCGTCAAATCCCACATCAGTGCGGCGATCCAGAAGCTGGGCGTGCGTGATCGCACTCAGCTGGCCGTGCAGGCTCTTCTGCACGGATGGATCTCGGCTCAGTAGACCCCGTAACGGATGCCGCGGTAACGCAGCTCCAGCCCGGCGGTTGCCTGCTGTTGATCGCGATTCGGCTCATAGGACACGCCCCGGTAGCAGAGCGTCCTGCGGCTGTCCCGGCGCACGGCGGTGTGCTGTGTATCGGTGTGTTCGGCGTTGGCGTAGTCCCTCGTCATCTGCAGACGAGCCCGCTCGACGGCCTGACGGCGCATGGTGCGGGTTTTGATCAGTTGAAGCGTGTTCATCACAGGCTCCTTGTACAGCGCCCGCGTCCCCGTTGCCTGACGCGGGTCTGACTGCAGCCCCGATGGACGGGGCTCAACGTGCTCTGATCATAGAACATTTCTGTAGCAACAGCTACTTTTTTGCCGTCCGGATCCGGCTGCCAGCATGGCGCCATGGACCCCGCGATTCCCGTTCTCTGCATCTGCGGCCCCTCCGCCGCCGGGAAAACCACCTTTGCCGCTGCACTGGTTGACCATTTCCGTGGTCGCGGCCGGTCTCCGCTCACCGTCGCCTGCGACGACTACTACCGCAGCGACTGGACCCCGCATCCGCTGTTCGGTTACGACACGGTCGAGGCCATCGATACGGACGCCCTGCGCTCGGACCTCGAAGCGGCGCGATCCGGCCGGGCCGCCAGCCTTCGCCTCTACGACATGCGTTCCCGCACGGTCGGGCGTCGCGTCATCGACGCTGCCTACGACCTTGTGGTGCTGGAAGGGTCCTACGGCCCCCAGGATCTGATCCAGGGTTTTCCCTTCGATGGACTGATCTATCTCGAGGAGTCGCTGCCCGTCCGACTGGTCCGCCGTCTGAGCCGTGATGTGCGCCAACGCCACCGCTCACCCCGTTACGTGATCCGTCAGATGCTGCGGGAGATGCTGCCCGGAGAGCGCCGTTTCATCCGCCCGCTGCGGGAGCATGCCGATCTGGTGGTCCGGGATCCGCAGCACGGCATCACGGCCGTCGGTCGTCTGATCGGCGACAGCTGATCCGCCGAGGTCTGGCTAACAACCAGGCAGATCTCCTCGTTCCATGGCCACGTACAAGATCAGCATCGAAGGCGGTGCCAGCTTCGACTGTGCTGACGACGTCTACATCCTCGATGCGGCCGAGGAGGCCGGTGTGGATCTTCCCTACTCATGCCGAGCCGGAGCCTGTTCCACCTGCGCCGGAAAGCTGATCAGCGGATCCGTGGATCAGACCGACCAGAGCTTCCTGGATGACGATCAGATCGGCCAGGGGTTCGCACTGCTCTGCGTCAGCTATCCCACAGCGGACTGCGCCATCAAGGCCAACGCCGAAGACGACCTGAACTGATCACGCCTTTCGCGTGATCACCGGTTTGCGGCGGTCGGGATACAGCTCCCTGCAGAGGGGGCAGACCCGTCCGTCGCATCCGCGTGCCGTGCAGAATTCGCGCCCGTAGAAAATGATCTGGAGGTGGAGCCTGTTCCAGGCCCTCTCCGGAAACAGGGCCTTGAGGTCCCGTTCGGTGCGCGCCACGTTCTCCCCGTTGCTCAACCCCCATCGCTGAGCCAGGCGATGGATATGGGTGTCCACCGGGAAAGCGGGCACGCCGAAGGCCTGGGACATGACGACGCTGGCGGTCTTGTGCCCCACCCCGGGCAGAGCCTCCAGCTCCTCGAAACTCTGCGGCACGGCGCCGTCATGGCGCTCCAGCAGCAGCTGGGCCAGCCGGCGCACGTTCTTCGCCTTGGTCTTCGCCAGTCCGAGCTGGCGGATGAAGCCGAGGATCTCCCCCTCATCCAGCTCTGCCATCGCCGCAGGAGTCGGTCCTGCGGCGAACAGCGCCGGTGTTACCTCGTTCACCTTCTTGTCCGTGCACTGAGCGCTGAGCAGCACGGCGATCAGAAGCGTGAACGGATCGCTGTGGTCCAGGGGGATCGGTGTTTCGGGGTAGTGCTCCTCGAGGCGTTGCATCACCCGTTCGGCTCGCTCCTTCTTGCGCACGATCGATCAGTCCTCTCGCCCACCGCCGAAGCGGCGGAACAGTCCCTTCACCCGGTCCTTGGCGCGTCGCACCGCCCCCGCCCGGGCTGCCGGCGTTTCGCTGGCGGGCTCCGGCTCGGGCGATGGCTCCGGCGATGGTGTGGGTGTGGGTGTGGTGGCCTCTGCCTGGCTGGGCAGCCCTGCCAGTCCGGCGCTCAGTCGCCGTTGAAGATCGGTGCGGGCCGTTTTCAGCACCAGCACATCCCGGCGCCAGTGCGCGAGCACGGCGTCAGCCCGTTGCAGCTGCAGAACCAGATCCTGCACGTCCCTGGGCAGACTGTCCCGGCTGTAGCGGTTGCCGTCGATCTGAAGCAGCGGGGGCAGCGGAGAGGGGCCTGAACGCGTCATGTCGGGAGCCGCTGATCCTCGAACTCATTCTTCCATCGATTTCTGGGCGTGGGATATTGTTTAGATATGTAGTTAATATCGTAACGATATCGTGCAAAGTTGCCTGTTCCGCAACAGTGAGTCAGATCCTGTTCGATCTTGACGGTGCGCCTGCGGCGGCGGATTCGCTCTGCCTCCTGTCTTCTTGTCTCGCTGACCATGCTGACCCTCGGCTGCGGCCGGGAGCCGGTGCAGCAGGTCGCGGATCGCCGTCCGACGGTGCTCACCACCTTCACCGTGCTGGCGGATCTGGCCGCCAATGTGGCCGGCGAGCGTCTTCAGGTGCGCTCGATCGTCAAGCCCGGGGCGGAGATCCACGGCTATCAGCCCACCCCCAGCGACATCGAGCAGGCCGCGGGAGCGTCCCTGATCATCGAGAACGGATTTGGTCTGGAGCTCTGGGCCCGGCGCTTCACCGCCGCGGCCGGCGACATTCCCACGCTCACGCTGACGGAGGGAATGCAGCCGCTCCTGATCGGAGAGGACGCCTACGCCGGCAAGCCCAATCCCCATGCCTGGATGTCGCCGAAACGGACCATGGCCTATGTGGATCGTCTGGTGCAGGCCTTCACGCGTCTGGATCCCGCTGGTGCGGATGTCTTCGCCGCCAACGGCCGCCTCTACAAGGATCGTCTCAAGACTCTCGACGACGAGCTGCGCCGCACGCTGGCGGGGATTCCTGAGCAGCGGCGCGTGTTGGTGAGCTGCGAGGGGGCCTTCTCTTACCTCGCGGATGATTACGGCCTTCGCGAGGCCTATTTGTGGCCGGTCAACGCCGAAAGTGAGATCACCCCGAGGCGGATGGCCCGGTTGATCGACCTGGTGCGGGAACGGCAGGTGCCGGCGGTGTTCTGTGAGAGCACCGTGAGCGATGCGGCTCAGCGTCAGGTGGCAGAAGCCACCGGTGCCCGCTTCGGGGGAACCTTCTACGTCGATTCCCTGTCTTCAGCGGATGGCCCGGCATCCACCCTGCTGGACCTGCAGCGGCACAATGTGAAGCTGATCCGCGACGGTCTGGCCGGAGGCAAGGGGTGATGCGCATCGAGGCGGAGCAGCTCTGCGTCGATTACAACGGCACGGTTGCGTTGTACGACGCCAGCCTGCATCTGCCTGAGGGTTGCATCTGCGGGCTCGTGGGCATGAACGGTGCCGGCAAGTCCACCCTGTTCAAGGCGCTGACGGGCTTCGTGCGGCCATCCCGTGGCCACATCCGCATCAACGGCCGCAGTGTGCGGGAGGCCCAGCGGCAGCAGGCGGTGGCCTACGTCCCTCAGAGCGAGGGCGTCGACTGTCAGTTCCCAGTCTCTGTGTGGGATGTGGTGATGATGGGCCGTTACGGCTCCATGAATCCGCTGCGGATCCCCCGCAGCAGCGATCGTGTCGCCGTGGGCGATGCACTGCAGCGGGTCGACCTGCTCGAGCTGCGCAACCGGCCGATCGCTGCGCTCTCAGGCGGCCAGCGCAAGCGCACCTTCCTGGCCCGGGCCATCGCTCAGCGGGCTGATGTGCTGCTGCTGGATGAGCCGTTCAATGGCGTGGACGTGCGCACCGAACAGCTCATGGCTCAGCTGTTTCTGCAGTTCCGCGAGGAAGGTCGCACGATCCTGATCTCCACCCACGACCTCAGCCATGTGCGCGACTTCTGCGATCTGGTGGTGCTGATCAACAAGACCGTGCTCGCCTACGGAGAGACCTCTGAAGTGTTCACTCCTGAGAATCTGGCGATGACCTTCGGGGGGCTGCCGCCGGATCTGCTCACCGGCAACAGCACCCCTGAAGCCCCGCACTGATCACGCCTGGTCAGCGGTTGTCGAACCGCGTTCCATCACCCGGTTCAGCACGGCCTGTTTGATGCGGGCCCGGTCCCGCTCCACATAGATCTCGGCCCAGTGCTCGGGTTTGGATTTCTGCTGAACCGCCTCCAGCTCGCGTTCGAGTTCGTCGAACACGGCATCGACGAACCCATCCGGGTTGTCGCCGAAGCTGTCATGGCGGTTCAGAACCTTGTCGAGACGACGGATCAGTCGGGTGGCGCGGGACATGGCGGGGAGGGTGGAGATCGTGGAAGGGGATCAGGAGCCGTTGGAGGGCTCGGAGTCGTTCTGCAGCAGCCGGATTCCCGTGCTGTCCTGCAGCTGCTTGAGCAGGGTGGCCAGGGACAGGTTGACCTGCCCCTCGCGCTCGCCGATCAGGGTCACTTCTTCAACCTCGACCGGCTGAACCGTGTCGCTCAGCATGGTGAGCAACGGCTCCAGCTTTTGCAACAGGAACAACCGTTTGGCGTCGTCGCCGGAGCGTCGGAGCGACTCCACCAGTTCCCGGAGACCCTCGGCCTGGGAACGACCCTGTTCCACGATCGTGGCGGCCTCACCCTTGGCATCGGCGATCATCGTCAGCGATTCGGATTCCGCCGGTGCGATCACATCGGCTTCGAGCTGTTGCATCACCTGCTTGATGCGTTCCTCCTGCACAGGCACTTCGGCCTGGGCCCGGGCCAGCTCGGCTCCGACCATCGCTTCCACCTCCGCCACCAACGCATCACGGCCGGTGAGGGCATCCTGCATGCGTTTCTCCGCCTCCGCCGTCGCCACGGCCAGCTCCTTGTCCAGTCGCCGCAGCGCGGTGATCCGCTCGTTCTCGGCCTTCTTCACCGCTGACTGGGAGCTGGCCTCCGCTTCGGCGATGCGCGAGTCCCGCTTCAGCTCCACCAGCTGCTTGCGACCGATCGAATCGAGATAGCGAACGTCATCGGAGATGTTCTGGATCTGCAGGGTGTCCAGCACCAGTCCGAGTTTCTGCAGATCGTCCTCCGCCTCCTCCAGCAGGGTGCGGGCGAAGGTCACCTTGTCCTCGTTGAGCTGCTCGGGGGTGAGGCTGGCCATCACACCGCGCAGATTGCCCTCCAGCGTCTCCTTGGCGATGTGTCGGATCTCGTCCTGTGATTTGCCGATCAGGCGTTCGATCGCGTTGTGGATGCCCGGCTCATCACCGGAGATCTTGATGTTCGCGACGCCGGAGACGTTCAGGGGAATCCCGCCCCGGGAGTAGGCGTTCTCCACCCTCAGGTCGATGATCATGTTGCTGAGGTCAAGGCGCATCACCTCCTCAAGCAGGGGGATGCGCAGGGCGCTGCCGCCTCGCACGGTGCGATACCCCACCGGCTGACCGCTGCCGGTGGTCCGCCGCAGGCCAGCGAAGATCAGCACTTCACTGGGCTGGCAGATGTAGTACAGCTGACGCAGCAGCACGACGAACGCCCAGATGCCGGCGGCGCCGGTGAGACCGAGTGCGATGAACATCAGTGATTCTCCTGGGAGTTGGTCAGGGTGCCGAGCAGATCGATGCCGAGAATCTCGTTCACCTGCTCGAAGAACTGGCGCACCACCACGTGGTTGAGGGCCACAAGACTGGCGAGGGACTGGGCGCCGTTGCCATCCAGAGCGGTGACCCGCTGAAGTTTCAGGCGGGCCGGCAGACGCGTGGCCTGGGAGAGCACCATCTCGATCTGCTGCAGCAGAAACACCAGCTCCGCGGTGCTGCCCGCTTCCTCCCACACCTGGGTGAGCAGGTCATTGACCAGAGCGCTGGCCTTGACGTCCTCCGCCGTGGCCGCCGCCTGGCCCCGGGCCCGCAGTTCCTTGGCCTTCTGACTGGCCTGGGCCGGCAGCACCTCCTCCGCCTTCAGCCGCAGGCGCTCCAGCTCCGCACGCACCCTCTGCAGCTGCTGCTCGGCGCGGGCCCTGGCCTCCTGCTCAGCCGCCTTCGTGCGCTCCTCCTCGGAGCGGGCCTGCTTGTCCATCTGCGCCACCTTGGTGCGCACCTCATTGGTTTTCTGCAGCACAACGGTGTCCGCCTCGGTGCGCATCACCTCGGCCACCTCCTCCATCTGCGCTTCCACCCGCTCGGCCTGACCGATCGCCTCCGCTTCGGCGATCTCCGCATCGCGGACGATCTGGGCGACGCGGCGTCGGCTGATCGAATTCAGGTAGTCCACGTCATCGAAGACGCTCTGGATCTTGAGCGTGTCCAGCTGCAGCCCCAGTCGACGCATGTCCTGACCGACATCCTCGGCGATCTGCTCGGCGAAGCGGAGCCGGTCTTCGTTGACCTGTTCGGGGGTGAGCTGGGCCAGCACACTGCGCAGATTGCCCTCGAGGTTCTCCTTGGCCACCTGCACGATCTCCGAGGGGTCATGACCGAGGAAGCGCTCGATGGCGTTGTTGCGCACCTCCGGATCGGTGCTCACCTTGACGTTGGCGATGGCCTGGATGTTCAGCGGGGTTCCGCCGTGGGAATAGGCGTTGCGCACCTCCACCACCACCGGCAGCAGCGTGACGTCGACACGGCGGGCGGTTTCGAGAATCGGCTTGACGAAGGTCCAGCCACCGTTGGCCACCACCCGGTATCCCTTCATGCCCTGGCTGCCCTGGTCCGAGTTGGAACCGGTCACCACGAGCATCTCGTTGGGTCGGCAGATGCGGATCATCCAGCGGCTGATCAGAGTCAGGGCGATCAGGCCGATGAAGACACCGCCGACAGCGCCCAGCACAACGGAGTTGTCACTGCGCCCGTTGCTCCACATCGGCGGGGATGCCGGTTGCACCTGCAGCAGGGGCTGCTTCTGAAGTGGTGGCCCTTTCATTCGATTCGGCAGGAGATGTCTTCCCTAGCGCCGATCCTGTCGATCCGCCATCAAATGCGATCCACCCGCAGGGTGTGCCCGTCACTGGCCACCACCACCACCGTGGTGCCCTGAGGCAAGCTTCCCCCGTTGCTGACGGCCGGTCGGCGGATCAGGCTGCCGCGGGCCGTCAGCTCCACGAAGCCGCGGCTCTCCGCTTCGATCGCCAGGGTGACGATGCCCTCCCGCCCGATCAGATCAGCGCTGCGCACCAGGCTGTCGACGTCTCGCCGGCCCATCAGGCCCAGCAGCCGTGCTGCGGCCAGTCCCATGGCCACTCCCATCCCAAGAGCCACGACCACCGTCGGCAGAACGGTGCCGCTGCGGGTCAGCAGGCTGAGCAGCAGACCGCACAGACCGAACCCGCACAGGCCGAAGGACCAGAACGGGGTGCTGAACAGCAGGCTGAGATTGCCGCCCGCTCCATCGGCGTCGGCCCCGCTGTCGCCCTCCAGAGACAGGGCGATGAGCACACCCCCGGCAAGCAGGCAGAACAGGTAGGTGAGCAGCATGGTTGGCGGTGCTCACTCCAGTCTGGCTCGCATCAGCTCCGTGAGTGCCTGCTCGAGATCGTTGGTGAGCTGCTGCACGGCCCGGCGGCGGTTGCTGCGGTAGTCGGCCACCCGTGGTTGCACGGCGAGCGCCTCCCCGAGACTCAGTTCGACCCGCTGCGGACCGAGGGAAGGCTTGCCGTTCCAGGGGCTGGCCTCGATCCATCCGATCGCCTCCTCCACCAGCAGCACCATCTCGGCGAAGCGGTCGAAGTCCGGTTGATCGCTCACGTAGTGACCGCTGACGCTGGTGAAGTGCTCCACCAGGCGCATGCGCGTCAGCTGCTGATCCGCTTCTCGCGCCTCCCAGTCCGCCAGGCTGCGCTCGAGCGGTGGCAGCTGATCGAGGTTCTCGCGGTAGATGCGGTCCCAGGCCGCCTGTTCGATGCGGCGGCAGCGCTCCTGCAATGTGCCGCTGGCCCGCAGTCCGAAATGGCTTTCAGCCTTGCGAAGTCCATGCAGTCGGTAGGCCTCGATCCGCTGGGTCAACGGTTGATCCGGCTCCGGATGCAGCCGTTCCAGCTGTTCGAGGGCCTCGATCAGCTCCGCGCCGATGCGCAGAAGCCGTTCCCGGCGGTTCCCCTGATCCTCCGGGCTCAGCCCGAGGTGCTGCTCGAGTGCGGTCAGCCGCGCTTCCAGAGCCGCCCAGTCCGGTCGACGCCAGCTGTAGCGGATGCCGACAGGAATCACATGAAGCGGACGGGGATCGTCCGCTTCATCCATGTCTTCCGCTGCCCAGAAGGCCAGCTGGGCCACCCCCGGTTCGAGGGGAGCCATCTCGCCGGAGAGGTTGTTGGTCGCTCCTTCAGGGGCCACCACCAGGGCGTGGCGACCCTGGGCCAGAGCATCGCGGGCCTGTTTCAGTGCAGGTCGGTCGAGCCGTCCCCGGTGGATCGCGATGCCGCCGCACCGCTGCAGCAGCCAACCGATCAACGGTCCGGCCCAGAGCGGGATGCCGCGGTCGTAGAGGAACCGCAGTTCGATCGGGCGCGGCAGTGTCAGTCCAAGCCGGCGCGCAGCCTCAGGCACCCGCGTCCAGAACAGATCCGCCAGCACCAGCGGATCCCGCGGGCTGGGATGCCGGAAGGCGAGCAGAAGGGTTCGCTCCCCCTGCTGCTGGGCGGCGAATTCCCGCGCCAGCCCCTCGTCGGCATTGCCATGGTCCAGTTGCAGCCGCTGACTGGCGAACACCCAAGGCAGCAGACGACGCAACACGCCCTGCACCGTGCGGCTTGCCCGGGTCGGCAGACGCCTCAGGGCTGGTCTGGCGGACTGGATCGAAGCGTGCGGCACGCGTCAGAGGCAGACCACCCGAGCCTGATCGGCTGCTGGGGAATCAGGTCCCTCCCCGGGACGGACCCGCACCTGGACCTGCCCGGTCGACCGGACTGAAAGACTGAGGTCTGCGGCCCGATGCGGCGGTGATGTCGTTCCTGCTGGACCCCCTCAGTCATGCCTTCATGGTGCGGGCGCTGCTGGTCAGTGCCCTGGTGGGAGGAGTCTGCGGTCTGCTCTCCTGCTACATGACGCTCAAGGGCTGGGCGCTGATGGGCGACGCCGTTTCCCATGCGGTGCTTCCCGGCGTGGTGGTGGCCTATGCCCTCGGCCTGCCGTTCTCCCTCGGTGCCTTCGTCTTCGGCGTCGGCTCGGTGGCTGCCATCGGCTTCGTCAAGCAGAAATCGCGCGTGAAGGAGGACACGGTGATCGGTCTGGTGTTCACCGGTTTCTTCGCCCTCGGGCTGGTGCTGGTGTCGAAGACCCGCAGCAACATCGACCTCACCCACATCCTGTTCGGCAACGTTCTGGGCATCTCCTCGGCCGACCTGCAGCAGACCCTGCTCATCTCCGCTCTGGTGGTGTCGCTGCTGCTGCTGTTCCGGCGCGATCTGATGCTGTTCTGCTTCGATCCCACCCACGCCCGCTCGATCGGCATCAACACCGGACTGCTCCACTACATGCTGCTGGGGCTGCTGTCGCTGGCTGCCGTCGCCGGTCTGCAGACCGTCGGCATCATCCTGGTGGTGGCGATGCTGGTGACCCCCGGGGCCACGGCTTACCTGCTCACGGATCGCTTCGATCGGATGACCCTGCTGGCGGTGCTCAGCAGCGTGCTCTCCAGTGTGCTGGGGGTGTTCATCAGCTACTGGAGCGACAGCTCCACAGCCGGTTGCATCGTGCTGGTGCAGACGGCCCAGTTCCTGCTGGCCTTTCTGCTGGCCCCCCGCCATGGTGTGCTGAGGAGTCACTCCAACCTCAGCCCCTGATCCGCGGTTCGCATCCATGACCGAGACCACTGTTCTGGATTTCAGGCTCAGCAACAGCTTCGAGGAGTACCGCGATCACATGAACGCCCCGGAGCAGCAGGCGATGTTCGCTCAGATGGGCGTCAGCACCTTCTACATCGGTGTCTGCAAGGACGATCCGACGCGGGCCACCGTGATGTTCCAGGGGCCTGAGAACGTCCTCCACGATGTGTTCATCAACCCGGAGACCAAGCCTGTGGTGGAAGCCTCCGGACACGTCTACGACGGCACCGTGATCACCCGCTGGCTGGCCTGAAGGCCGGCAGCACCTGCCGGTAGCCGTTGGCCTCAACCACGGTGAGATCGGTGTCGAACAGAGCGCTCAGCCGCTCGGCGGTGAGCATCTGTGCCGGTGATCCATCCCCCACCACAGTTCCACCATCCAGAAACAGCACCCGCTGCATTTCAGGAACGATGGTGTCGATGCGATGCGTCACCTGCACCACCGTCGTGCCGTTGCGGCACAACTGCCGCAGGGTCTGCAGCAGCTGATGGGCGGCCTTCAGATCAAGGGCACGGCTCGGTTCATCGAGCACCAGAACCTCGGGCGAGTGCACGAGGGCGCGGGCGATCATCAGCCGTCGTCGCTGGCCATCGGACAGCTGCCCGAAGCGCTGCTCTGCGATGGTCTCCAGACCCAGCTGGTGCAGCAGGGCATCGCCATGGCGGCGTTGGTCGGGGGTGGGCGTCTGATCCCGGCCGAGACGCATCGAGCCGAACAGGCCGCTGAGCACCACATCACGGGCTTCGACCCCTGGGGGAAAACGCGTTTCCAGCTCCGTGGTCACCACCCCGAGCCGGCTTCGCAGCTGCCAGAGATTCACCGTCTCGCTGCCGAACAGCTTCAGGTGGGCGTCAGCCTGCACGATCGGATGGAGGCTGCGCTCGATCAGTTTCACCAACGTGCTTTTGCCGGCCCCGTTGGGTCCCAGCACCGTTGTCGACTGCCCCAGTGCAAGGGTCAGATTGAGCTGATGGATCACGGGCCTGCCGCTCAGCCAGGCCTCCACCTGCCGGGCTTCGAACCACACCTCAGCCATCGGCTTCCGCCAGCAGCCGGTCGATCACCACCCGGAGGCCAGGAGCGATCGGCCGCGTCTCGCCGCAATGATCGCTCCAGACGTGGCCGCTGCTCAGTTCCTCCATCGATGTCAGCTTCAGGTCCTGCCCCTCCTGCAGATGCAGACGTTCGATCGGATCGGTCAGGTCTCCTCGGAACACGTGGGCGATGCGGCTGCCGTTGTCGTGGCTGAACCAGAGCGGCAGGGCCGTCTCCGGTCTCCAGCCGATCTCCTCCTCCAGTTCGCGCAGCACCGCCTGCTCCGGGGCCTCTCCCGCTTCGACGTGTCCGCCGAACAGACCCCAGTGGCCCGGGTAGATGATCGTGTCGATGTCATCGCGCAGCTGCAGCAGCCAGCAGCCGTCGCGTTGCAGCATCGCCAGGGCGACGGAGTAGGTCATCGAACGGTCTGCCGGATCATTTGATGGGAAGCAGCTTCGGGTGAACGTCGGCGCCGACCTTGCCCTCCACTTTCACCGACCCCCCGATGCGGACCGTGTCGTCCACCTTCACCGTTCCGGTCACGGGGAAGCTGTCCCTGGCGGTCACGCTGATGGGTTGTTCGATGGCATCCACCCGGGCTGTCACCGCACCACCGACCTTCACCGGGGCCTCGATGCTCCGAACGGTGATCGGGCCCTTGATCGCCAGCGGCGCCTGGCCGCTGATCTCGACCTGATCCTTCACGCCGACCGTGCCTGTCACGGGCAGCGGGTCTTCGGTGCGGATCGTGATGGCCGCGGGCATCACCAGACGTTCCACATCCAGTCCGCCCTCGATGCGCACCGGGATCGGATTCCTCAGCAGACGGACCGCGGTCCAGGCGAGCACCACCGCTGCCGCCGCGAGCACGATGCTGGAGACCACGATGGCTGCGGGCCAGCGGTAAGCCAGCAGCAGCTCGTCGCGACGGTTGGATGTCGTCATGGGGAACAGGCGCTGCGGTCATCACATCCCCTCGTCGGATCGGGTGCAAGTCCCTGGTCCCGTCTGTCTCGCCTAGCGCATCCAGAGGGCCAGTCCGCCGCCGCGTCCTCTGGCGCTGAGCCGACCCTGTTCCCGATCCAGACCGATCAGCGCGAAGAACGGCATGCGTCGGGCGTCGGGCTGCGGCAGGCCCCGCTCGAACAGCGTCAGCGTGCCAAGGCTGAGGCGAACGCTCTTGAAGCTGAACATCAGCAGCGGCCGTCGACCTGTGAGTTCGGCCTCTCCATCGAAGCGAAGACGCAGCGAACCGAGATTCACCTGATTGGCGATCCGCAGGGCTCCGTCCGTCTCCTCTCCGCTGAGGATCAGGCAGGCGCCGAGTCCTCTGAGCAGGGCCGCGGAGGCTGCCGGAGCCGGGGTTCCGTCACGGCTCCATGTGGCCCTGAGCCGCCAGGTCCCGATCAGGGAGGCCATGGTGATGCCGCTGCCGCTGCGGCGGCACTGCCGCTCGAGAGCCAGCAGATCCTCGCCGCTGGGAAGGCTGTCGCTGGGAAGGCTGTCGGTTGGGATCATGGGCAGACGCAGCCCTGCCATCTTTGACGACATTTCTCCTGCGTGGCCTCCGCATCGGATCCAGCACGATTGCGATCGTTGAACTGCTGCGCAGCGACTGGGTCGGCGGTGGTCTGGCCAGCCTCGCCTGGCTCGTGTTCGTTCAGGTGGAACGCCGTCGTTCCGCAGGTGAAGAGGACGGACCCAACGACGACGCGTGAACGGGCTGAGCCTCAGCTCTTCTGACCAACCGCAAATTCCAGGTCAGCCCAGCTCAACTCCACCCATTTCAACCCCTCCTCGATTTCCAGCCTGAGAGCGGCAGCGTCTTCCGCAGCCCCTGCGTCGACCAAGTCCAGATACCTCTGGTACTCGGCCATCCAAGCGACGAGATTCGGGGTGCTGTTGGTCATGAAGCCATTGAACACCGAGGGAAGCGGAGCTTGTTGGTTCAGATCCAACCGATAGCAATTGCACCTGTTTGGGGGTATCGATCCGTTTCGTCCTGTTGGGAGGTTGGTCCCATCAAGGCAGGAGGCAGCAATGGCCCCGTCGGCTTTTCATCAAACGTTCACCGGTCGAACCTGCTTGAAGTGGTCTGCGGATGGCTCCCTGTCTGAGCACGACCATCAGGAGCTGATGAAACGTCTCTGCTCGGTTGATCCAGTCCTGGCTGAAACCGACGTCTGCGACGTCCAGAACGATGTCGCGCTGACCGGTTACGAGTCGGCCCAGATGAAACGCTTCCTTCGCTCCCAAGCAGAAGACCCAGAGACCCGGGAGGTGGCCTGATCCATCGAATCCCGGAGTGATTCAGCACCCCATTTGGGGGTATCGACAGCATCACTCCCAGGGGTTCACTGCGTTCACCGAGGTCTCAACAGGAAGAAGACCTTGGTTGCGTCGCGGTCTGGAGGTGATGCCACCTCCAGATTTTCCTCGGGTCGTTCCCGTGCTGATCGGTCTCTTCCAGATGTTGCACGACTGGCCTCCTCAAGCTTCAACCTTCAAGCTCTGGTGATCCGTGCTGTTCATAGTTGAAATCCTGCAGTCCGTACTGAGCCAACCGTTTTCCGGAGCGACGATCACTCAACGCCACCACCAAATCGCTCTCGCTCCAGTTCCGTCGGTTGATCAGCTCATTGAAGGCTTCCATCGCTTCGTCGAGATCCTCGTAGTCGCCCACCTGGCGGTACTGCCGCGAGTCTTCGCCGACTGAAATTGCGAACGTCATTCCTCAGGCAGTTCCCGATGGGAGGAGTCTGGCCAATTCGCCTGATCACCGATCGATGTCAACCTGCCGTTGACGCCACCCCTTCATGACCCCACCTCAGCCCCTGCTGGACCGTCTCGCTGAAATCCCCGGAATGCAGCGGGGTTGCCGGCGACTGGTGCTGCTGTTCAGTCAGCTCGGGGATTTCGACTCCCTGGAGTACGCCCAGGCGTTGGTGCCGGCACTTCCTTCTCTGGATCGGGCCGGCATCCGCCTGCTGGCCATCGGCATCGGGGATTCTGCTGGAGCCGAGCGTTTTGCGACCTTCACCGGCTTTCCCCGCGATCGGCTGCAGGTGGAGAGCGATGCGCAGCTGCACCGCGCCTGTGGTCTGTACGAAGGACTCGCCACCGGGGCAGGTGCCTGGCCTGATCTGCTGCTGATGTGCGCCGGGTTCGGCTCCCCTGGAACCCTCGCCGAGGTGTTCCGTGGTTACAGCGGCGATCGCTCGGCAGCGCAGCGGTTTGACAGCCCCCTGTTCCGGCTTGCTGGGGGCGACGGGTTCCAGAGACCGTTCGAACTGGCCACGGTGCGGTTGAACAACATGATCGAGGTGCTGGGTCGCTGGCGCCGATATGTGCCGGACGATCGCTGGATGTGTCAGCGCGGCGGCACCTTTCTGCTCGAAGAGGACGATTCCCTGCTCTACGAGCATCGCGATCGCGGCATCCTCGGGTTCTCCGAAACGATGAATCGTCCTCTCCAGTTTCTGGATCCCTATCTGGCGGTCTGAACGATCCTCACCGTCAGGTGTCGAACAGGTCGTTCAGGGACAGATCGTCTCGACGCAGCAGGGCGAACGTGGTGCCGGCATTGCCGCGGCAGATGCGCAGCTGCTGATCCAGCACGGTGATGTCGAGCCAGGCCGGGAAGCTCTGCTGCACATCCCGCAGCAGTTGCAGGCGTCCGCCACCGGGCAGCTGCGGTCCCACCCAGCCTCCGCGGCGGAAGCGGACCTCCACACGACATCCCTCCAGCTGTTTCAGATCGGCCTGAACGCTGATGCCGGCGAGAACCCCCAGAGCACCTCTCAGCCGCAGCAGGTTGCAGCCGCGCCCATTCTCCGGATCCAGGGCCTGCAGGTTGTCCAGCCAGGGAGCCTGTTTCAGCCAGGGTTGCGTCGAGCTGCTCCAGCGCAGCTCCCAGACCCCGCTCAGCAGATCAGCGTCAAGGGGCAGGTCCGCCGGCTGCTCCTGTTCCAACCGGTCCACCAGCTGGGGCAGATCCTTGGCGGAAGGGTCGTGGCGCAGCCGCTCCAGCAGTGTGTTCCGCGTCTGTGTCACCGTCCCTGCAGTTCAGGTGCCGCCATGCTGTCCGGTCCGCGTCCGATCCGCCGTCGTCTGTGTGGCCTTCTGCTGGCCCTGCTGACGGCTCCTTTGACGGCCCCTCATCCGTTGCTGGCATCGGAGGCCTGGGCGCCGGCTGCGGAGCCGGAGGCCTGGAGGATCCGCCGTGATCGTCTGCTCGCCTCCGGACGCCTTCCTGCTGCGGACTGGGTGTACATGGACTCGATGGGCACGGATCGCCTCGAGGCCGGGGAGTATCTGAGCAATCCCAGCCGCTCCGGAGATGTGGTCACCTTCGAGGCGGCTGTGATGCTGCGGCGGGCCGGAGAGCGAGCCTGGACCGTGCGATCGATCCCGATGCGCGCCCGCTGTGATCTGGGCGTGATGGAACGCCGGAATGAATCCGGTGAGTGGGGCCCCTACCCCGGTCGACCCGACACGGCCGTTAAGGTCCGCTGGATCTGCAGGCAGTCATGACCCGCCCGGCCTTTCTGTACGAACAACCGGAGCGATTCGGGGAATCCCTCACCACCGCCCGCCCGTGGAACACAACGGCCCTGGCTTCCGTCGAACGTCTCAACGGCAGAGCCGCGATGATCGGTTTCACGGCCGCCGTGGTCGGGGAACTGATCAGCGGACACGGCATCGTCGGTCAGCTGACGGCGGTGGTGCGCTGGTACCTGGAGCTGGGCTGAGCGATGCCCGCCGTCCGCGTTCTTGAAGAGTCCCAGCGCTACAAGCTGGATGGCAGTGACGATGCTCTCTTCTACAGCGAGCCCCGCTTCGTGCATCACCTGGATGCCGGCTTCCGGGCGACCCTGACGCAGCTCTACCGGGAGCGGATCCCCCCCTGCGCCGTGGTGCTGGATCTGATGAGCAGCTGGGTCAGCCACCTGCCTGAGGAGATCGCCTACGACGAGGTGATCGGTCACGGTCTCAATGACGAGGAGCTGGCGGCGAATCCACGGCTCGACCGCCACTGGGTCCAGAACCTCAACCGCGATCAGGTGCTGCCGCTTGAGGATGCCAGTGTTGACGTCACCCTGATCGTGGCGGGCTGGCAGTATCTGCAGCAGCCGGAGGCCATCGCCGCTGAGCTTCTTCGAGTGACCCGGCCGAACGGGGTGCTGATCTGCGCCTTCAGCAACCGGATGTTCTTCAGCAAGGCACCCCAGATCTGGACCGATGGTGACGACCGCGATCACCTCTCCTACGTCGCCACCGTGCTGATGGCCCAGGGATGGCCGAAGCCCGAGATCATCGCCGAACAGACCCGTGGGCAGGGCGTGATGGGTCTGCTCGGAGGCAAGGGCGATCCGTTCTTTGCGGTGGTGGCCAACAAGGCTCTGGGCTGATCAGATCAACTCTGGGTGGTTCGGATCCCCTTTGAAGGGTCCCTCCACCCGGGAGGTGATCCAGCCTCCGTAGAACCCCCCCTGTTGCGGGATGACCCGTTCTCCCTCAACCCAGCACCCATCCATCATCTGTGGATAGAGGGCGAACCAGCCGGCCAGCTCGCGGAATCGCTCCGATGGACTCGGATAGGTCCAGACCGCTCGGGCCAGACGTCGGTCTGCAACGACGACATCGAAGTAGCTGGCGACCCCCTTCCATTCGCAGAACGATGGTCGTCCGCCCACCGGTTGGATCAGATCCGATCGCATCGCCTCCGGCGGCAGGTAGTAGGTCGGTGGATGAAAGGTCTCGAGCACCCGCAGGCTGCGGGTCGTTTCCACCAGGGTCTGCCCCAGAGCCTTCACCAGGATGTGCTCATGGCTGGGCTCGAGGCGAGGGGGTCTTGGGTAGCTGCTGACCCGTTCCACGGTCATGATTTCGTGATAAAGACGCGATGAAATTGATGCTGGTGAGCAATTCTCTGCCGCTGAGGTTTTTATTCTGAAGGGATTATTAAGACTCTCCCCGGCTTAACCGAATCGTTCCCATTTCAAGGCTGGACATGTGCCAATAGTGGGGCATCTTTCGGATACCGACAGGTCCGGCATGACATTCACCCTTCCCGGCCTGCTCCCCTGGACGTTCCGGATCGTTCTCATCGGTCAGCAGATCGTTCTGGAAGCCACTTCGGAAGGCCAGCGTCTGAGCACCGTTCTCGATCCCCGTGCGAGTCGCATCCGCAGCGGCTACGACCTGATCAGCACTCCGCAGTGTGCATTGATCAATCCCCCTTCTTTCGCCTGAGTCACTGCGATCAGGCGGGCTCACACATCTCGCTTGATCAGCCCGTCCGGTGGTTCTGGAGACCTGAGCGTCACCCAGATCACTTGAGACCGAGCCCGCGATCAGTCATTGTGGCGCCCTTGTACTGACGTTCACGGTGGCGAAGACAGCGGGGTTCGGTGGCAGTGACGGCGGCGGCGGCAAGCGTGGCAGCGGCGGCAAGCGAAAACCCGGCAAGTCGAATCACCGGCGTGAGCAGTGCCCGATGGGCCGCGATCCCGACATTGATGCGATCAAGGCCCGTCAAAGCCTCGGTCTGCCGCTCACCGGTCGTCTCACCGAGCAGCAGGTGAAGCGTGCTCACAAGCTGCTCGCGGTGCAGCACCACCCCGACAAGGGCGGAGATCCGGAGATGATGACCCGATTCAACAACGCTCGCGACGTTCTGCTCGAACCTGAGATGGAAGCGATCCCGGGCTGAGGATCAGCCGTTGCTGCGCCCGATCACCAGCCAGCAGATCAGCAGCAGTCCGCTGAGGCTCACCACCGTGTAGATCCAGTCGGCATACGGGGTCCAGAACAGCGCGACGACGGTCGGCGTCACTTCTCCCAGATCAGAACCAGAACCACGAACAAGGCGCCGAAGACGAGGAACGGCGTGCCGATGGTGATGATCTGCTGGGTGTCCATTTCCAGTTGTGTCCGAATCGAACGTACCACCGAAAAGCCAGGCGCCTCAGCGGATCAGGTTGATCTTGAAAAAGCCCTGGCCGAGCCCGAAGCTGGATGGTCGATCCCTGTGAAGCGTGATCGAGACGTCGAAGTCGAGCAGCCCCTGCGCTTCGATCTGGTCCCGTGACAGACGTCCGCGGCTCTGCTCCTGATAGCGACCGATGATCTCCTCCTTGTGGTCTCCCAGATACGTGACCACTTCCTGGAGCAGGAAGTCTCTCCACTCCTCCCGATCGTGATCCGGCAGCGGTGGTGTCGGTGAGCTCATCTGTCGGCCTCGGCCTCACGGGAGAGAACGAGGTCATGAACCTGTTTCACCAGGGCGGCATTGGCCCGCTTGCCCCGCGACAGGCTGCGGTTGCCGGCGGCCTGCTCGATCAGCTCCTTCATGCCCTGCAGCTCCTGCGCGCGGGCCGCGGGCTCCAGGCGCAGAACCGTGAACGCGGAGGCGCTGACCAGAAAATCAATGCGGCGACGCAGATGTCTGTTCTGACGGGAGCCGATCACGGCCGCGGCGGCAGCACCGCCGGCTGCGGCGAGGACGGGCACGAGCCAGGTCAGCATGTCGCCGCGAGCGTGAATGTCGAGGCAACCGTAGGGGTGATGCGGCGCTAAAGCACCCGATAGCCATACCAGTCCGGTGTCTCCGGAGGGTCCTCGCCGTGATCCAGCGGGGTCAGCTGCAGCCGCCAGCGTCCGTTCCCTTCGATCGGCAGCAGATCATCCAGCTCCTCCGGTGGTGCCAGACCGTGCAGATCATCCTTGTGCACCTGGTCGTATTCCCTCAGCCACAGCCGTTTCGCCCTGGCCTTGGCGGCCTGGGATGAGGTGGCCACCAGCAGCCCGAAGCGATGGCGTTCCGCCATGTCGTTCGGGTCATAGGCGCCCAGGTTCACGAACCAGAGTTGCGGTGTTCCGCTCCTGCGGGCCTCCGTCTCCGGTTCTTCCAGCACCTCCACACGGTGGCCATCCACACGGGTGATGCGCCGGTAGCTGTCCACATGCATCCCCCGGCGCTGACCGATCCACTGCCGGCGCAGATCCGGGATGGTGTCGTCAAAGCAGTCGCCCACCACCCAGCGCACGTCGTGAAGTTCCACATGACATCCCTTGATTCGGCCGCCGAGAACGACGAGGAACAGATCCATCTCAGACCAGCGCTTCGATCAGCACGCCGATCATCAGGGCGATGGCGATCAGTGGCAGTGGTTTCATCCGCCCGCTGACGCTCAGCCAGAGGCTCACGACAAACAACGGCAGCTGAATCCAGGGCAGTCCCACCTGCAGCGCTGTTGCGCTGATCGACACCGCCGCCCCGGCCACCGCTCCCGGAACGCCTGCCAGCAATCCCTCCAGAACCATCCGCACCCGTGGCTGTCGGCGCAGGCGCTGCAGCAGCGGCGTCGCCAGCAGGATGAAGCCGAAGCTGGGCAGGAAGATTCCGATCGTGGCAGCCGCCGCGCCGGCCAGGCCCGCTGCGAAGCCTCCGGCATTCCAGCCCGCCTGGTAGCCGACGAAGGTGCTGGTCAGCACCACAGGCCCGGGGGAGATCTGTCCGATCGCCACACCGTCGAGAAACTCGCCGGGGCTGAGCCAGCCCAGCTCCACCACCTGCTGCTGCAGGAGCGGAATGATCACCAGCCCCCCGCCGAACACCAGCAGACCGGTCTTGAAGAACACGCTGAACAGCCCTGTCATCAGACCGGTTCCGGCGCTGCCGGCTCCAGCGGTCAGACCCAGGGGCAGTGGCAGCAGCAGTGCCGCTCCCTTCGACTGGTCCAGCGGGGCGCTGAACAACCGGGCCAGACCCGCCAGCAGCAGCAGCAGACCGGCGGGAAGCGGCAGGTCGCCCAGGGTATTGAGCAGAACCCCCAGCATCACCAGGGCGGCGGTGAGGATCTGCCACCGCTCGGTGCGCCGGCGGATCAGTTTCCAGGCGAAGGCCCAGATGATCGCGGCCACCACCGGTTGGATGGTCTGCAGCGCGGTCGTGAAGCTGGGAAGGGCCTGCCCGTTGCGCCAGAGCTCACTGAGCAGCAGCACGATCAACATCCCGGGCAGCAGGAAGCAGGTGCCGCTCACCAGTCCGCCGATCCAGCCATGGCGAAGCCATCCCAGGTAGATCGCCATCTGACTGGAGGCCGGCCCCGGCAAGGCTTCACAGAGGCCGAGGCCTTCCTCGAAGCGCTCAGGATCCACCCACTGGCGGATCTCCACGATCTCGTTGCGCAGCATCGCGATGTGGGCCTGGGGGCCTCCGAAACCCAGCACCCCGATGCGCAGGAACAGTCCGGCGAACTGAGGCCAGGGCACGTTCTGTTTCTCCGGCACAGCTGATGGCGTCGAGCTCATCCGCCCGGTGTGACGATCCGCCCGAAACTTAGATCTCTCCTGAGATCAGCAGCGTGATCTCACGCACCTGATTGCTCCCGTCGGAGCGCCTCCTCCTGCATCCTCTGGATGCGTTCCAGAACGGTTTCGTTGCTCATGCGGTTGTTGAGCCGCTCCACCAGCAGCGGGAAGGCCAGGGGGCCGGGCCGCGGCGTTGCCACATGCAGCCATTCCTGCTGTGCAGCCCGCTGCAGAGCTGCCTCCAGGCGCGACAGCTCCAACTGTTCATCGAGCACCTCACGGCGCGCCTGCAGCAGCAGACGGTTCTGCGGTTCATGGCGTTCGAACACGTCGAACAGCAGCGAAGCACTGATCTGCAGCTGTCCGGTGCTCTTGCCAGATCCTGGAAAGCCTCGATGCATCAGGCCGGCCACCTGAGCGATGGCACGGAAGCGTCGCCGTTGCAGTTCCGAGAGGTTGAGGGCCGCTTCCAGATCGCGTTCCAGATGGTCCGTGTTCAGCAGCAGATCGCTGTGGTCCTCCAGCAGTTCCGCCATCGGGTAGGTCTTCGGTGCCAGCAGCTCGAAGCCGTAGTCGTTCACCGAGACGGTGATCGTGCCCCGCTCCAGCTGTGTGAGACGGGAGGCCCACAGAAAGCCGATGCCTTCATGCACGAAGCGTCCCTCGAAGGGGTAGGCGTAGAGATGGGTTCCCTCCCGCGTGCGGCAGGTTTCGATCAGCAGCTGACCGATGCGGGGGAGAACCGAGAGATCCTGCTGACGTTCGAACAGCGGTGTGAGGGCCTGCAGTTCCGGAGTGTCCAGCTCACCGCGGCTCGCCCGATCCACCTCGAGACGCAGGTGGTGGGTCAGCAGATCCGAGAGCGCCATCTGACCTCCCGCCCAGGCCGGCACAGTGCGGCTCTTGCGGTTGCTCACCTTCACGTAGGCGGTCATGTCCCGCAGCCGCACGAACTCCAGCTGGCGGCCAGAGAAGAAGAACACATCCTTGGGCTTCAGCTGGCCGATGAAGGTTTCCTCCACGTGGCCGAGCACGGCACCCCGCACGAAGCGCACCGTGATCGCTGGTGCAGCGGTGATCGTGCCGATGTTCAGCCGGTGCAGCCGTGCAATGGCGCTGTCCCGCACCCGGAAGCGCTGCACCGCTTCATCCCATTCCAGTTTCCGGTAGCGGGGATAGGCCGCCAGGCAGTCGCCGCCGTGTTCCAGGAAGCGAAGGCACCAGTCCCAGTCCTCCTCAGCCAGGTTGGAGAAGGCGGCACTGCTGCGCACGGCCCGCAACGTCTCCTCCGGGTGGAATCCCGCTCCGCAGGCGAGGCTCGTGAGGTGCTGCAGCAGAACGTCCAACGGTGCATTCGGTGGTTTGCGCTGTTCCACCAGCCCTTCCTCCAGACCGCGTCGAACCGCACTGAGTTCGAGCAGCTCCAGCGCATTCGTGGGCATGAACAGCACCTGGGAGGTTCCGCCCGGCAGGTGCGCGGAGCGTCCCGCCCGTTGCAGCAGCCGCGCCAGGTTCTTGGGGCTGCCGATCTGAACCACCTGCTCCACGGGCTGGAAGTCCACCCCCAGATCCAGGGAGCTGGTGCAGACCACCCAGCGAATCGTGCCGGCTTTCACCGACGCTTCGATCGCCTCCCGTTCGCTGCGGTCGATGGCGCTGTGGTGCAGAGCCAGGGCTCCCTCCATCTCCGGGCAGGCGAATCTGAGGCACTGGAACCAACGTTCCGACTGGTTGCGGGTGTTGGTGAACAGCAGTGTGCTGATGCCTGGGTTCATCGCCGCCACCAGGTCCTCGTACATCCGCAACCCGAGATGTCCGGCCCAGGGGAAGCCATCGATCGTTTCCGGAAGCAGGCTGCGGATCTCCGTGACCCGTGCCGGTGCTCCCCCGATGATCACCGGGTCGCCGTCGGTGCCGAGAGCGTGGCGGGCGGCCTGAGCGAGGTTGCCGATGGTGGCGCTGATCGCCCAGGTCTGCAACGACGGCCGCTGCTGACGCAGCCAGCTGAGGCAGAGCTCGGTCTGCGTGCCGCGCTTGCTGCCCATCAGTTCGTGCCATTCATCGAGCACCACCGTGTCGAGATGGCGGAACAGCTCCTCCGCTTTGCTGTTGCTGAGCAGCAGGGTCAGCGATTCCGGTGTGGTGACCAGGATCTGGGGAGGTGACTTCAGCTGTTTCGAGCGTTCGCTGCTGCTGCTGTCGCCGTTGCGGATGCCCACGCGCAAGGGCCAGCGCATCTCGGTGATCGGCTCCCGGATCGCCAGGGCGAGATCACGGCTGAGCGCGCGCAGGGGGGTGATGTACAGCAGTCGGATGCCCGGATGGTCCCCCGTTTCCGCCAGCATTGCGGCGATCGGTCCCATCACGGCGGCGAAGGTCTTGCCGGAGCCGGTGGGCACCTGAATCAGACCGCTGCGGCCCTCGAGATAGGCCGCCCAGCTGCGCTGCTGAAAGGGAAGCGGGCTCCAGCCCCGGCGTTCGAACCAGGACTGGATCGGCACCAGGATCGGGTCAGGGCTCACGGCGCGATTCCGTTCTGCAGCTGTCTTAACCATCCGCACCTAGTGCACGGGAAGTGACAGCCCCCGCTCCATGACCGCGCTCATTCAACGGGACAGCAGCCAGCAGCTTGTGGTCGAGGAGGCGGACTTCCGCAAGGAGACCATCTATTTCATCGTTGTGGACCGCTTTTTCAGCGGATCGGTCGACAACGACGAGGTCGGCCGGGCCGGTCTGTTCGATCCCTCCCATCAGCACTGGGGCAACTACTGGGGGGGAGATCTGGAGGGCCTGATCGCCAAGGCGGATTACCTCTGCTCCCTCGGTGTCACCGCCCTCTGGCTGTCTCCCCTGTTCGAGCAGGTGGACGACAAGCTTCACGAGTTCGCCCCGATGCATGGCTACTGGACCCGTGACTTCAAACGACTCAATCCCCATTTCATCGATGCCGGCGATGACACCTGTGTGCACCGCTCCAGGACCCTGCGTCGGCTCGTGGACACCATGCATTCCCGAGGCATCAAGTTGATCCTGGATGTGGTGTGCAACCACAGTTCGCCCGAGATCAACGGCAGCAAGGGAGTGGTGCTCGACGACGGTCAGCCTCTGGCTGATTTCAACAATGACGTCAATGGTTTTTACCACCATTACCCGAGCATCACGGACTGGAACGACGAGTTCCAGCTGATCCACTTCGAAATGATGGGGTTGGCGACCTTCAACGAGTCGAATCCCGACTATCGCCGTTACATCAAATCAGCGATCTGCAGCTGGCTGGATGCCGGATTCGATGCCCTTCGCATCGACACCGTGAAGCACATGCCGGTGTGGTTCTGGCAGGAATTCGTCACGGACATCCAGGCGCACAAGCCCAGCACCTTCATCTTCGGCGAATACGGCTTCGGCAACCCCGAGGAGCCGCGCACGGTGGAGTACGCGAATCACACCGGGATGTCGATTCTCGACTTCGGCCTCTGCGATGCGGTCCGCGAGGCCTTCACCAATTCCCAGCGTGGGTTCTGCGCCGTGCAGGACCTGCTGGGGCAGGACCCCGTCTACGACAGGGCGAATGAGCTGGTGACCTTCTTTGACAATCACGACATGCCGCGGTTCCTCTCGATCTGTCCGGATCACGGCAGGCTCGAACTCGCCACAGTGCTGCTGCTGACGCTGCGCGGGATCCCGTGTCTCTTCTACGGCACCGAGCAGTACCTGGTGAACAGCACCAACGGTGGAGCCGATCCCTACAACCGGCCGATGATGACCTCCTGGGATGTGGACGGCGTCCTGGTGGGCCTGATCCGGATTCTCACGGCGCTGCGTCAGGAGAACCGCGCACTCGCCTATGGATCCCACCGGCAGCACTGGATCAATCCCGCGACCTACGTGTTTTCCCGCCGGTATCGGGACAACCGCGTTCTGGTGATGCTCAACCAGGGCGAACCGCTCACCCTGGGCATCCCGCAGTGCGACCTGCCCGATGGTCTGCACCGCTGTCTGCTCACGGGGGAGACCGTTCAGGTGACCAACGGCTCCATTGACGAGATCCGCCTGGAACCGATGGCCCGGCGGGTGTTCAGCGTGGTCGGGGACTCCGTTGAAGCCCCGGTGGTGCTGAAGGTGGCCGTCAACGGCTACGCCACCCATCCCGGAGAGCGCATCGTGCTCACAGGCGATTGTCCGGAACTGGGGGAGTGGGATCTGGCTGCTTCCGTGGAGCTGGAGTACATCAACGGGGATTGCTGGTTTGCAGAGGTTCCGTTCAGCCGCAGCATCGGACGCAGCATCCGCTACAAGGCCGTGGTGCTGGGGGATGGAGGTCCTCCTGTTTACGAGAACGTCCTGCATCGCCACTACACCCTGCCGCTGCAGGGCCGCCTGAAGCTCAACCTGAACTGGAGCCGTCTCTGATCAGGTTCAGCGCAGCATCAAGCCGGTCGGCTTCCCCGGCCGGTTTGTCACGACGCCAGCGCAGGATCCGCGGAAAACGAACCGCCAGCCCTGACTTGTGGCGTCTGGAGGGATGGATGCCTTCAAAGCCGATCTCGAAGACCAGTTCGCAGTTCACGGAACGGGCGGGCCCGAACCGCTGCACGGTGTTGCGGCGGATCCAGCGGTCCAGCTCAAGGATCTCCGCATCATCGAGGCCGGAGTAGGCCTTGGCGAAGCTCACCAGCTGCGGTGGATCCTCGTCATTCCAGAGCCCGAAGGTGTAGTCGGTGAACAGGTTGGCTCTCCGACCGCTGCCGGCCTGGGCGTACAGCAGCACGGCGTCGAGGGTCATCGGCTCGAGTTTGTGCTTCCACCAGTGGCCGCGGCGGCGGCCGGTGAGATAAGGGGAGTCCAGGCGTTTCAGCATCAGCCCCTCGGCCCGCTGAGCGACGGCCCGCTGACGTTCGGCATCCAGCTCGGCCCAGCTCTCCAGGGACCAGCCGACGCTGGCGGTCAGACGCCAGCGCTCGGGATGGCTGACCTGCTCGAGCACGGCCGAGAGCTGCTGGCGGCGTTGCCTCAGCGGCTGATCGCGGATGTCCGCACCGTTCAGCTCCAGCAGGTCGTAGGCGATGAAGCGCATCGGGCACTCCCGCTTCAGGGTGGTGCCCACCGTTTTGCGACCCAGCCGTCGTTGCAGTGTGTCGAACCCCAGCGGAGCGGCGGCACCCTCGTTCCAGCAGATGATCTCGCCATCCAGTGCGGTTCCATCCGGCAAGGCGTCGCCCACCGTCACCAGTTCAGGGAAGCTGTCGTTGACCAGCTCCTCGCCCCGGCTCCAGAGGTACACCCCTGTGCCGCGATGAATCAGCTGGCCGCGGATGCCATCCCATTTCCACTCCAGCAACCAGTGCTCCGCTGGTTCTCCGGACAGCCGCTCGGGATCCAGGGGGCTGGCCAGGAAGAACGGGTAGGGGGCGGCACTGCTGCGACTCTCCTCCGAGCCGGCCGGTGCGGTGAGCCGGGAGAAGGCCTGTGCCGATGGTTCGAACCCTCCCATCAGGCGCTGCACCACCAGGCTTTCATCGAGCGAGAAGGCCTCGGCCACCGCACGGCTGATCAGACCTGTGGACACGCCGACCCGGAAGCCACCGGTGAGCAGTTTGTTGACGATGAAATGCAGGGGCTCCGGCACCTGACACCAGAGCTTCAGAATGGCTTCCGCCTGTTGCTCATCCTGCTGGCGGCTGAGCTCAGGCAGCAGGGATTCCATCCACCAGTGCAGCGGACGGGTCTCGAGTGATTCGCCTCGGAACGCCTGCTCGTCCCCGAGGGTCTGCCGCACCGCCGGCCACAACAGGCTGATGGTTTCGGCCGAGTCGCCCACCTGGCCGTGGCAGTCGTCGATCAGCCACTGGGGCATCCCGCTCTGCTCCTGCAGGATCTCTCTCAGGCGCCGTCCGGTGATCATCCGGCGTCGGCGTTTTCCCAGCAGCAGGCTGAGTGCCCAGGCGGCATCCGCTGGCGGCACGGTCCGGAAATGGTTCACCAGGGCCGTCACCTTGGCTCGGGTGCCGGTGACCTGATCCAGCCGGTCGAACAGAACCTGGAACGCCTGCATGCCGATCGGGCGGTCACCGCCATCCTGACGGGGCCGCTCTGCCTCCGTTGCCGTGGTGTTTCTGCTTTCGAAGCTGCTGCCCCTGCTGGTGCTGCCGCTCGGTCTGAGTCTCGGGCTGTTGCTTCTGGCTGGGTTCACCCGGTGGCGATGGCCGCTGATCTCGGCGATCACGGTGCTCTGGGTCTTCAGCACTGGCGTGGTGTCCCAGTGGTTGTGGCGAGGCGTGGAACGGCCCTGGCAACGCCGTTCAGCGCCATCGGTCCCGACGGCTGACGCGATCGTCGTGCTCAGCGGAGGACGTCACGCCGCACCCGGCCCCTCCCGCGTTGTGGAGTGGCATGACCCCGACCGCTTTCTCGCTGGTGTGGAGCTGTTCCGGGCCGGCAGGGCTCCAAGGCTGCTGTTCACCGGGGGGCAGAACCCGTTCCGCAAGGGCCTCGCTCCCGAGGGGAGTCTTTACCTCAGCGAGGCCAGAGCTCTCGGGATTCCGGCTGATGCCATGACCTCCACAGGGCCGGTGCTGAACACGGCAGAGGAGGCCAGGGAGATCCGGGCGCTGCTGCCCTCCGGTCGCCGGCGGGTGCTGCTCGTCACGAGTGCTTTCCACATGCGCAGGGCTCAGCGCCTGTTCGAGCGCCAGGGCATCGCTGTGGTGCCGTTCCCGGTGGATTTTCAAGCCCGTGGTTCCTGGGCGGGGTCGCCATGGGCGGATCCACTGCAGTGGCTGCCAACCGCGAGCGGACTCGATGGCAGCTCGCGGGCCTTGAGGGAACTTCTCGGGAGGATCGTCTACCGCACCTGGTGATCCCGCTGGTTCCGCGATCAGACCACCTGTTCCTGCTGAGCTGCGACGTCTGGGAAATGCTCTTCCATGCACGATTCACAGATGCCGTGACTGAAGTTCAGAGTGCTGTGACGCATCATGAACTCCTCGAGCGGATGCCATGTGCCCTGGCTGTCACGAACCTGGCGGCAATAACTGCATGAACACAACATTCCCTTCTGTTGATGCAACCTGCAGAATTCATCGAGCAACGACAGAGAACGTTTGCGTAGTTCCAGAAGAGTGACGACCTGGGCTGCCAGTCGCTCCATGATTTTGTATTGCGTTGATGTCAGCGATTTCGGCATTCTGTCGATCACACACAACGTGCCGATCCGGTGATGTCTGTTTGTTTGCAGGGGGAATCCCGCGTAGAGCCTGATGTGGGGATCTTTCTTCACCAGGGGATTGTCCTTGAAGCGATCATCGAAGAGGGCGTCCTCAACGATCATCGGCTTCGGAGAGAGGATGGTGTGGGCGCAGAATGACCAGTCTCTCGGTGTTTCCTCCGTCTCCAGACCGACCTTGGATTTGAACCACTGACGGTCGTGATCAACGATGGAGATCAGAGCAATCGGAGCATGGCAAATGAGGGCCGCCATGCTGGTGATGTTGTCGAAACTTTCCTCCGGTTTGCTGCCAAGAATGCGGTATTCACTCAGCGCGCGCAGCCTCGCCACCTCGTTATCCGGTTTTGGCGCAGGACCGGTCATTCAGCGTGGCGCTTTTCAACCTTCTTGCTAAAGCAAACCCCGGCCCAATAGCTATAAAGATCCGTGAAGATTAAGAGAACCTTTGTAAGGATTCGCCGTTGCAGCCCAGCTGGGTCTTCGAGATCGACAGCTGATCGCGATGGAGCAGCCTCAGTCGCTTTCTCCCTCGAACAGGGTCTCCAGCGGTTCGGCATCGATCCCTTCCACCTCCCTCAGGTAACGGGCCAGAACATCGCTCTGACCATGGGTCACATAGACCTTCCTGGCACCTGATTCGCGCACCGTCCGGATCAGGCCAGGCCAGTCCGCGTGATCGCTGAGCACGAATCCGCGTTCGTAACCCCGCCTGCGGCGCGCGCCGCGCACCGCCATCCAGCCTGAGGCGAAGCCGGTCTGTGGCGTGCGGAACCGCCTCATCCAGCTGGATCGGTGGGCTGACGGCGGGGCGAGCACGAGACGACCGGCCAGAGCCTCGTTCCTGGGAATCTCGCTGACGGGTCGGCTCGGTGTCATCGGGACTGCCGCCTCGCGGTAGTGACGGGTCACCGTCTCCACGGCACCGTGCAGCAGCACCTCCTCCTCGACACCGATCGCCTTCAGTTCCGCCAGCAGCCGCTGGGCCTTCCCGAATGCGTAGCAGAACAGAAGGGACGGACGGCTGCGGTCCCCCTGCCACCAATCGCGGATCTCCGTGGCCAGCTCGGATCCGGGCTTCCAGCGGTAGATCGGCATGCCGAAGGTCGCTTCGGTGATCAGCACGTCGCAGGCCACCGGTTCGAACGGTGCGCAGCTCGGATCATCGTCACGCTTGTAATCCCCGCTCACCACCCAGACCTCCCCCTCAGACTCCAGACGGATCTGAGCGGATCCGAGCACATGTCCGGCACTGTGGAAGGACACCCGGCACTGGCCGAGCCAGATCGGTTCCCCATAGCGGACGGGATGCAGGCAGATCTCCTGTCCGAGTCGCTGACGCAGCACGCCTTCGCTGACATCCACCGCCCAGTACTCACCGCATCCCGCCCGGGCATGGTCGGCATGGGCGTGGGTGATCAGAGCCCGGGGCACCGGTCGCCAGGGATCCACCCAGGCGTCTGCCGCCCGGCAGTAGAGCCCTTCCGCGGTGCGCTCGATCAAGGTGTCGCGTCTTGACTGCAGAAGTCTGGAGTTCCCTTACCTTGAGCGCGACCTCAGCACCGCGATCGATGAACAGACGCCTCTTCGTCGGGATGACGCTGCTGTCGCTGATGCTGCCCGGCGCCGCTCTCGCACAGAAGAAGATCCCCAAGGCCCAGGGCCACGACCAGTGCCCGCTCGGCTATGTCAACACCCTCGGCACCACCTGCGTCTCCCCCATCGCCTATGAGGTGCAGCCTTCGGAAGGGGATGCCTGCCCTTCCGGTTGGATGAACATCGGAGCCGGGTACTGCCGCAGGAAGTGAGCCTTCGGGCTCAGCGGCTCATCTCCAGCATTCTCTGAATCGGCTGGAGGGCTCTCAGACGCAGCTCCTCCTCCAGTTCGATCGCCGGTTCCAGGCTCTCAAGACAGTCGTGCAGCTTCTGCAGGGTGTTGAGCCGCATGTAGGGGCAGGCGTTGCAGCTGCAACCGTCGACACCGGGCACATCGAGCAGCGTCTTGCCGGGGGCTCGCTGCTTCATCTGATGCAGGATGCCGGGCTCGGTGAGCACGATGAAGGTCTCCGCTGCACTGCTCTGGGTGCGGTTCAGCAGCTTGCTGGTGGATCCGATGAAATCCGCCAGATCGAGGAGGTGCTCCTGGCACTCGGGGTGGGCGATCACCTCCGCATCGGGATGTTCGAGCTTCAGTTCCAGGAGTGCTTCCTCGCTGAAGGTCTCATGAACGATGCAGCGTCCCGGCCAGAGCGTCAGCTCACGGCCGCTCTGCCGCTGCACCCAGCGTCCGAGGTTCTGGTCCGGAGCGAAGAGCACGGGGCGATCCGCGGGCAGCTGTTGAACGAGATCCACGGCATTGCTGCTGGTGCAGATGAGGTCGCTCTGGGCCTTCACCGCCGCGGTGCAATTGATGTAGCTGACCACCACGTGGTCGGGATGCTTCGCGCGGAAGTCGGCGAATGCATCGGCCGGACAGTCATCGGCCAGGGAGCAGCCTGCATCGAGATCCGGCAGCACCACCGTTTTCTCGGGACTCAGGATCTTGGCGGTCTCCGCCATGAAATGGACGCCGCAGAAGACGATCACATCGGCGTCGGTGCTGGCGGCCTTGCGGGACAGTTCCAGGGAATCCCCGATGAAGTCGGCGATGTCCTGGATCTCGGGTTCCTGGTAGTAGTGCGCCAGCACGATGGCGTTGCGATCACGCTTCAGTCGTTCGATCGCCGCCACCAGGGCGTCGTCAGCGCTCATCGGAACCGGGCCGGGGCAGGATGGCTCCAGCCTAGGCATCGGTTCTGTCGGATCTTCGCGTTGCGATTGCCGGTGATCTCCATGGAGCCTGGGGCACCACGGATGAGGCGGTTCTGGCGCGACTCCAGCCTGATGCTGTGCTGTTCGTCGGAGATCTGAGCGATGGAGACCTGCGGCTGACCAAGAGGATCGCGTCGCTGCCCTACCCACTGGCGGTGATTCTCGGCAATCACGACCTGGGTCGCGATCGCAGCGGAGGGATCCTGCGACAGCAGCTGGCTCTTCTGGGGGAGAACCATTGCGGCTGGACCCAGCGCGGTTGGAGCCAGCCCGCCATCGGACTGGTGGGAGGGCGGCCCGGCAGTGCCGGCGGAGGCTTTCATCTGTCCCATGCCGTGCAGGCGGTCTATGGCCCGATCACCCTCGAGCAATCAGCGGATCGCATCGTGGCCGCTGCTGCTGCCGTTCCTGCGGATCAACCGCTGATCGTGATGGCCCACTGCGGCCCCAGCGGCCTCGGTTCCGAGGCCGACAGCCCCTGCGGTCGCGACTGGAAACCGCCGGCGGTGGACTGGGGCGATCAGGATCTCGCCCTCGCTCTGGATCGGATGGGTCGGCAGCGTCCCCCGGATCTGGTGGTCTTCGGTCACATGCATCATCAGTTGAAGCGTTCGAACGCCCTCCGCCGCACCCTGCTGCGCGATCGCCGCGGAACCGCCTTCCTCAATGCCGCCTGCGTCCCCCGCAGTGGGCGTGATGCCAGCGGTCGTGAGCTGCTGCATTTCTCCTGGGCGGAATTCCGGGGTGCGTCCCTGACCCATCTCAGTCACCGCTGGTACTCGCCGGACGCCCAGCTGATGCATGAGGAGGAGCTGCCACGGCAGGAGGCGATGGCGTGCTGATCTATGTCTGCAGCAGCAGTCATGGGTTCGGTCATGCGGCCCGTGATGCGGCTGTGCTGCAGCAGCTCCGTCGTCTGCGTCCGGATTGGCAACTGGTGCTCAGCTCACAGGTGCCCGCCGGGTTCCTGCGGCTCCTGCTGGGTTCGGCAACGATCGATGTCCGGCACTGCCGCTGGGATGTGGGAACGGTTCAGGCGGATGCCCTGGGGGTGGATGCAGCAGCAACACTCCTCGCTCTCGAGGAGCTGCAGCAGCAGCTGCCTGAACTGATCGAGCAGGAGGCGGCCTGGATTGCATCCCAGGGCAGGCCGGTGCTGGTTCTCGGAGACATCCCACCCGCCGCCGCCGATCTGGCAGAGCGGCTCACAGCACCACTGGTGTGGATGAGCAACTTCGGCTGGGATGAGATTTACGGGCCGTACGGCGAAGCTTTCCAGAGCCATGCGGAGGCGGCCCATCAGGCCTACCGCCGCGGTCAGCTCCTGCTTCGCTGCCCATTCGATCTGGCCATGACCTGGGACCTGCCGGAGCAACGACTCGGGCTGGTCTGCGGTGAGCCACGCCCACTCGTGCCTGCGCTGCGTGATCGACTCCTCGCCGCCGGAGCTCCGGTTCAGGTGGGCTTCGGCGGACTCGGGCTGAAGCTCAACCCGCAACTCTTCGCCGCGTGGCCTGAGCAGCACTTCGTGATGGCTCCCCCCGCTGACAGCCGCGAGCGGGAGGCGCTCAGGGCGCTGCCCAACCTGACGCTGCTCCCGGACGGCGTGCGTCCGCTGGATGTGTTTCCGTTCTGCCGGCGCCATCTCGGCAAGCCAGGCTTCAGCACCTTCTGTGAGGCGCTCTCCTTCTCCGTTGGTCTGCATGTGGTGGAGCGCCGGGATTTCGCAGAGGCCAAGGCTCTGATGCGGGGTCTTGCGCGCCATGGTTCCTCCCGCCTGCTCAGCCGGGATCAGTTGCTCACTGGTGACTGGCAACTGGATCAGCCTCTGGTGCCCCCCACGCAGGCTGCGGCTGCCGCCCATGGTGCGGAACAGGCGGCCCGGGCTCTGATCGCCTACGCCGCCCGATAACGGATATCCGTTCAAGAAAAAATATTGTGTATCAACGCCTTCAATTTGCGTCTGGATGTCACTGAGCGCCTGAAATATCGCTGATCCGTCGATAGCGAGACGATTCGTGGACTGGCATATATACCTATTGATCCAATCGAATTGTTCGACAAAGTCACGTCGGAGGAAAAATGCTTCCTTCGGCTCAACCAACCATCCGCTTCTGGTTCATCGAGCCTTTATCCCACTCGGGATCTGTACTTCGAACGCTTTTTATGGCTATCCACGAACTGATCGGTCGTCAGGCACTCGCAGCGACCGTCGTCGTCGGATCTCTTTCAGCCTCCCTTGTTTCGGCTCCTGCTGCGGCCAGTCTGCTGCCTCCATCCTCCCGGGCTCAACTGCTCAGCCCTCCAACTGCGGTGCCCACCCGTGCCATCCCGTATGTGATCACCCCCGAGCGTCGGGCGATGCTCAACACGATCCGCTACGCCGAGGGCACCTGGAAGGGCGGGATGGATGTTGGCTACCGCGTCATGTTCGGTGGTGGTCTGATGTCCAGCCTGGATCGTCACCCTGACCGGGTCATCTACAGCACCCGCTACGCCAGCGCGGCAGCGGGTGCCTACCAGTTCATGCCCTTCACCTGGAACCTGGTGCGGCGCAGCATCGGTGTGGTCGGTTTCGGCCCGGAAGCCCAGGATCAGGGAGCTCTGTTTCTGATCCAGCGCCGCAAGGCCCTGGGACTGACCGACGCCGGTACGCTCACTCCGGTGCTTACGGCAATGCTGGCTCCGGAGTGGGCATCGTTCCCGACCCTTTCCGGCCGCAGCTTTTACGGTCAGCCCGTCAAGAAGTACGCCCGTCTCCGTTCCTTCTACAACCTCAATCTCGAGGAACTGCGCCGACTGCGTGATCAGAGACGTGAGGAGCTGTCTCAGGGATCGAGCTCCTCAGATGTCTGTATCGGCTCGCGGATCTTCTGCGCCACAAGTTTCTGAGCAGGCTGAGGGGTCAGCCCTCCGCATCGTTCTGCAGGCGACGGCCCACCGTCGCCTGTGCGATCAGGTAAGCGCCCACGGCACTGCCGAGAAAGCCCATGCTGTTGCGCAGGATCGGCAGCAGATCCGAGGTCCGGGTGATCACCGGAGCGATTCCAAACACGCCGAACAGCATCACCCACAGGGGTGAGAGCAGCAGCAGCCAGGACCAGGCGATCGTCTCTTCGTCTTTCCGGGGATAGGCGGCGAAGCCGGCGACCAGGCCTCCCAGCACCGACGTGCTCAGGGTCAGCAACCACTGCTCCAGCGGCAGACCGGGAACCACCTGGCACCCCCCGCGTTCCAGACAGATTTCGACGGCGTTCAGGGCATCGAGAACGGCGCCGTCTTCACCGTTGTCTTTCACGTAGTACTGGTTGCCGAAGCGGGTCTGCAGCTCCACCCAGTAGGTGCGTGGCATCAGAGCGAAGAAGGCATCGCCCACGTTGAAATTCAGCAGGTTGCCGCCCCGGGGGTCCGCCACCAGAAGCAGGCTGCTTTCATCCAGTCCCCAGAATTCGCGGACGGCCAGGCCCGGTGTCCGCTCGTACTGGGTGAGAACCCGTAGTTTCCAGCCGGTTTCCGCTTCAAACCGTTCCAGGCTCCGTTCAAGCTCGGTCCGCTGCGGCTCGCTGAAGACCCTGGCCAGATCGATCACAGGTGTGGCGTGATCCGGCAGCAGCTCCGGGTTGTCGTAGGCCTGCGCCGGTGTGGCCGCCGTGCAGCTGACCACCAGCACCAGCAACGCGGCCCACAGCCGGCTGATGTGATGTGCTCCCATGGATCTGCTGCAGTGACGGGCATTCTCTCCAATGGATTCCTCCGTTGCGGCCTGTCCCGCCTGGCTGGCGCATCATCTGCAACAGGCCGGTGGTGTGGTGCCCTTCTCCCGCTTCATGGACTGGGCGCTGAATGACCCTGGCCATGGCTATTACGGATCTGGCCGTGCCCGGATCGGTGTGGAGGGTGACTTCGTCACGTCACCCTCCCTGGGATCCGACTTCGCCGCATTGCTCGCCGAGCAGGTGGGCCGGTGGTTGACCCGTTTGATCGCGGAGAGCCCGCCGGGCGCTCCGTTGAGCCTTGTGGAGTGCGGACCCGGCAGTGGTCAGCTTGCGATGGATCTGGCGAGGGAGCTGCTGCTGCTGCATCCCGATCTCGCCGGTCGTCTCGATCTGCGGCTCGTCGAGCTGAATCCAGGCATGCGTGAACAGCAGCAGTCACTGCTGGAGGGGGTGATGCCCATCCCGGTGCAGTGGTGCTCTCTGGATGATCTGAAGCTTGAACCGGTGCGCGGTGTTGTTCTGGCCCATGAGCTGTTGGACGCGTTGCCGGTGGAGCGTCTGATCTGGTCCGGTGGGGAACTGAGCCGCCAGGGGGTGAAGCTGCTGGAATCTGCGGATGGCACCCCTGCGCTGACGGGCGTGTCGATGCCGTTGCCAGACGATCTGCGGGCTGAGGCACTGGGCATGGCCGAAGCCTGCGGTTTCAGCCTGCCCCCGTTGGGTGCCCCTGCCGGGTGGACGACGGAATGGCATGGCGACGCCTTTCGTTGCATCGATCAGATGGCCAGCGGCCTCAGCCATGGGCTGGTGCTGGTGATCGATTACGCCCTGGAAGCGCGTCGCTATTACACCGCCCGCCGTGATCAGGGCACGCTGATGGCCTACCGGCACCAGCAGTCCGGAGCGGATCCCCTGGCGAAGGCCGGTCAACAGGATCTCACCGCCCATCTCTGCATCGACACCCTGCAGGTTGCGGCCCGGCGTTCCGGTCTGAGTCCTGGCCAGGTGATGCGTCAGGGAGAGGCCCTGCTCGCGCTGGGTCTGGCCGATCGTCTGCATGGGCTGCAACAGCTGGCACCGGCTGATCTGCCGCAAGCGCTTCAGCGCCGTGAAGCGCTTCTGCGCCTTGTGGATCCGGTTTGTCTTGGAGAGTTCCGCTGGCTCACCTTTCTGCAAACCGATGCGGACAAGCCAATAACTGGATGGGAGATTGTGTCCGCGCCGTGTTGATCTGATCCTGCTCTTTAACCAATGGGTCTTGGGCATACTCATGTCGATTGGACATATTTTGCAGAGATTTTCTGGAGTCAGAGAATGTGCTCCAAGCTTCGCGTGAACGCATGTCGTCGTGCAGACTACTAATTGCTGGTATCTCAAGACACGCCGGAATGTCTTCTTTCAACTCTTCTTAATAAGGCTATAAATTGGTGTTCATTTGTGCTGTTCATAATGCAAAGATCGATTAACGTTGAATGTCTACGCTTTTCTTCTCCGAATACGCCGAAGGCAGCAGTAACAACAAATATCTGGAGATTTTCAACCCCACGCAGGCTGCGATTTCCCTGGCGGATTACGCCTTCCCCAACGCCAGCAATGGAGCTGATGTTGAAGGTGCTCATGATTACTGGAACACCTTCAGCGACGGTGCCTCCATTGCGGCCGGCGGCACCTATCTGATCACTCACCCGGATGCGGACGCTTCCATCGTGGAACTGGCGGATCAGACCCATCGCTTCCTCAGCAACGGCGATGACGGCTATGCCCTGGTCCGCGGCAGTGAAACCGACTATGTCGTGCTCGACCGCCTCGGGGATTTCGGGGCGGATCCGGGGTCTGGCTGGGATGTGGCTGGCGTGACCAATGGCACCCAAAACCACACACTTGTCCGAAAATCAACCCATGTCCAGGGCAACAGCGACTGGACTGCAGCACGCGGTACAACCACGAACGACAGCGAATGGGTGGTACTTGCTCAGGATGCCTTTCTTGAGGGTGTTGCCGAGGCCACGCCAGGCCGACACGGCTTGAGCACGCTGTTTTTCTCCGAATACGCCGAAGGCAGCAGTAACAACAAATATCTGGAGATTTTCAACCCCACGCAGGCTGCGATTTCCCTGGCGGATTACGCCTTCCCCAACGCCAGCAATGGAGCTGATGTTGAAGGTGCTCATGATTACTGGAACACCTTCAGCGACGGTGCCTCCATTGCGGCCGGCGGCACCTATCTGATCACTCACCCGGATGCGGACGCTTCCATCGTGGAACTGGCGGATCAGACCCATCGCTTCCTCAGCAACGGCGATGACGGCTATGCCCTGGTCCGCGGCAGTGAAACCGACTATGTCGTGCTCGACCGCCTCGGGGATTTCGGGGCGGATCCGGGGTCTGGCTGGGATGTGGCTGGCGTGACCAATGGCAC
>ERZ802830.375-NODE-375-length-44648-cov-11.508_pt1 | contig 44648 bp, 43 predicted proteins | sample MGYA00345654_ERZ802830 | MGnify/ENA primary metagenome ERZ802830 (study PRJEB30503, sample SAMEA104212375) | marine metagenome | biome: Westerlies Biome; feature: [SRF] surface water layer (ENVO:00010504) within the epipelagic zone...; material: water...
ATGTACTCAGTAAAAGATTTGATGTACATACATGAAAGAATTGGTATTCCTATTGTATTTGATTATCATCACCACAAATTCTGTACAGGTGATTTATCAGAGCAAGAGGCATTAGAACTTGCACTATCAACTTGGCCAAAAGATATTACACCAATTGTACATTATTCAGAATCAAAAATGTTGCATGAGGGTAATGAGAAACTAAAACCACAAGCTCACTCCGATTATATTAACTCAATACCCGATACATATGGTAATGATGTTGATATTATGGTAGAAGCAAAAGCAAAAGAATTATCTATATTACCATTTATTAATTCAAACAAATGTGAGTATAGTGGGCTATTAAGAACATCAAGCTATGAAACACTTTAGTAATAACGCAAAAGAATATTTAAAAATGACAAAAGAAGATATAGAATTCCGACAAGGTAGAAGTAAAAGACAAGCCGATAATAATGAAAAACTTGCATTTATTTCAACAATGGGATTATTTATTGTTATACTTGGTATAATCATTTATGGATTGTTTACTCAATAGTATGAAAAAACAATTTATAGATACATACACACCCCTTTATGAAGGGCTAACTATTAAGAAAAGTAAAGTACATGGGTTAGGATTGTTTGCAGAAGTAGATTTTCCAGCTGGAACAGATTTTGGAGAAACTCATGTATTTGTAGTAAATAAAAACAGAAGAGATTGGGTACGAACTCCATTGGGTGGGTTTATTAATCATAGCGAAACACCTAATTGTTATATTAATACCGAAAGTGAAGATAGAACTTTATATTCGGTAAGACCAGTAAAGAAGGGTGAAGAAATAACAGTATATTATAGGTTTGAATCCTATGATGGAATGACAGCATAATATGAATACAGTAGATAAACAATATCAAGGGTTTCTTAGAAAACTCATAATGTACGGACAAGAAAAAGAAGATAGGACTGGAACAGGTACCTTATCTTATTTTGGTGAACAATTCAGACACGATATGAGTAAAGGGTTTCCTCTTCTTACCACAAAAAAGATGGCTATCAAAACTATGATGACCGAACTGAAATGGTTTTTAAAAGGAGATACCAACGTCAAATATTTGGTTGATAACGGATGTAACATTTGGAATGGTGATGCTTATAAGAACTTCTTAAAGAATTCAGTACCGCATGACCATCAAGAAACAATGCAGGAGTTCATCAACAAAATAAAAACAGATGATGAGTTTGCAGCTAAGTGGGGTGAGTTAGGACCAATTTATGGTAAGCAATGGAAGGATTGGGCTGGTAAAGACCAAATCAAAGAATTAATTAAAAATATAAAAGAGAATCCTAATAGTAGAAGATTAATAGTATCAGCGTGGAACGTAGGTGAACTTAGTTTAATGAAACTTCCTCCTTGTCATTATGGATTCCAATGTTATGTAAACGATGGTAAACTATCTCTAATGTGGAATCAAAGAAGTGTTGATACTTTCTTAGGATTACCATTTAATATTGCATCTTATGGGATGTTATTACTTTTACTATGTAAAGAAACCAATTTAAAACCAGGTGAACTAATCGGTTCATTGGGTGATACTCATTTATACAAAAATCATTTAGAACAAGCACACGAACAAATTAAGAGAGATTCATTTAAATTACCAACAATTAGATTGGATAATGTAAATGTATTAGAAGGTGAGTTTGATTATGAGATTTTAAATTATGAATCACACTCATCGATTAAAGCACCATTAAGTAATTAATATGAATTATCACGAAGATGATAGAGCACAAAGATTATTAGATGTATTTCCTTTAGAAAAAGGACAAATAAATATATCTTATATAAATTCAACTAAACATATAGTTGCGTGGCACAAACATGAAAAGCAAACTGACTATTGGATTTGTTTAAAAGGTAGTATTAAGGTAGGATGGGCAACCGAAGATGATGGTTGTGAATTTGAATACCTTTCAGACAAAAACCCACGAGTCTTAAAGATACCACCTGGTGTGTATCATGGTTATAAGGCATTAGAGCCGGGAACAATTTTAGCATATTATGTAACACAAAAATACGACCCATTAGATGAACATAGAAAACCTATAGGAGCATTTGGTGAGGATTGGAAAGCAGAAAATAAATGAGTAAAAAGTACAAAGTAATTTTAATTAGTGGGGGATTCGACCCCATACACAAAGGGCATATCGAATGTATCCAAAACGCTAAGAAATTGGCTGATGAAGTTTGGATAGGACTTAACAACGATAGTTGGTTAAGGAGAAAGAAAGGTAAATCTTTTATGAAAGAAGGTGAACGAAAGTTTATAATGGAATCATTAAGAGATGTGGATTATGTTTATGTAATGAATCCACTTATACATGGTGATGATACAGCAATTGATTTGATTGACCATGCAAAACACAAATGGCATTTTGAAAAGAGAGGTGAGTTAGAAGGTAATATGGCATTTGGTAATGGTGGAGATAGAACAGAAACAACTACACCAGAGAATGATGTGTGTAACTCATATGGAATAGATTCAGTATGGGGATTGGGTGATAAAATTCAATCTTCATCTTGGTTATTAGAAAAATATTTAAATATAGCAGAATAATGAATAAAACTGAAATATTTAATCTTTTAGATAAGTGGGTTTCCGATAAAGGTGATGGAAACTACATTGAATATGAATACAATCCATATCATTGTATATTTAGTAATCACTTAAATGAAGAAAAAGGAATTCAACAAGTTAAAAAAGAATTAGAAATTTTAGTTGATAAAGTTATTGAAACAAATAACAATAATGGTACTTGTTTAGAAATTGGATTAGGTCACTTTGGTAGTACCCATTTTTTATGGAGACAGTTGTTTGATAAAGTAATTACAGTTGAAAAAAACTTTGAAAGAATCAGAGAATTTGGTAGGAATACTAAAAAGTTTTACAATAAATTTATTTTAAATGATGAACGTTCTGTATTTTATAATGGATTATCAAATGATGAAACTATAGTAGAAGAAGTTTACGAAAAGCATAACGATATAAATTTCTTATTTATAGATGGAAATCACACCTATGCATCAGCTTTAGCAGATTTTCTTTTGTATCACCCACTTGTTAAGAAAGGTGGTATCATAGCTTTCCACGATACTGTTTATAGTAAAGGAGCTAATGAAGATGTACCTCGTCTGATGGATGATTTAAGAGCTGGAAAATATACTGATACTGAATTAGATTTAATCGATATTCACGAAAGTGAAACTCAAGGTATAACATTTTTTAAAAAATAATGAATTACAACGAACAATGGAAAGATTGGTTTGAAGGAGGAAAATCTATGTGGAGTGAATATGGATATACTTATCATTCATATTTAATAGCAAAACATTTAATTAAAAATTTAGATATTCCTAAAAAGGGAGATATTGTTCAATTGGGAACTGGTATTGGAATTACAATTGAGGAGTTATGTAATCAATTTGGAAAGAAAAGAGTTTATGGATATGATTTATTTAATCCACTACAACATCCAAATATTCACACATTTGATTTATCAACAGATATACCAAATAATAAAGGATTAGCATATACAGATATAGAAGTAGGTTCAGTAAAAACGCATAGAGATATAAGGTTTGAATTATTCAGTTGGGCTTGGGATTATACAGTTGCTGGTGGGTATATTTTAATAAACAATAGTGTAGCAGAAGATTTTAAAAAGAAACACCCATTGGCAATACAAAACTCTGAATGGTATCCACTTAACAAATATAATATTGTTCAGTTATGGGATAATGTTCACAAAAATAGATTAAATACAAAAACATTAATAAAGAAATTATGAATATAGATAAATTAGTAGAGCAATATCCAAACGATATGGAGCTTGGAGGAAAAGTAAGAGAAATGTATTGGGAAAATAAAAAAATACAAGAAGCGTTTATTGATAAAAAAGCTTGGATTTTTGAATCACCTGATGGTGGTAAAACTGTAACCCGTAGAAGAATGGGTGATGATTATACCAAAAGAGAATTAGTAAATAATATTAATCAATTAAATTTATTCGATGACTAAGATAGTACAAGATGTAAGTAAGTTACGAACTCCACTAACGGAGTTACCAAAAAATAAAGCTGAGCAAGATGTACTTGGAGCAGCTTTACTAACACAATTAAAAAATCACAAAGGGTTAGGATTATCAGCCAATCAGATTGGGGTAAACAAACGAGTTTGTGTTATTGGTGTAAAAGACCCATTGGTGTTAGTTAATCCTCGTATAGTTAAACGAAGTGAAGAAGCAGTTCAATATATTGAGAGTTGTTTATCACTTCCCAAAACAATGAGAAAACCAAAGAATACAGTTAGGAGTGTTTCTGTAACTGTAGAAACTGATAACTTAGGTACGATTGAGTTTGGAGCAGATGAGCCAGATAAGATTGGTACGGAAGGTCACAATTACTTTGGTGATGAGGGATTATTAGAATGTGTGGTTGCTCAACATGAGATAGACCATTTGGATGGTATATTGATTACTGATTCAGCTAGAGCATACAATATTCAAAGAAAAACCGATAAAAAATATGGTAGAAACGAAAGGGTAATGGTTAAATTATCAAATGGAGATACTGAATTTATGAAATACAAAAAAGCAGAACCCTTACTTTCTATGGGAGCTGAAATCTTATAATTAAACGAAAACATGGGAAAGCTAATATTTAGATATACGGAAGAAGATAATCAGAAACAACTCAATAGGGAAGCAAATGAAGTAGAACTATCTGTTCCTGATGATATGAACATTAATGAATTCAAAGTAGTTTGTGTTAGATTAGCACAAGCTTTAGGTTATCAACAAAAATCCATAGAAAGTGGATTTGGTGATTTAGTTTATGGAGATGAATCAACCGATGAATTAAAAAAACTAATAAGAGAGATAACAGAACCAAAGAATGTCAAATAACGAAAATCAAAGAAATATAAATGATGCATTAATAAATCAGAGTGTAATTGATTTATTGATTGAAAAGAAAATCTTCACTAAAGAAGAACTTGCAGATACCTTACAACAAAACTTAGAGTTATTTAAAAAACTAGCAAAGGAATATAGCAAACTACTCATAGAAGCTAAAGAAATAGAAGTCAAATATGACTTAAATAAAGATTTAGATGAGGATGTTTTGGAGGGTCTTTACTACGGCCCAATGGGCGAAGCTTAAAATAATTGATAAAAAATTAGGATATATCAAATATTTTTTGTATATTAGTAGTAATATAATCAATCAAAAGGAGAAATCTTATGAGAAAAATTATAGTGTTGTCAGTATTGACAACCTTTTGCTCGATGGGTGTTATAGATTCATCGGTAGCCGAACAACCTTCTAATAAACTTCAAGCACAAATAGCTGGAGAAATAGAAAGAGAAAATAAAATTAAACAACATCAAAAAGAAGAATTAGAAAGATTCTTAACAGATGTTGGATTCAGAGAAAGTGGTAATAGATATAATATCACAAACAAATGGGGATATATGGGTAAGTATCAATTTGGAAAACAAACTCTGAAAGGATTAGGATTCAAAGTAACTAAAGAAGAATTCCTAAATAACCCACAACTACAAGAAGAAGCAATGATGGCTTTATTACTACACAACAAAGAAAAACTTCAAAAGTATATCGATGTATTTGATGGACAAACTATTAATGGTATGTACATCTCAGAAAGTGGTATATTGGCAGCTGCACATCTTGGAGGACAGGGTTCTGTAAAACGATACTTTAAAAATGGAAAAGTTTTTAAAGATGGATTCGGAACTAAGATTACATCGTATATGGCTCAATTTAGTGGATACGATATTAAATTAAATTAAAAAAGTTATGATTATAGAAATATTATTAGGAATATCCGTAATATCTAATTTAGTACTTTTGTATGGAGTAAGGAATTTACTCAAACAAAACGAACAATTGGAAGATACGTTATCAGAGGTTGTGTTAAATACAGCACAAACATTAACTGATGCATTGGAAGAAATGAAAAAAGCTGATTTAAGAGGTTCATTTGAATCAGATGATGAAGTGGGTTCTGTATTTCAACAACTCAAATCTATAATTGAAAAATTAAACCAAAATTACTTAGGATAAAATATGCCAAGACCAAGAAGAAAAAAATCAAAAATGTATTTTGGTACACCAGCTCAAGAAGCTATTATTGCCTATAATAAATGTACCGATGATAAGGAAAAAAATAGGATATATAATGAGGGGATAAAATATCCTTTTGAAAAATTAGCAGAAAATGTACTGAATACATTTAAGTTTACATACTTTGATGTACCAAAGATGGATGTTCAGAGAGAAGTTGTATCTGCTATGGTAGAAAAGATTCATATGTTTAAGGAAGGAAGAGGTAAAGCATTTTCTTACTTTACTATTATAGCAAAAAATTATTTAATATTAAATAATAATGGAAATTATAAGAGATGGCAAAAAAACCAACTGATGTCAGAAATGCCTGTAACTTGGAATCCTGAAAATGACTTTTATCAAAAAGAACAAAATGATGAGTTTTCTGAATTTAGAAGAATAATGTTATCTTATTGGGATAAAAATCTAACACTTGTATTTACAAAGAAAAGAGATATACAAATTGCAGATGCCGTATTAGAATTATTTAGAAGAGCAGATTATATTGAAAACTTTAATAAGAAGCATTTGTATTTGTTGATTAGAGAAATGACAGATTGTAAAACACATTACATCACTAAAGTAGTAAACACTATGAAGCAGCATCAAAAGAAAATGTTAAATTCATTTTTAGATGGTGAGTCAATTAACGAAAACTTAGATGGTGAATATTGGCAAGGGGATGGATACTAACGATAAATACATATTAGGAATATCATATGGATATCACGATTCAGCAGTTGCTTTACTTTATAATGGAAAGGTTTTATCGGCTGTAGAAGAAGAAAGATTTACAGGAATAAAACATGATAATTCTTTTCCAAATAAATCTATAGAGTGGATTACAAAACAAAATGGTATAACCAAAGATGATATAGCAATTGTTTGTTTCTATGAAAACCCTATACTAAAAGATGATAGGAATAAAAAGATATATAGAAAATATTGGTATAAAAATATATTTGCATGGAAAAAGAAAGGAGCTTCTTTTTATGCTCTAAAAGGTTATTTTCCAAAAGCAAATGTTATGATGGGAAACCATCATCTATCTCATTTATCATATAGCTATTACACTTCTCCATTTAAATCAGCATCTATACTTTCAGTAGATGGTGTTGGTGAATGGGATACTACTGTTATGGCAACGGGTAGTCCATATGGAATAGATACTCATCAATCTATAAAATATCCACACTCGTTGGGGATGTTATATTCTACTATAACTGCTTTTTTAGGATTCAAACCAAATGAAGGTGAATACAAGGTAATGGGATTAGCTCCTTATGGAAATAAAGATACTAAAAGATTTTCATCACTATCATCAAAGTTCGATACTTTGGTTACTAAAAAGAATGGAGGATATGAATTAAACTTAGATTACTTTAGTTATCATTATTCAGATAAGATGATGTTTAATAAAAACTTATCTAAGTTATTGGGTATTCCAAATAGATTACCACATGAACCTGTTGAACAAATTCATAAGGATTTAGCATTGGTTCTCCAACAAAAGTATGAAGAGATTTTCTTTTACTTATTAAATAATTTATATCTTTTAACTGGTAATAAAAATTTGTGTTTAAGTGGTGGATGTGCTTATAACGGAACTGCTAATGGTAAGATACAAAACCAAACACCATTTGATAATATTTGGATACCACCAGCTCCATCTGATGCTGGTTCTGCTATTGGAGCAGCTCTGTATGTTTATTATCATTGTAATCCAAACTCTGAACGTATTAATAACACCACACCATTCTTAGGTCCAAGTGAAAAAATATTAGATGTTGTAAAAGTTTGTAAAGAAAACGAAGATAGAATATTCATAGAAGCTATTTCTGAAAATAAATTATTACCAAAAGTAGCTAAACTTATTTCTGAAGGTAATATTATAGGATGGGTTCAGGGTAAATTAGAATTTGGTGCTAGAGCATTGGGTAATCGTTCTATATTAGCAGACCCAAGAGACCCACAAATGAAACAGAGAGTTAATTCTGTAGTAAAGAAAAGAGAAGGATTCAGACCATTTGCACCAATGTGTACTTTTGCCGAAATGGGAAGATTCTTTACACCTACTATAGAAATACCATATATGAATCAAATAGTTAATGTAAAACCAGTACACAGAAAAAAACTACCAGCGATTACACATACTGATGGTTCAGCAAGAGTACAAACTTTAAAAAAGGACTTTAATCCTAAGATGTATTCACTATTAAAAGAATATCAAAAGATTACAAAGTATCCAATACTACTTAATACATCATTCAATCTAAAAGACCAAACTATGGTTAGGGATTCACAAGAAGCAATTGATACATTTATGAATTGTGATTTAGATTATTTAGTAATTGATAATATTTTAATTACGAAAAAGATTATTTAGTTTACAATTATGTAATACTTTCTTAACGTTAAGTTAACATTGGTTATACTTATATTAAAGGAGGATATTATGAAAACAATTATCACAACATTCCTCTTACTAATGATGACCACATTAACATTTGGTCAACAAAAAACCTTAGAATTAGTAGAGGATAACAAGTATTTATATACTGTTTACAACGAAGATGGTTCTATACATCAAAAAGGTACGTTTATCAAATTAGATGATAACAAATTAATTAAACACTCTTATTGGAGAGATGATGTAGGAACAAAAGCTCTGTACGATAACGGAAAGTTAGTATGGATTAAACCTAAAGGGCACCCTAAATATACTTATCAAGAGATAGAGTTCGAAAGGATGAAGGCAGAATTGGAACGATTGAAGCAATTAGTAGCTCTAAAAAACTAATCGTAATTCAAAGAGATTAGTACAAAAACCCTTACAGAAATGTAGGGGTTTTTTATTTGACACTCGATAGTGTTTACCCATTCGGTGTTAAAATTAAAAACATACTTTTTATTTAATATATACTATAGTTATTGTTGACATGTCCGACGTTTTGTAATATGGAAAAGTTATTTGACAATTAATTAAAACAGAGGAGAGATAATATGGAATTTCTAAATAAAATTGGTGATTGGGCAAAATCACTTACAGAAATTGGTATTAGTATCATTGCGCTTGGTGTAGTATTAGAAGTACTATTTAAGGGAGCAGCGATTCCTTTTTGGCCTGAAGTATCAGTAGTGGATAACATTATGGGTATATTAGGTTCATTAAGTAACGAAGGTCTATTAGGTTTAGTAGGTGCATTCGTTTTATACCATATTCTTAAAAAGAAGGCGTAATAGCTAGTAATAGAAATGTACATTATAGAAAGACCTCACTTGAAAAAGTGAGGTTTTTTTCTTTATGATATTTATATACAAGACAATATAGAAAGACTATGAGTACAAATTTTGAATTATTTCCGGGAAAAGATTTAAGTGGATTGTTTAAAAATATCTATGATAATCAACAAAACAAAAAACAAAGAATCTCAGAACTAATTGCTGAAATGAAAAAGGTAATTAGACATGCTGGGGATATGGCAGTTATTGGTCCGATACTAAAAGACCTAATAGATACATCAGTTAGAAACGATGAATCATTAATTAAAATGGCAGCTATTGCACAACGAATGATTGCATCAAAGGATAAAGCTGAAGGAGATACTGGTTTCCTTTCTGATAAAGAAAAAGAACAACTACTACAACAATTAGAAGGGGTTGTTGTTGATGCAGCTGAAGAAGCAGAAGAAAAGGTTGATGAACTAACTAATGAAGTTGAAGAATTAAAACAAAAGGTTAATCATGCAGAAGAGCAGAAGGTCTAGTGTAGGTAGTGGGCGTAGGAGTAAATCATCCCCAACAACAGGTCCAGCTATAGCGGCTATTGTTACTGGTGTAATATTGGATGAAGAATCTCAAGCTATTACTGATGAATTAACATCACCAAGTTCTATAGGAGCTATACAATTTAAAATTTTAGGTAAGGGTGGATTAAGTGATTCTGGTGGAGGAAATGTGGTTGCATATCCAATGAATACATCTTCTTTTAGTTTACCTTTAAAAAATGAAGTTGTTGATTTATTTCACATATCAGGAGTTTACAGATATCAACGTAGACATAATGGAGAGTTTCAAAACTTAAACTCAACAGAATCAGCATTAGATGATACTTACGCACCAAGAAAGGTAGATAGTGACCCCAAAGGTAATTCGGATGGATATGAATCAACATCTAATACCGGTATATCAAACTCAAATGCAGCTGGAGAAACAAGTGGATATGGTGATTACTTTACACCAAATGAAACAATACATAGATTAAAATTATATGAAGGTGATACTTTGATACAAAGTAGATTTGGTCAATCAATTAGGTTTAGTGGATATAATAATGAAGAACAAACCGAATCACCAACAATTATAATTAGAAATAGAGAATCTGATATTACTCAAAACGAAATAGAACAACCAGACCCAGTAGAAGAAGATGTAAGTAGAGATGGTTCTATTATATCAATGACAAGTCAAGATTATTTGTTAGGATTTCAACCTGGTACTGTTGATGATGGTGGTACGAGTGATTTTGAAACAAAACCCGAAATGTTTGAGGATTATCCATCAGAACTAAAAGGAGACCAAATTTTAATTAATAGTGGTAGGATTGTTATCTCATCAAAAGAATCTGAAATGATTTTTTATTCCAAAGGTAATTATGGTTTTATTTCGGATAAATCCTTATCAATAGATAATGAGGGTGGTATATTTGCTCAAACAAATGACCATATGGAATGGAATACTCAAGGTAATAACTTTATTATCAACAGTGATGGTGGTAAGATTTATTTAGGAGAAGATGGAAACGAAGATGAGCCAGTTGCGTTGGGACAAACCTTAATAGATATTTTAGGTGAAATCTTAACAGAACTACAAGCTGAGATTCATCCAACACCAGCAGGTCCATCAGGTCCACCAACTAACGCTGCTAAATATGCTGCTATACAGAATAAATTAGAAACTATTCTTAGTAAACAAAACTTTACGGTATAACAAATGGGATGGGGAATATTCAAACAAAACATGAAAGCGTATATGGAGCAAGAAGGTGGAGCTCCAGACCAAGCTGATTTTGCTGCAAAGCTAACAAAGGAATATGATAATTGTGTAAAATCATTCGGAACGCAAAATCCTAATTTATCTAAAATCCAAAAAGGTAATACTGCTTTGATGGAAAATTTGGTAAAGGTTTGTTTGATGGAAGGATTCTCAAAACAATCAGGAAGTTTTCCTTGGATAAAAAAGTTAGGTCCAGCCGTATTAGGATATTGGACAGGTTTAACTTTAACAGGCCCACCTCCACCTCCACCAGCACCGGGTTCTATAGCTAACATACAATTTGTTACTGGAAATTGTACTAACCCTGGTCAATGGAATGTTGATATACCAACTCCACCTAACGAAAATGTTATGATTTTTATAAATGGATTTGTAACAGCCGCTCAAGTACACTTAACATCGGTATCGGGTATAATCAATACAATATCTTTATATCCCGCAGGTCCATCGCCTGTACCCGGTCCTGGTATTATTATGTGGAGTACATTTACTGTGCCGGGATAAAACATCAAAATATTTAAAACATATATTTATAGTAAGAAAAACACATTAATACAATTATGGAATCTAAAAAATTAGTTAAAGTTATTAAGGCGTTGGTAGAAGTTGAGGTTAAAAAACAACAATTAAACTTCTTACAAAACCAATTCCCAAAAATTTTAGAAGAGGCGGTTCAATCAAGGATTAAATCGAAACCTCAAAAGAAAGCTACAGAAGTAGACCCATTTACCTTAGCAGAAGCTGTGTTAGAACAAGATAGAACAGATACTGCGCCAAATGTAAGTTATACAAAAAATCAAGCATTAAATAAAATACTAAATGAAACGGCTCAATCACATACAGCAGTTGCTGATGATAAGACAGTTTCGTTTGGAACGCATAATGTACCAACGGGACAACAACCTGTAGGAACAGATGCGGTATCTAATATGAGACAAAGTATGGCTCAGCAAATGGGATATGGTGATATGAGAATGGGTGGAGCAAGTAAACCACAATCTGGTGGATTAGGTGTTCAGACTGGGTTGCCTGGTTTGGATAAAATTTTAAATAGAGATAATAGTGAATTGGTAAAACGATTTAAACGATAGTATAGGAAAGAGAGATGGCTTACGAATTAGGGCAAAAATTAGTAATCGATACAGAAGAGTTTAACAACTTTGCAATCGGTTTAACATTACCTCTACAAAGAGGTAACACTGGATATTTTGCCCAATCGTTTACAACTACTGAGCAAGTGAGAAGTAATATTATTAATCTTTTAAAAACTAAAAGAGGAGAAAGATTATTCCAACCTGAATTTGGTAGTGGATTGCATGGTTTGTTATTTGAACAAGCTACAGATACGTTAGAGGAGGATATTGAAGAAACAATAAACTCAGCATTAGAACAATGGTTACCATATGTTGTGGCAGAAGAAATAAATATTGATATTAGTAAAGAGATGACTGATTTCAATCAAGCATCGGTTTCAATTAAATTTAAATTAGAAGGACAACAAACGTTAGATACAGTAACTTTCGTAGTTTCAGAATAATATGGCATTAAATAATCAAATAAAGAATTTTAAGAATAAGGGTAGGGATATAAAATACCTTAACAAAGATTTCGAAGCATTTAGAACTAATCTAATGGATTTCGCAAAAACTTACTTCCCTTCTACTTACAATGACTTTAACGAGTCATCACCTGGTATGATGTTCATTGAAATGGCATCTTATGTCGGTGATGTATTGGGTTATTATATCGATGATACATTAAAAGAATCATTACTAACAACTGCTGAAGATAGAGAAAATATATTTGAACTATCTAAGTTTATGGGATATAAACCAAAAGTAACTTCACCAGCGGTAACTAATTTGACTGTTTATCAATTAGTACCTTCGAGAATAAAAGCTGACCCAATAGCTAGTGGTGATTTAAGATATGAGCCAGATAGTGATTATTTTTTAAGAGTAAAAGAAGGTATGGAGGTTGATGCTGATGGTGTAACCTTTAGAACAACCGAACTATTAGATTTCTCAGTAGAAGATGGTAGAGAAATAACAATCTATGAAAGAGATGGTGATACTAATACACCGACATTCTACTTAGTAAAAAAATATGTAGATGTGATATCTGCAACAGAAAAAGAATTAGAAATAACATTTGGAGCAGGTACTGGGGAATTTGCTAAGATAGATATACCCGATACTGATGTTATTCAGATATATGATGTAAGAGATAGTAATAATAACAAATACTATGAAGTACCTTACTTAGCACAAGAGATGGTTCATGTTGAATATTCAAATACAGAAACGCAGGATAAGGACTTATATCAATTTAAAGATACAGTTCCATCGATATTAAAACTAATAAAAACACCAAGAAGATTTAAAAGTGTAATTAATCCAAATGGTTCTACTACAATACAATTTGGTAGTGGTGATGCTGGTAAGGATGATGAATTACTAATACCAAACTTTAAGAATGTAGGTTTAGGATTACCAAATTCTATAAATAGATTAGGAGCATCCTTTGACCCATCTAATTTCTTAATGACAAAATCATATGGACAATCTCCAAAAAATACTACTATAACAGTTAAGTATTTTGTAGGGGGTGGTGTTTCTACAAATGTAGCATCTAATACAATTAAAAGAATAACAAATGCTAACTTTGATGAAGATTTAACAATATTCGATGAAGTAAAAAAGGGATTATATGCTCAAGCTAAAAATTCATTAGCAGTAAATAACGACCAACCAGCTAAAGGTGGTAGAGGGGCAGAAACCTTAGAAGAGATAAGAGAAAACGCTATAGCAAACTTTGGTTCTCAAAACAGAGCAGTAACCGCTAAGGATTATCAAGTTAGAGCATTATCAATGCCACCTAAGTTTGGTAACGTAACTAAAGCATTTGTTGCAGCTGATGGAAACTTAGATGATAATTCACCAGCATCAATATTAGCATCACCTGATTCACTATCTGAGTTCAGTACATTGATTCAAGATTTAGTAGAAGATGGAGATATATCAGATAAGGATGTAAAAGAAAAGGTAACTAAGTTTTTATCAAACAAAAAATCAAATACTAAAGAAAAAAATAATCCATTTGCGGTAAACCTTTATGTATTGGGATACAATTCCGATAAGCATTTATCACCATTAAACATAGCAGTTAAACAAAATATAAAAACATATTTAAATGAATTTAGAGTTTTAACCGATGGTATAAATTTAATGGATGGGTTTATTATAAATATGGGATTAGATTTCTCTATAAGAGTGTATAGAGATTATAATAAGAGAGAAGTATTAACAAACTGTATCTCATCGATAAAAGAACATTTCGAAATCGATAATTGGACATTTAATATGCCAATCAATATTGGTGAAGTAGAAATGATTATTGGAAACATCGAAGGTGTACAATCTGTTGTAGAGTGTACATTTAAAAATTTATGTGGAGAATCATCTGGATATTCTCCAAACGCATATGACGTATCGGCGGCTACGAAGAATAAACAAATTTATCCTTCATTAGACCCATCAATATTTGAAATTAAGTATCCAGATAACGATATAAAAGGAAGAGTTGTATAATGTATTATTTTTTAACCGCATCTAAGGACACAACAATATTTTCTCAGCAAGCTGTACAGAATACAGGATTGGATGAGATATTAGAAGTGTCTAAAGTTTATTATGGGAACTTAAAGGATACTGCTCGTTCTTTAGTAAAATTTGATTTAAATACACTTCCATCCAAATTATCATCTGGAGCAGTAACTATGAGTGAAGCACAGATAGTAATCAGAGAAACACAACCAAGTGAAATAGCATTAGCATACTCATTACATATACACCCAATATCTCAATCTTGGGAAATGGGAATAGGTACTCGTTTTGATAACATATCAACGGATGGTTGTACTTGGAACTATAGAGCAAGTGGTAGTAAGTGGCTACCTACCGAAGTTCCAAATGGTGGATTGGCTACTGGCTCTTATGATGGTAGAGGTGGTATGTGGTACACCGCATCCGAACAAACCCAATCATATGAATACCAATCAACTGATTTAGAAATTGATGTATCTTCATCTCTTTCGTTTTGGTTAGATGATAATTACCCAAATGAAGGATTTATCATAAAACACAGCGATACCAAAGAGAATGATGATATAGATTATGGACAATTAAAATTCTTTAGTAAAGATACCAATACAATATACCAACCAAAAATCAGAATAGGTTGGGATGATAGTAGGTATGAAACAGGTTCACTAACCGATTTACCAGAAGAATACAAAATATCACTAAAAAGATTAAAGAAATCTTACAAAGAAGGAACTAGAGCTGATATTGAAGTATTCGCAAGAGAATTGTATCCACAAAAAACATTCAACAACACATTCGGATACTCCACAGGCAGTTTACTTCCAACATCATCATTCTACCAAATTAGAGATTTCGAAAGTAATGATATTATAATTCCGTTTTCGGATTATTCTAAACTAAGTACATACAACAATAAAAGTAGAATTGGTTTAGATTTTACAAATTTTGAAATTAACAGAAGTTATAAAGTAGAATTGAAAATAGAACGTAGTGGTTCTGTTGAATTTTTTGATGATGATTATATTTTTGAAGTAACTAAATAATGGCATTAGAAAAAGAAGAAAGAATAATTGAACTACAACAAAGTGGTTCTAGCGCTCTCAAATCATTAGATGAATTTGGTAGGCACACTTTTCTTGCTCCACAAATGGGTGGAGATATGGATGGAGAAATTGCTGGTAGACTTCGTAGAATGAAATATGATGAGGAAGAGTTAATCAAAGCAATTGATACTTCTGTAAATGAACTTATAAAATCTAAACCAGACCCAAAGGTTGATGTAGTTGAATTAGATGAATATGAAAGAGTTTTAGCTCAGTTAGAACAAGCTAACAGTTTATTAGCTGATGTAAGGTCGGAATTACAATCACAAAAAGGAATATCTGCATCATTAAGGTCAGAAATAGAAGGATTTAAAGCTGATTTAGATGCATCTTTGGTTAGAGTAGCAATTGCTGAAAATCAATCAGAAGCTACCAATGATAAGTTTGTAGGTACAGTAAATGATTTACAACAATCAATACAAAAGGGTACATTAGAAGCAATAGAGAGAGTTTCCTTAGAAGCTCAAGTAGAAGGTTTAGCTGCACAAAAAGAAGCATTGGTTTCACAAGTTGCATCTTTAGAAGAATCATTAGCTGGAAAATCAGCTCAAATTGCTCAAGGGGGTAAAGCAGCTGGAAATAAATTTACAGCTATTGTAAAAGAAAAAGCTGAACCAAATTCTCCAGATTTAAAATATTATGAAGCGAAGAAGGGACCAAATACTGGTTGGAAAAATGGACCAACGATTGAGGTATTAAATATATCAGAAGAATCAATAACAGTATCATTCAGTAAAGATGGTTCAACAAGTTGGTTAACACCACCTGGTAGTGGTACAGTTGCATCTGGTGAGAAAAGAAATTTTATATGTAAAAAAAGAGGTGGTTGGAATAAAGGAGATAAAAAAGGAAACTTAACTGTAAAATCTGGAGCTGAAAGTGTTGTATTCAGCGCAGGTTACAGAGGAGATAAAAATAGTAAGAAAATAGTATGTGCTGAATTATATCATCAAGGTTGGATACCATATGAAATATTTAGAGCAGATGAAGATTGGGGAGATGCTATGTTCTTAAAAGACCCAAGATTAATTGTGGGTTATCAAATGTGGTCTAAACATATTGTTAACTTTATGAGAAAGTATCCACAATACACTGGATTGGTTTATTATGGTATGAGTAAATATTGGTGTCATTGGATGGCTCACCAAATGGGAGTTGTAAAAACAAACAACTTATTGGGTCAAGCAATACATTGGGTAGGAAAACATCTATCTTATTATGTTTACGATAATTATGGTGGGGAAAGAATTTATAGATTCCTACTTAAAAAAGTTTTAGTTGAATCATTTGATGAATTTAAATCACATTTAAAAGAATAAAATGGCTATAAAAAATTTTAAAAGTATTTTAGATAAGACCGGCTACTACGTTAGTGAGAAGGATAGGAAAATCTTTGAGAGAGGTTCTCTTCCTGCTTACTTTGGTAGAGGTATGACTGATACTATTGAATTTATTTTATATGACCAAGGTGATAATATTTTACCTCAAGGTAAAGATGGTAAAATGGTAAGGTATGTAGATATATCTAACAAAGAAGCCATTAGAAGATATATTCTAATTGTGAGACCTCAAGTATCAAATAAACCAAATGAGTATTTTGTTGATGTTGAAAAACTAATTAATGAAGCTGGATATAAAAATGGTATATTTAAAAGCCAAGTAACACTACTTAATAAAAGAGTTGGTAGTGAGAAAAAAACCAATAAACTTTGGGTACATGAAATATCACCATCAAGAACTGAAATTAGAGTTTTACCATTAAAGGTTGATAATAAAAGATTACAAAACGATTTATTAACTAGATATGATATATTCCTCAGAGACGGTGAATTTAGAGATGATATTGTAAATAGATTACAAGCATTTCAATCTACACTAAATGCTGAATCAGTTAAGAAAGTATTACAAAACGCATATGGTGAGGATTGGATAAAATTAGTTAAATCAGAATTTCAAGTTCCTGATATAGATGATTTTTTAAGAAGAGTGGTTGAGAAATCTAAAGAAGCTCTAAACTACTTTATACAAGGTAAAGAATTTAAAATAAAAAGTAGTAGATATGGTGAACCATTACCTAGAAGAAATCTAACAGCTGCTTTGGATATAATGAGATTATATAAAGTATCTAATCAAATAGTTTGTGATGTTATTGAGGACTTTTTACCTAAACGTAATATTATAAGAAAAACTCAGACTAGCCCAATTATGCTAGAATCAAGAGATAAGTTAGGAAAGATACTTCAACAATTTACATCTAACAAAACATTAGATACTAAGGCTAGTGTGGTTGCTAAGGTAATAAAACCAAGACCAGTAAAAAAGGGTAGGGTAACTGTTAAACCACCACCACCGCCACCACCAAAACCTGTAATTATTAAAACACCACCAAAAGTATATTATTTTTATCAATGTACTGGAAATGGTAAAGTAGGAAGACCAAGTTTAAGTAGATTCGGTAAATCAATCAAACCCACATCTAAAGGAGGTGGAGGAGGATGCTATCAAATGCTATCAGCATTTTTTAGTTATGAAGATATGAATGGTAATACGATTAAATTTAATTTGAAGCCAGGTAGTAGTTCTAAGATATGTGCGTTGGAAGGTTCGGTAAAAGTATCTGGGGGAGGTAGCTTTGTAAAAAAAGAACTATGTAGGGTTAAGAATTATAAACCAATCATAGTTAAACCTAAGCCATATATACCACCACCACCACCGCCACCACCAAAACCTATTGAGATAAAGCCAGTTCCTATTTTGAACTTGCCTATAAAGTTTCCACCATTGAAGTTGGATTGGCCACCTATCAAACCATTTCCACCAATTAAGTGGCCAATAATGCCAGGTAATTTAGGACAATACTCAACGTTAAGTGAGCAGTTGAAGAAAAATCGACCAATACCTAAACCAGCACCAAAGCCAACACCACCACCACCTCCAATCATACCACCAGCTGTCAGAGTACAATCAGAAGCTGTTGGAATTGACCCAGATGCATATTTAAAAAGTATGCGGGATAGAGGATTCGCAATGGGTGGAGGAGGCGGAATGGGAACATTCGGCGGTTATAGAAAAACATCATTCGGAAGTGGGTTCAGCCCCTTCGGTAGTAATACGTTTAATAGATACTAATGTTTAGAAGAGGTAATAGAAATAGAAGTAGAAAATCAGTATTTACTGGTAGGAGAAGTCGAGGTGGAGGACAAACTCTAAATCTTTCAGCTGGTGCATCTGCTCAGTTACTTAGACTTAAGCAGATTCAGCCAAAACCTGCTCCAATGAAAATAGTAAGAGTTCCTTCAAATGCTAGACCCTCATCTATTACAGCAAATAGAATAGTAATACCACCTGCTCCGCCAATTTTACCACCACCAAGGGTAAATCCACCACCAAGAAGACCAAAACCAGCGGCTGAGCCAGATTATAATCCACCGGTGGTTAGAACGGCTGTACAAATAACGGGTAATACTATTCAGCGTAATTTACAACCAAAGGCGGTATATGAAACACCAAAACCATTTAATACTAGGTTTATACCACCACCAAGTGGTAATTTAACTGATTCGGCATTAGCAAGACTTAGGTCACAAACTCAAGTTAAACCACCAGTAAATAGACCTACACGTCCAATAGTTATTGGTAGTCCAATGGTAAGAGGAATAGCTACTGATAGAGGATTTACAGATGAAGTATCTGCAACTGCTGAGGATGAAGCTTTAAATGAAGGATTACAGCTTGGGGTAAGACCAAGGGGGCCTATAATACTGCCACCTCCACCAAGGGTAGATGTAAAGCCACCTATTAGAACATATCCTAAACCACCACTTAACCCACCACTACCTAAGCCGGATATTCCAAATAGGGATTTTACACTTACTACCCATTCAACTCCAGATGGTGCAAATATTTACATGAATGGTAAAAAGGTAGGAAATGGTTTTACAGTAATTACCCTTCCTTATAAATCAATATTGGGTGTAACTAAAAAAATAACCGCTCAATTAACGGGTTATACAAATAGATTAGGTAGAGATGCAGTTTATTATACAGTTACAGGTGTGACAAAAACTGTACAGATTAAAGAAAACTACGATACCTATGAAACTATAGAAAGACCAAGAGGAGAGTTTATTGATATAGGACCAGATGGATTTAGAGGAGCTAATGTACCAAACTCTTTTGTACAAGGTGGATTAAATCCTTATAACGAAGGAAGATTTAATGATAGGCCAGCTGGACTACAACCAATTGGTAATTTGATGGACCAATCCAATGAATCATTAATTCAAATGAGAATGGGTGGAACAAAAAGTCTACCACCTCAGATAACTCGAAGAAAAGTAACAAAGACACGAATTAAATCCGTAGATAAATACGAGATTGTAGTTAAAAAATATGAAGGAAGTAAAGAAGTTTCAGGTGGATTGCCAAGCAACAAACTACGTCATTTACTTTTTGATTTCAAAAAAGTAATAATTGATATTAAGGATGATGATATCAAAGATGATTATCCTAAAAAAACTGATGACCCACCACCACCGCCGGTAAATCCAGAACTATTAATAGTTTCTAAGGGTGGAAGAATGAATACGTTTAATGTAAACGTAAAGGGAGAAAACATAACAAACTCAGCTGGGAACTATTCATCAAAAAAACCATTTACAGTAACAATTACACAAGTTGCAGGATATGATATAAAAGGATTTGGGATTTTAAAAGGTCAAATAGATGACCAACCCGATGAACCAGCTATGGAGCAGTTAGATTTAAATGAACTAACTATTGATGTAGGTGGTAAGATGACTATCTATGTTGATTGGCAAAATGAAGTTAAAATACTTACACCAAGTGTAACGTTGAATAATAGTTCATTTACTATGAACTTAGCTGATGCTTCCAATGGTTTAGGTGGAATTATAATAGGATATGCATCTCAAAACGCATCTACTATTAAATTACAACTTAGAAAAATAACAAGAACCAACACAAACCAAGCTGGTACATTTTCATTAAATCCAAATGTATTTTCTGAAGGTGTAGGACAATATGTTGGATATGTAATTCCAAATAACCCCGGATATGGTGATGGTGAAAAGAAAAGATTTACTGTAAATGTTATTTCTAAAAGTTTCTTACCGGGACCTGATATTGTTAACATAACATATCCATCGTTAGTAAAAGGAGCAGATTTTAGAGGATTAAATGTAGATTTTACCATTGGATATGAATCTGTAAATACAAATTATGTAAATATATCTGTTGGAGCTCCTGATATATTTTATGGTAAATTTGGAAAAGCACAAGCGGTTGATTTTAATATAGCAAGAATATTAAAGTTAGCTGGTGATAAAATAAAAGATGAAGATGAGGATAATATCAAATTTAGTATATTCCTTTGTCCATACAATACAGCAACGGATAAAGTAGTAAAAGGTAAAGTAGAAGAATTATCTATTACATTTGATAAAGGAAATTTAACATTATCAAGAGGAGATGTGGTTGAAAGATTATGTTCAGCATTCCAATTTGATTTTACTACATTTGATGATGAAACATCTAAATACCTAACTCACTTAGCACATTTTGGTGATGGTAATAATAAACTTATAACAACTTGGGAAACGGATGATGTAACCTTTGTTGATTTTAAAGCAGACCCTATAACAGGTAAAGCAACTGATAAAAGACGTGGTGGATTTGATAGTTTGGTTTTAAAATTATATGAACCATTAGAAAAATCAATTCAACCAAACTCTACATTATTTTTATCTAAAATAATTACACCATCTGTAATTGAAGAAATTTCTATCATAGATGATGCGGAAGAATATTGTGTACCATTAAAAGGACCTAATTTTGGTGTAAATCTATGTGGAACACCAAGTGATATGGGATACACACTAATAGATGAATTAGTAGATAGTGGTTCTCAATCATCAGCAAAGTTAATAAATACATTTGTATCTAAGAGTGGAATTGATACAGATAAGTTAGAAATAGAGTACATATCATCTTCGTATGATTATGTAGAAACTGATAAAGGATGGGATGCAGATGGTACTATAACAGAAAACTATGCATTTGATAACTTCTCACACTTTGGTTCAGCTGAAGAAAGAAGTAGAAACTTTCATTATAAAGTTTCATTGTTAGAAATATATAGTTCATCATTAGATAACTTAAATAATGCAGTTGGTTCTGCAACATCTTCATTGAGTGTACTTAGAGAAAAGGAATCTATAGTAAAAAAACAGAATGATGTTTTGGTAAATTTTGATGGATTTGAAAAATTCTTATATGAATCAACTTCATCATTAGCTTATCCAAAAAAGGTCGATGGGGTTACACTACAATCAACTGGAAGTGGTGATTCCATAGCTTGGCTTAATTCTCTTATTGTAGCTTCTTCTGATTACGATTCACTAAATGAAAATTATTTAGTAAATAATATTCCTGAATTTATAGCAGTAGATTCTGAAAATGATGATTATAAATTATTCTTACAAATGATTGGTCATCACTTTGATATTATATGGAGCTATATTAAAGGATTAGAAAGATTAAAGACTGTTGAAGAAAAACATAGAATGGGTGTAACTGATGATATGTTAAAACACATTCTTAAAAATTATAGTTGGATACCAGCTTCTTCTAAAAACTCATCTCAATTATGGGAGTACGCATTAGGATATAGAGATTCTAATCAAACTTCTAAATTAGCTAAAACAGGTAAAGAATACGAAAGTACCATTTGGAGAAGAATACTTAATAATCTACCTTACTTATTAAAACACAAAGGTACTCGTAGAGGTATAAGTGCATTATTAACAACATATGGTATTCCATCATCACTTCTTACAATTATGGAGTTTGGTGGACCAAGAAATACAGAATCTCAAAGTTCTACATTTACATTTGATGATAGAACCGCAGCTGCAGTATTCCAAGCTGATTATGATTCTAAGGTGAATGTAGATTGGAATGTAACAAATGAAGTATCTTCCTCACATGCACTTGAATTTAGAGTAAAAACTAATGAAAGAAATAATCAAACTATTATTAGTAATGAACCACATTGGAATATAGGATTAGAACATAAAGTTAGTACATTAGGTAGATTATTTTATTCATCATCTGAAGGATATGTTTACACACATTCAGGTTCTTTATTTAATAATGAATACACACAAATTGGAGTAAATGTAAATTACCACACATCTTCACAAGGACCAGCATCAGCATCTATTGATTTATTTGCAGCTCAAGATTTCCAAGGAAGAATAAGAATGGAAGTTACTGGTAGTACTACAGGTTCATTTAATAATGTAGACACTTTCTTTAGTGGTTCTCAAATTTCATTAGGAGATGGATTTACGGGTTCAATGGATGAATTTAGAATATGGAGTTCAGCTTTATCATCATCTATTCTCAGAGACCATACGTTTATGCCTGATAAAACAAATGGTAATCACATATCATCATCTACTCAAGATTTAGAATTTAGATTAGATTTTGAAAAACCTGAAAACCTAAATGTATCTACATCTATAACAAATATAGCAGTTAAGAAAGATTATGATGTTGCATACGCTACAGCATCTAATTTCCAAAATAGACCAAACTATCCATATAACTTTGAAATATATGAAAGACAAGTAACGGCTAAAGTACCATCAGTAGGATTCGCACCAGCTGATAAGTTTAGATTTGAAACTCAAACATTGGATATGGACTTGAGTTACCGACAAAGAAGTACAAAAAAATCATTTGATAAAGCTCCAATAGATTCTAATAAATTAGGTATATTTTTATCACCAACAAAAGAACTAAATATGGATATTATCAAATCACTACCTGATTTTGTGATTGATGATTACATTGGAGACCCTAAAGATTTATATAAAGACCATTATCCAGATTTAAATACATTAAGAAATTATGTATTTGGTAGATATGATTTAAACATATACGAATATATTAATTTAATAAAATATATAGATAAATCTATGTTTGAAACTCTACATCAGTTAATACCTGCTAGGGTAAAATTAATTGATGGATTGTTAATAGAACCACATTTCTTAGAAAGAAATAAAGTAAAAAACATAGAACCACAAGCATCTGTACATCATCATTCATCATCGATTGTTGATATACCGCCAGATGTTTCAACTGAGTTTATACCAAAAGAAGCTTTATTGCATGTTTCGGAATCTGTTGTACCTGTTGTATCTATTGAAGGATTAGATGGTACGATTACCGATACAACATTGGAAGAGCTAACAGTTGAGATTCAAGATATTAATGGTAATATTAGTTTTGATGATACAAATGAATTAGCGGCTGTAATAACAAGAAACTCTGGTTCTGATATGGGAGGATTCTCAATAGTAGTGGATGCTCAACAAACAGGTTCTGTATCAACTGAATTGGATTCGTTTACAGAAGATAATATAATTGGATTATCTAACGATTCACTATCAGTAGCTGGATTTGGTATAGGTCCTGGTAAGAATGGATTTGCACATAGAACATTTAGAGATGTAGATAATAATTTTGTAAAAGAAAAAATTAAAGTATATTTAGTTAAGAAAAGTAGAGAATACAAAGAAAAAGTTAATGTTGATTCTAATGATTCAAGTTTAGGTACAAAATTAGCAATTAAAACAAAAGAATTTTCTATAGTAACAATACAATCACCAAGTGGTTCAGCACCCCAAGTTGGAGATGTTGACCCAGATGGAACAGTTATACAGGTTACTCTATATGATGGTTACTTCCCAACTCACTACAGAAATACATCTGATAAAACAAGTGGTATGGAAAATTCGTACTATAATGGGAGTAAGCAAACAATAGCAACTACATTGGATGGAACTCCTCCAATTGAAACATTTACTACGAATCCGAACACATTAAAAGTATCAGATAGTGGTAGAGGAAGTGGAGAACCGATATTAGAAGTTGAATAATTAATCGAAAATTAAATTTAGTTATATTTATATACTGAAAGTGATACACTTTTTAAAACGGAATAAAACATTATGGCATATTTAGACAACACAGAAATTACAGTCGATGCGATTCTTACCAAGAAAGGTAGAGAAAAGCTCGCAACAGGTGAGGGTTTAAACATTACGAGATTTGCTTTAGGAGATGATGAAATAGATTATGGTTTATATGAACCAGCTCATCCAAAGGGTTCTGCATATTATGATGCAGCAATTAAAGCAATCCCGATTTTGGAAGCATCTCCCGATGAAACACAAGTATTAAGATATAAATTGGTAACTTTACCAAAAGGTACTACTAAGATTCCAAAAGTAGAATTTGGTATCCCATCTATCTCTGTAAATCAGAATAGTGGTGAAGTAGCACTAGCACCTACAACATCTCCCGCTGGAAATGGAACAGCAGGATATACAGTTGTATTAGCAAATAAAAACGCTGGTACAATCGTTGGTAGTGGATTGGCAGTCTCGGCTGGTTCAGTACCCGTATTTTTAGGTGATGAAGTTACTACAACAGCAGCAGTTGAAAGTGGATTAAAATTTGAATTTATTCCTAATCCAAATATAACTGAATCAATTAAAACAACAATAACAGTATATGGAAACGAAACGGGTGGTTCACAAACTATTCCAGTTAAAGTTGGATATATACCTAATAGTTAATAGAGGATAAAATAAAATGGCAGAAATAACAGGACAACAAGGAGCATCGTTAACTAATGAGTTAGCACAATACCTTCAAAATGCAGATGGATTAGTATCCTCTGAGGAAATTGCAGGAATTGTTAATGAATACCTCTCCGGCGGAGACCAACTTGAAGCAAGTGGTATCAGCGCAGCAACAGGTATTTATAAAAGATTTAATCAATTTGATTTAATTACTGGTAAAGTTGAAGTAGTAACAACGGGATTATGGTCAGGTGATACAGGTTCACTTACATCATTCTATACTTCATCTCAATCGGCATCTTCATCAGGTGATTATTATTATAATGTATTTAACGATACAGCAGGAGCAAACCTTCAGTTTGCAGTAGCATATGGTCATATTAGTGGTAGTGGTTCTGTCTCCCTTGCAACTAATGATAATGCTAAGAATCCTACTAAAGCAACTTATTCTCAATATCGTTCTGTACTATTAGACCAAGGAGATTCACACTTTACATTCGCATCTTCATCTGGATTGGGACACAATACAGAAGATTTCTTTGTAATTAACATAGCAAGAGCTAGATATAAAGAACAAATGGATGCTGGTAACTGGTCACTTAAATTAAGTGGTTCAAGAGGTACACATACGTTTATTGATGATAGTGGTAAGAAATTCTCAGATACAGTTGGTAAATCAGGAAGAATATTTAATGTAGTAAGTGGTTCATTGAACTTAGGTTCGGCAAATGAAGCAGCTATAGAAAGAACATATACTTCGGGCGCAATGGAAGGACAAGGATTTGGATTATTCTATCCTGACCAAGGAATGATTATTCTTAACCCTGGCGCTTTAGAATCTACAATAGGAACTTCGTTAGATACAGGTTCAGCTGGTGGATTCTCAATGACAGGTTCAAAGGCAGTTGGTATAGATGCTGATAAGAAAGCACACCATTGGTTGTATGAAGCAGTGGTTAAAGGAGCTGATTTCGAAGCAAGAAGAACAGAAAACGTTTCTACTTCACATTACTTCGTAAGAGCAACAAACAGAGAATACAACTTCTCTAACAACCCAACATTCGTAAGTGGTTCTGATAACGCATTTGCAGTATCTTCATTTAGAAGAGACCCAAAAACGTTTATTACTACAATCGGACTTTACAATAACGCAAGTGAACTATTAGCAGTAGCTAAAACATCACAACCTGTTGCAAAATCTTTTGATAAAGAAGTATTGGTAAAAGTTAAGTTAGACTTTTAATAACAGGCACACATTTTAAAAACAGAAAACCTCATCAAAAGTGAGGTTTTTCTTTTTGTGATATTTATATAGAGTAAAGAGGATATATCTATGTTTAAAGAAATACCGCAACCAAATGCGAATATAAGACCATTTAAGACTCATAAGTCATATGTTATAAGTGAAGCTGATTATGCTGCATTTACAATTGTGAGTTCTTCTGATTTAACAAAGGGTGGGTATGATGATGAATTTACTTTTAAACCAGAAACGGATGCAAAAACACAAGGATTATATCAAAGAATATTACATAAATCTTTAGAAGCTAATTATTATCATCCTGATAATAAGATGAGTCCATTAACTGGAGCTGGTAAATTTGCTAAATATGCATATGGTAATCAAAGAGAATTATCAAACGAATTCGAAATCTTATTAATATCTCAATCAGAATTTGGTGAAGAAATAAAACCAGGTTCTATTGAACTATTTACAAATGAAAGAAAAGTTGACCCTGGTAAAACTTATAAAATAGTAGATGATGGGTATGGTAATTTAATAGAATCAAATAGAGCAGCTAAACTATTATTATTAGATGAGGAAAATGGAATTGTTAACTTTGCTGATTTTGATGGGAATGAATATTATGGTACAACAGATTTAGTTGATTTTGAAAGTGGTTCTATAAACATAAATACTATAGTACCGGGACCTGGTTCAGACCCAAGAGTAACAGCAAAAGCACCAGTTGAAATATTAACCGCAGATTTCCAATGTGGTATTATGAGATTTGAAGGCGAAGACCCATTTGAATTAATTTCTAATTGGGCTAATTTTGTAGTAGGTAATGTATTTTATGCAGATGGTTTAATTGTGATGACTGATTCTAAATGTACATCCTTACAAGAAGGATACACAATGAAATATAAAGCTACCCATACAATATACGAACATGAATATTTTATAGAAGTTGGTGATTGTGAATTTAATTATTCTCAAAATCCCACTGCAGTAGAAATAGATTTATCAGGTTCATATGATTGGGAAACTACTCCATTAAGAAGAGGATTACCAACAGGTTCAACAAACATAAAGGTAGTAAATCATATAGCAAGAACTCCATTTTATTCTGGTTCAGTAAGCCAAAGTATATCAGGTTCTTGGGATGATTATTGGGATTCAGGTTCAACAGATTTGACTGGCTCTTATTTAGTACCTATGATTACAACAATCGGTTTATATAATAATGAAAATGAAATGCTAGCAGTAGCAAAGTTACCTAAACCAATACAAAACTTACCTGATTATCCAGTTAACTTCATAGTTAGATTCGATATTTAGTATGTTTAATAAAAAATCTTATATTTATATATAAGTAAAAGAGGAATAATATTATGGCATCAATAGAAGATTTATACAAAGGTTCAGAATTCGCAAAAATTAAGAATAGTTCTGATAAAGACAAAACTCCAGTATCACTTGATGGTGGAAAAGATTTAATGAAACCTGCTAACTTAGAAAAAGCTAGAGGAGCAAAGTTAAACTTAAAAAAGTACTCGGATACAGTTCAACGATAAAACATTTTTGCTTATGCCCACATGGACATACGGCGGTAAGTACATTACCGAAATTTCCGATATGCCTGAAGGAACAGTAGGATTCGTATATAAAATACGAAACACATCAACAGGCGCTTTTTACATCGGAAAAAAGCAACTTTACTCACATAGAACATTACCACCGCTAAAAGGTATGAAACGTAAGCGTAAGGTAATTAAAGAGATGAAGTGGCAAGGATACCAATCATCCCAATCTCAAGTAAACGAATGGCAAACCGATACTATCGAAAAAATCATACTCAGATATTGTAAATCAAAAAAAGCATTAACGTATTACGAAGTGGAAGAACAGATAAAACATAACGTTTTAGGGGAAGAACACTCGTTAAATGATAATATTTTAGGAAAATTCTTTAGAAAAGACTTGGAATTGTAAAATATTTTTCGTATATTTACATAGTAAATTGTATATCTTATGCTCACGCAAAGAAATAAACAACAGGTTATAAACATATTAGATGATACTTTGGGTGTAGGAACATCTTTAAGAGGTAATGAACAAGCACATCATTGTCCATTCTGTCATCATCATAAAAAGAAGTTACAAGTCAACTTAGAAACTCAACAATGGCATTGTTGGGTATGTGATTCTAAAGGTAAAAAAATACAATCTTTACTTAAAAGATTGCATGTTGATAGTAAGAAGCTTAAAAGAATATATGAAATATATGGAGATGATTACATTGTAACATCTTCTACTACCAATGAAGATAAGGTAGAACTTAGGTTACCCAATGAGTTTCAATCACTACTAAATGTACCAAAGGGATTAAACCCGTTGTACAGAAAGGTAATGGGATATGTCAAGCAAAGGGGTATCACCAACGAAGATATCATTAGGTATAATATCGGGTATTGTGATTCTGGTCATTATGCCAATCGTATTATTATTCCATCTTATGATTTGGATAATAGACTCAATTACTTCATCGCACGTTCTGTATATGATGAGGAAAAGTTTAAGTATAAGAATCCGCCGGTTTCGAAAAATGTTACAATCTTCGAAAATCAAATAAACTGGAATGAACCAATAACCTTAGTAGAAGGTGTATTTGATGCTATGGCGGTGAAAAGAAACGCTATTCCCTTATTAGGTAAATTTGTACCCAAAACACTTATGGAAAACATTTTTAGAAATGGTGTTAAGGAAATAAAAATATTATTAGATAACGATGCACAAGAACAAGCACTTCGTTATGTTAGCTTTTTTAACAAACAAAATATTATAACAAAAAACATAAAACCCACAGATAAAGATGCATCTGATATGGGATTTAAAGAAGTGAATAAAACTCTGAAGGATTCTAAAAAAACAGATTTTACAGATATCATATCACAAAAATTAATGGGAATATGAAATTTGACAAAATAGTTTCCTTTGGAGATAGTTGGACTGTTGGTGAAGGTTTTGATTATAAGTTAGAACAAACATTAGAACATGCTGATGGTGAAAGGGATTTCTTTGGTGGTAATAAAGAGTTGTATGATTTAAGAGTACAACATTCTTATACTAAACACTTAGCAGATTCATACAATATACCATTTGAAGTATATGGAACATCAGGTGGTTCTAACGAAACTATAATGAATAACTTCTTTAGGTTTAGAAAATCTATAGATGATAAAACATTAGTAGTATTTATGTGGTCATCTAAACTTAGAGATAGAATACTATACTTACCAAAATTATATGCAGAAGATAATCGGTGGTTAGTTTGGAGCAAAGATTTACTGAAAAGTGAAGCGAATAGATTTTGGAAAGATGTGGATAATGAGTGGGATAAAGAATTTAGAAAATATTTTTATACAAATTTATTTGATGAATCATTGTTAGATACATACACAGCTATGTATAAAATATCATTACAGCATTTTTGTAAGTACTATAATATACCATATATAATGTGTAACGCTTTTGAAAAATCCGAACCAAATAAAAACGTAAATAAGGAATTTTATTACAAATATGATTCAAGTATATATGATGATTTAAAAAATATAGATGGTGATATTTGGGAAGATAAAGAAAGGTTTACCAAAGAACAATATTTAAATGGATTACATCCAAACAATGAAGGATATAAAATAATAGCAAATATTTTAAAAAAGTTTATTGATGATAAGTTTATTTAAATATAATCTTAGTAGTAATTCTCTAACACTATTGAGGGGCAATGATACTTTGTTTCAAATGGAAGATGAGAGATACACAACAATGATTAATGTTTTTAACAAATACAAAAAAACAGAAAAAAATATTGCATTTATAGAATGTGATTCTTTGATACTAAAATGTTTAGAACACATAAATACGACTAAATTTGCACAATCATATGACAAAGTTATTTTATGGGCATCTGAATTGTATTGGGATAGTTGTGATAATGAAAATGATATAAATAAAATATTAGATGATAATGTTCATATTATATTTAATTTTTTTAGAAAAGATTCACCATTTAGATTAAAAACTAAATCATATTGTTCTATTGGTTCTTTTGGTGATATCACACAAATGTATTTAAACAAATATAATTTTGAAATAAATTTAAATACTAAATATAATTTAATTTGTAAGTTTGGTAGACCAAATTCACATAGAACGGAAGTTTATAATAAGCTAAAAAATTTACCAAATTTTACCTATAGTATAAATAACTTCGAAGCTTATGATGGGGAAGCAACAGAGCTTATAAAAAAAACCTTCGAATCAGAAAAAAATTTAAAAGGTGATTTTAAATCATATCACTTACCTAATGAAGATTTTGAATCATTTGCTGAATTAATAACAGAAACAAGATTATCACAATTTAAAGAAAGTAATCGATTAATATCAGCAACAGAAAAGACATTAAAAGGATTTATGTTTAAAAGACCAAACATAACCTTTGTACAGCCAGAAGTATATTCCTACTTAGAAAGCTTTGGATTTAAATTTCCAAATATATTAGGAATGGATTCTAAAACAAAACAACTTGAGATTTGTAAGAATATAACCTTACTATCCAAAGTACAATGTAAGGATATAACCTTACAAAATAAAGATGTATATGAAAGTAACTTCAATACACTTGTAGATTTTTTAAAGTATCATCGAAACAAATTTGATGAAATAGTAAAAGAAATAATATATGATAATTAATAAAGTTTATCACTTAGCGGATTTGCACATCCGTAACTTAAAAAGGCACAAAGAATATAGAGAAGTATTTAACAAATTCTTAAAACAAGTAAAGGATGATAAATTAGAGGATTCTTTAATTTATATAGGTGGTGATATCGCTCATGCTAAAACTGAGATGTCACCTGAATTAGTTCAAGAGATAAGTTGGTTCTTAACGGAATGTGCTAAACTTAGAGAAGTAGTACTTATTACTGGTAATCACGATTGTAACTTAAACAATAACTACAGATTAGATGTACTCACCCCAATTATCGAAAATCTTAGTAATCCTCGTATCCATTATTTACGTGATACTGGTGTTTACCCTATTCACAACCTTACTTTTTGCGTATATTCTATTATGGATAATCAAAAGAATTGGCCTAATGGTAATGATGTTAAGGGAGAAAATACAATCTGTTTATTTCATGGACCGGTAAATGATTCTACAACTGATATAGGATATACTGTATCATCAAATTCATTCACATCAGATATGTTTGATGGATTCGATATGGTAATGATGGGTGATATCCACAAAAGACAAACAATCGGTGGGGGAACAATCGCATATTGTGGTTCTATGATTCAACAGAATCATGGTGAAACCTTAGATAGACACGGATACTTATTGTGGGATATCCCAACTCGTACATTTACTGAACATGATATTCATAATGATTATGGGTTCTATACTTTAGATGTAAACAATGGAATTGTGCCTGATGTAACTGATATGCCTAAGAAACCTCGATTAAGAGTAAGGATATCAAATACAGACCCATCACAAATTAAAAGAGCCATAACCCAAATAAAGAAAAAGTATAAGGTGCAGGAATTTACTGTAACTCGAATGGATACTTTATCTAAACGAAAGGTTGGTGATTTCGATAACAAACTCGCTATCGGTAATGTTAGAGATGTGGAGTTCCAAAACGAACTTATCAAAGATTACTTAGAAAGACAATATTTGGCAGATGATGATACTATAGATAAGATACAGCAAATCAATAGAGATATCAATACTAAACTTACAGATGATGATGTAACTCCCAATATACAATGGATACCACAATCATTTGAATTTACTAATATGTTCTCTTATGGGGAGGATAACAAAGTAGACTTTACTAAAACAAAAGGTATCGTTGGTATCTTTGCTCCTAATGCTAGTGGTAAATCCTCTCTATTCGATGCTTTATCATTTTGTGTATATGATAAGACAAGTAGAACGTACATCGCTAAGAACATCTTAAACAACCGAAAAACAAACTTTAGATGTAAACTACACTTTACGATAGATGATATTGATTACCATATAGAAAGAAGAGCTAAGTTAATTAACCACGGAAGAAATCTAAAGGTTGATGTTGATTTCTATAAAGTAGAAGATGGGTTTACGACTTCATTAAATGGGGAACAACGAAAGGATACGAATAAGAACATTATTCAATATTTAGGAACGTATGAGGATTTCGTACTAACTGCCTTATCGTTGCAGGGTAATAACGCATTATTCATTGATAAATCCCAAAGTGAGAGAAAGGAGATATTAGCTCAATTTATGGGAGTAGATATCTTTGATAAACTATATGGATTGGCAGGAGATGAGAATAGAGATAATGCATCACTCATCAGAAAATTTAAGTCAGACGATTTTACGACTCGATTAGCCGATATAGAAAATAACCTTAAATCCGATAGAGTAGAATATAAAGAGTTGGAAGATGAACAATCTTTAGTAAAGGATAAGGAAGAAGTTTTAAATAAAAAGATTATATCTCTTAATGAGAAGATTGTAAAATTAAATGCCGATAGTGGAGTTAGTATTGAGGAATTGGAAAAACGAAAAGGTATTTTAGATAAAAAGATTGATACCATAAGTAAAAGTAAAGATTCGATTCAAGATAGAATTACTCATAGAGAAGAATTACAAATACAATTGGATGAAGTATTAGATAAGTTTGATGAAGAAGTATTGAATAAAAACATAACTTCTCTATATGAAACATTAACAGAATCGGATAAAATAAAATCTGAAATAGATAAAATCCAAATCAAATTAGATTCTTTGTATGAAAGAAAAGAGCATTTAGATTCACATAAATACAACGAAGATTGTGAGATATGTATGGAAAACTCTGAAACTATTTTAGACCAAAAAGAAAAAGTAAATACTAAAATAAAAGATGAGGAAGAAAGTTTACAAACATTTAATCAAAGTTATTTAGATACGGATGTAAAGGTAAAATCATTAAAACCATATGAAGCAGAATGGAAACTTTTTCAAGAAGCTAAGGAAAAAGAAAATAAAATAGATAGAGAAATATCAGGACTTATTAACAAGTTATCAACAACCGAAACTGAAGAATATAAGATTTCTACTCAAATTACTCAACAAGAGCAACTTATAAAAGAATATTATAAGAATGAAAAGCAAATAAAAAAGAATAAAGAAATTAGAGATGAAATAGTAGATGTTCGTACTGATTTAGATAAAGTTAAACAAATCATAAAAAACAACAATACAGATATCCTTTCATTAAATGGTAAGATTTCTGCTTTACAAAATCAAAAAGAAACTATCGAAGATAGAATCAATGAAGTAACTCAATTAGAAGAAACACATAATCTATTTGAATATTATCTTAATTCTTTAGGTAGAGATGGTGTATCATATGAACTAATTCAAAAGGCACTTCCTATGATTGAGGGTGAGATAAACAACATATTAGGACAGATAGTTGACTTCGGAATGCAATTAGAAATGGATGGTAAGAGTATAAACGCATTTATTGTTTACGATGACCAGAAGTGGGGATTAGAAATGTGTAGTGGTATGGAGAGGTTCATATCAGGTTTAGCAATTAGAATCGCTCTAATCAATGTATGTAACCTTCCTAGACCCAACTTTTTGGTAATCGATGAAGGATTTGGAACACTGGATAACGAAAATCTCCAGTCTTTGTATATGTTATTTGCATATCTAAAAACTCAATTTGAATTTGTTATGATTATATCACATATAGATTCTATGAGAGATGCAGTAGATACGATTGTTGAAATTAAAAAAGTAAATGGATTTAGTAACGTAAAATATTAGTATGAAAATAAGAGTAGTAGTTACGGGTGGAGCAGGATTTATTGGTTCTTCTTTTGCTAATTTATGTGCTAGTAAAGGATTAGATGTTTTGGTAGTAGATAAACTAACATATGCTTCTAATGTAGATATTATTCCAAAAATATCAATTCTAAAAAAAGATATATGTGATGTAACCGCAGAAGATTTAGGTGAGTACGATTTCTTAGTAAACTTTGCAGCTGAATCCCATGTGGATAACTCAATTAAAAATGGTAAACCTTTTGTAAAAACAAATATCGAAGGAACTTATAATCTATTAGAATTAGCAAGAAATAATACAAAATTACAAAAGTTTGTACAAATAAGTACTGATGAGGTTTATGGTGATTTAGATATGTTAAATATAGAAGCATCATTTGAACAAAACTTTTTGTATCCATCATCTTATTACTCAGCAACAAAAGCATCAGCTGATATGTTAGTTTATAGTTGTGGTCATACATTTGGATTACCTTATGTTATAACTCGTACTTGTAACAACTTTGGTATTAATCAACATAGTGAAAAGTTTATTCCCACTATTATGCGTTCCATAAAAGAAGATAAACCAATACCTGTTTATGGTGATGGAAAACAAATTAGAGAATGGATTTGGGTTGAGGATAATGTTAAAGAAATCTTAAAACTAATGTTGTACAAAGAAGGCACTTACAATATTGGTAGTGGTGATACTTTACAAAACATAGATATTGTAGCTCATATAGCATTCCTTTTAGGTAAAGCACCAAAGTATGAATTTGTAGAAGATAGAAAGGGGCATGATAGGAGATATACACTGGATACTGATTTTGAAAAACCAACAATAACAAAAACGTTATTTCAATATTTAAAAGAACAATTATGATAGGAATTATAGGACAAGGATTTGTTGGTAATGCTATTTACCAAAAGTTTAAAAATTACTTTGATGTTTTAACTTATGATTTAGATACATCAAAATGTAATTCTACAAAAGAAGATTTAATTTTTAAATGTAATACTATATTTTTATGTTTACCAACTCCTATGGATACTAATGGTAGCTGTAATGTTGATATATTACAAACAGAATTGGAAAACATAGATTTAATTACAGATAATCAAGAAATTACAAAAACAATAGTAATAAAATCTACAGTATCACCTGGTACAACGGCAAGGTGGAATTCTTTATATGATTCGTTAAATTTAGTATTTAATCCTGAATTTTTAACAGAAGCTAATGCAGTTGAAGATTTTAATAATCAAAATAGAATTATCTTAGGAGGACCAAGACCAGCTACTACAGAACTAAGAAGATTATATTCTAAGGTATTTCCTAAAGCACATATAATTAAAACTGATTCTACTCATGCTGAAATGGTTAAGTATTTAACAAATTCATTTTTGGCAACAAAAGTTTCTTTTGCAAATGAAATTTACCAAATATGTGATAAATTAAAAGTTGACTATGATAAGGTAGTAGAGTACGCTACTTTAGATGATAGGTTAGGAAAATCACATTGGAATGTACCGGGACCAGATGGTGATTTTGGTTTTGGAGGACATTGTTTACCAAAGGATTTATCAGCATTGATATTCTTAGCTATGAATTTAAATACCGAAACTAACGTTCTTAATGCAGTTGAAGAAACTAATGATGTAGTTAGGAAAAACAGAGATTGGGAACAAATGAAAGGAAGAGCAGTTATTTAGTAACTCTTAGTACTTCACCTTCAAATGTTATTTCCCTTCTGATTAATCTCTCTACTAACCCACTTAACGTATATCCGTTTTCTTCACAATACTCATGTAATTTTGCATGAGTTTCTTTTTTTATTTGTATTGTTGTATATTTTCCCATAATCTATAGAATTCTATAGATAAATAGATTGAGAATATTTTTTCAATATATTTATGTGTATGGGAATTATAAAAAAGTACGGAACACTTCATCAACTAAAGAATAAACAACCATTTATACTTGATAGAAATCCAGCATCAGACTATTTTAATATTACAGAATTTCCTGAAACATTTGGTGGTGGAAAAAACGGATTCTTAATAGAAGGTTCACCTTTATTAAAACCATCTACAAAGTTAAAAATAGATATTACAGATGTAGATGGTAATGCTATATATTTTGAACCAGCTACAAGTAATGGTAAAACCTTTTATGATGGTACATCAGCCGTTGTATCAGTTTGGGTATATGATGATACTCCGATTGGTATTGGTGAGATTACTATAATGGGTGAATTGACTCATTTTATTGATGAGAGGGGAGTTAAAAGACCTGTACCCGAAAAGTGGGAAGATACATATAATGTAAAGTGGACTCGTAGATTCAAAGTAAATTCAGGTTTACCAAATAAAGAAAAAGTTAGGTTTTTCAAAAAACCAGTTGTTAGTATAGATGAAATAGTAAAGCAGGTTTATATAAAAGAAATACCATCTATTACTCAAACAGGTAGTGTTGATGGATTTGCAGGAACACCTGAAGAAGGACAAGATTTATCTACTTGGACTGCTGGTACTTTTTATAAAATTAAATTAGATACCGATAACCCATCTCAGCCAGGATTTTCACAAAGTATGGATGAGACTATCATATCTATTCCAAGCTTAGGATACAATCCAAGAATTAAAGAAGTTGTAACACCAACCGATTTATTAGTAGATGTTCCATTTACACAAAACGGATTAGTATCTAACTTCCAAGATGCCCCGTATAGTGTAACCTTTGAAGCAACAGAAGACCAAGTACTTGGAGAAACTTCACTAACAGGTTCATTTGCTGATATTAAGATAACAAATTTAAAAACATTTACTGGTGATGTAGCTAGAGTAAAAATATTTAGAAAATCAAGAAATGAAGTAGGTGATTTTCAATTCGTTCAAGAAACAAAGTTAGAATCAGCTGAATTATTAAGAAATGTAACTAATACATCGGATACTATAATTGAATATGGTAACTTAAACTCATTTAATGTTGCTAATTTCTTCGTATCACATTCAACCGGTGTTTCATTAGATAGTGATAAATTAATAAATTCTATGTTTTTAGAAAGTGATGGTTTAATCCACACTTCTGAATCTATAGATTTTGTTAGTGGTTCTGAATATACATTATCATATAAGGTAAGAAAAAGTAATTTTAGTGAAACTGATAAATTATACTTTTCTATTAGTGGTTCATCCACATCACAAAGTATAGATATAGTATCAGCATCTGTAGCTAACGAATTTGGTTCAGACGGATATAATCAATCTAAAAAGATAACAAAAAACTTTATATCAACAATAAGTGGTTCGGCTAATCTAAATATTCAAGCTGATAATCCAACTGCTAATCAATTCCATATAGCTAATCTAAGTTTAAAATCAGCAGAACAAACATCGTTTTCACCTGATGAATTTAATACAATTATTGATATACCAAGAAAAGGTGTTGCGGAACAATTTGATTTTAAATTTGAGTTTTACGATATTAATAATAACTTTATTCCAATAACAGTAACTTCAACCAAAAACTTTACTGGTGGTAATACATCTGAAATATCTAAACTTACAAAGTTCTTAAACTTTGAATCAAACAAAACCGCATTTAGATTCACAACAGGTTCATTTGGTAGTCCTGAGAATCAATCATTAGGATTTAAAACACAATTTAACTTATTAACTGGTTCGGTAACATATCTTTCATCAGCATTTGATACGGAAGGTAACTACATTGTACCATCTGCCTATACTCAAAGTGGGGCTCATACATATCCGGGTGCTTTAACTAACACCTCTATTAATGGAGCTACATTAACAATTGCATCATTCTCTGGTTCAAGACATAATGAACAATATGGTAGTGGTGGTGGTGAATCAACCATTGTAGTTGGTTCTATAACATACACCGCATCTATGGAAGGTGGGGAGCATGAAGAATTTGAAACAGTATATAGATTTGAAGATGGTGATTCAGCAGCTGCAGTTATAGCAACAGCAAACCAATCAAACTTTGTATATAGAGCATCTACATTAAATCCAGACCCAACAAGTCAAACAATATTAATAAATGTAGCTAGAAAAAACTTAGGTGGGCCAAATAAAGTAATAGAAATAAATTCAGCATCAGCTGAAGGAACTCCACCACCACTAACCGAAGTTACTGATTCTAATGGTATAAAAACTTTATCACTTGGAGTTGATGCATATCCATTTACTGAAGGAACTACAACATACTCATTTACATCTTCGGATGATTTTAATATAGATTATTCAGATTCAGTTACAATATCGCCTGTAAAGATATTTGGTGGTGTATCTGTAACGTTAACAAATGAAAACGCATCGTTTGAAGCAACGCCTGTAGGTACAGTTGCTGCAGGTGATTTTGCTGCTAGTAGTGGTTCTATACAATTGAAAGTTGGTAATGAAGATATTACTTTTGATGATGATAATGATTCATCAACTGCTAATAACACATTTGCATTAATAGGAGTTACGGGCTCAGGATGTACACCAAACTTTAATAATCCAACCATAAACGAATATGGTATAACAGCGATGTCTCAAGATTCAGCATCATTGGAACTACAGATAAGATATAAAGATGGTAGTGGTGATACAACTGATTTTAGTAAAACTGTAACTTATACAAAAACAAAACAAGCAACTGCAAATATTGAAGTAGCAGCTACACCATCATCTCAAACAATCGCAGCCGATTCTAAAGGTAGTGGTTCAGCTTCACCTGATGATTTAACTATAACAGCAGTTGAAGGTGGTATTGATAGATTTACCTCAATCGGTACTCCTGTATTTACAAATGGATTAACTGGTGCAGTTAGTAGTAATACAATAACCTTTACATCTAATGCATCATCAATGACTTCGGATACTGGTAAGGTTACTATACCAGTAACATTTACAGATAGTGATGGTGTTCAAAATACAAAAACTGTAGTTTGTTCTGTAACGAGAGTAAAATCAGCACCACCTGTAATAGTTGTAAATGCTTCACCTGGTGCACAAACTATAGAAGCAACTTCATTTGGTACAGGTTCTGAAATACCAGACCCAATTACAATAACAGCATTTGAAGGAACTACAAACGCATTTACATCTATGACTGCTAGTGGTTCAAATGGAATGACGGGTAGTATAAGTAGTAATGTATTTACATATACTACAAGCGCAACCAATATGGGAGTAGGGCCAGATAATGCTAATATAACATTTACAATAACCCACACCGATTCAGAAGGAACTGTTGGTACTTCTAATGTTATATCATCTGTAAGTAGAGTAAGAAAAGGAAAATCAGCATTTCAAATAATATTAGACCCACAAGTACAAACTGTAGTAAGTTCCTCATCTATTGCGGCTCCATCTTCATTTACAATTGCATTACAAGAAGGAGGAAATACTTACACATATAGACATAGTTCATCACCCGGCTCACCATACCAATTTAGTGTAAATGGTCTTACAAATGCTACGAATGTATCATCAGCTGATGGTACTTCCGTTTCAATATTACCATCAACACCAACTAATAATAGTGGAATAAATACAATAGTATTACTAAACGTTATGGATGGTGAAGGTCAAACTTTTATAAACCAAAAAGTATCACATAATGTTAACGTTACTGGAGTAGGACCTGCTGGAGCACAAGGACCAGAAGGACCAGCTGGTAGTTCGGGTACTACCGCAGCTGGTATCGTATTTACTGGTCAATACAATTCGGGTACTACATATGTTTCATCTTCAGCTAGAATTGATGTTTGTGAATTTACAGATGCAGGACCTGACCCAGATATAAACTTTTGGAAAGCAATCTCATCTGGTTCATTAGGACAACCATCTCCATCATCATCGGATTGGGAAGCATTTGGAGAAGAATTTGATTCTGTAGCTACTGATATCTTATTTGCTCAAGATGCATATGCTAATAGAACACTTAATGTTGGTACAAGCGGAAGTACAAAACCAGTCATAGCACTTAATTCAGATTTTGCTAATGATGGAGCTAATCCATTTATTGGAGTAAATGTTTCAACATACGCAGATTCTGAAGGAATGTATATGGGATATGATGGTGGAACACCAAAGCTAAGTTTAAAAGGTGGGGTTTCTGATGGATTCCTTACATGGGATGGTAGTAATCTAAACATACAAGGTTCAATTAATATAACAGGTGGTGCAACGGCAGATTCTATATCACAATTAAATACAGCAACTGGTTCACTAGCTTCTGATATAAGTACGGCTGAAACAAATGCTGCAACTTCCGCATCGAATGCTGCAACTTCCGCATCGAATGCTCTTGCAAGAGCTGATACCGCTGATGCAGCGGCCGGAAATGCTCAAAACGCTGCTAACTCTGTTGGTGCATTAGTACCAAATAGTTCAACAGGTCTTATTTCTATGAGTGCATCTCCTTCTGGAACAGGTTTATTTCTTGGTTCTAAAGAATTAGGATATTATAGTGGGAGTGCATATCAGACCTACATGTCATCAAGTGGTGATTTTTATTTGAGAGGAGATGGTGGTAGTTTAACATGGAATTCAAAAAGTTCTTCATTATTAATACAAGGTAGAATTAGTGGTTCTTCGATACAAGGGGGTGCTATTGGTGGTGCTTCTATCGTTGGTGGAACAATGGACGTGCCTGTTGCCGGAACGGGTTCTTTATTTAGTGTAGATGCTGGTGGTAATATGAGTTGTCAAGATGCATCAATTTCTGGTTCTATAAATGTAGATAGTGGAAAAATAGGAGGATGGGTTGTTGAAACTTCCGATGAAGGAGGAGCATTTAGAGATTCAAATACTAGAATGAAGTTTGACCCTGCTTTACCTGAATTAACTTTTTTTGATACGAGTGCAAATAGAAAAGTAGGTATTAATCCAAACGAAAGTTTATCAACACCCGGTTCATCAGATATATACATTACTAATATAGGTACTTCTGTCAATGCTACAGCTATGTCAATAACATCAACGAATAGTTATACAACAGCTACTTCGAATTATGGGCAAGGAACAGCATCAAGTAACTTTACAATTACTACTGCAGGTAGTTGGGAAGTTACAGGTCTTTCAAATGCAGGTAATCTTTCTGGATTCGCAGCATCTACATCAGGCCTTCCATCGGTTAGTGCAACTACAACTGCGCCTGCATATAATTACTATCCATCAAACCAAATGGGATATCATCAATCGTATTCAAATGGTGCTACATACTACGTTTATTTGTATTTATCGTTATATGATACTTCTGATGCGAATCAACATAGAGAACAACTAGGATATAGTTATGCTAGAGGTCAATATGCGTATGGAAATCTTTATACGCCGGTAGTAGATGGAACTGGGATTAGTCCAACTGGATACGTTTGGGAGAATCAAGGAGGTTCGTACACAATTTCCGCAGCAACATATACATATACAAGTTCTATGGATGATGATTTCTTAATTACAACAGATGCAAATTCATCAGTTCGTTATCTTCTTTACGAACAAAACATAACCGCTAGGTCTGCGTATCAAAGTCTTGTAGATTCTTATGGTAACACTACGGTAACTTTTACTACATTTAGTAAAAGTGGAGTAAATATTACAGGTTTAGATGCGAGTGTAACTTTAAGAGCACCATCAAACTTTATTGAAGTAAACGCAGGTGGTTTTCAAGCAGTATCAGATTCAACTCAATATGTTAGAGCTCTGAGGGTTGCTCAAGGTTCATCAAATCCAATCCTATTCCAAGTTGTAGGAGGACGAACTATTTTAGGAGATTATAGTGATGATACGAGTGAAACAAAATTGACAGTTTATGGAAAAGCTGCACTAACCAATGCAGATGTTGGTTCAGGTTGGAATGATGTTAGTAACGCTGGTGATAACTTTAAAGGACTTGAAGCACACAGTTTTTTAATTTCTACTGTTACATATACATCAGCTGGTACAAGTGCTTCACCAAATGATTTAAAATATGAATTATCAGCTAATGGAGGTGCACTTTACTTTGACCCATCGAGTACACAAAAATATATTGAACTACCATATAGAAAAAGTGGAGTAAATTATCATGATGCAGATAAATTTCCAAATGGAATGATTGTTACTATTCAAAACGTAGATGATGGGCAAACTCTATATGTAAAAGGATTATACACAGCAGGAAATGGTTTGGCTGATAATTATAGTTTGTCTGGTGGTGCTGGAATGATAGTTCAATATAATAAAGATAAAAGTGTAAGTGGTTTCCACAGTGGTGATGAAGATGGTTGGTTTATAATAGGACATTTCGATAATACAACATAATAAAAAAATATGAATATTAAAATTTTAGGAAGCTCAGACTATTGTCAAACAATAGAAGGTTATTTAACATCAGGTTCGATTGGTGATTATACATCATATACAATTACTAAAGATAGTGGTAGTACACCATCTATGAACTCTTATGATGTAGGTATAGTTGATGGTACAGACTCTACACTATGTACTTATGTAGAAAATAGTGTAAGTAGTTCTGATACACATTTATGTATAGCAAATGTAAAAGATGTAATTAATAAGGACTGGAAAAATTATACATTTCAGGATAGAACTTTTACGAATGGATATCCAAATGAATATTTAATAGTTAAATTAGTAGAGTATAATAATACAAATCAATAATTATGGCAAAGACAATACTAACAATTACTTGTGAATCTACAGATGGAACAACTTGGCAACAACAAATTGTAAATGAAAAAGATATTAAAAAAACTCACGAAGTAATAGATGATGCACATACTTGGACACAAGCATTTATAAAAGAATGGAATCAAACAAATCATCCAAGAAATATAGCTGCACTGCAAGTTACAGATGCAGATAATAACCCCATAGTAACAGTCCAAAAAGATTAAATTGAAATTATTAGTAACAACAGGTTGTGGTAACATAATACAAGGTGGAGCAGATATATGGGTAAATCATTTTATAGATTTAGTTTTTCCTCATATCGGTGATTGTTTCATATTAGTAGATGGTAAAAAACCTGTAGGATGGGATTCTGATACAAAATATATTCATTTTCATAATGATGATAGTGAATTTTCAGAAATACTTTTAGACCAATGCGATGAGATACATTTCTTACACGCTAACTATCACAAAAGAGAACATCTATGGAAACATAAAAATAAATGGGAAAATATATTTGTACATGCTTATTTACCTGATATGTTAAAGTATGGTGATTCTGTAAAACAATTTAATACAAATGTAGATACCGAAGCAGTTGATGATTTGATGAAGTATTGTAAGAAAAGAATATGGGTTGGATTAACAGATTCACAATTATTTACAGATTATCCTAATAATACTATAACAATTCCAAACTTTTATGAATTTAAAAATAATTTCCTATTAGAAAAATTAACAGATTCTAAAATTGGATTTACTTCTCGTATTGAATCTCGTAAAAATGTTCACTATTTAGATAACCATAGAGGGTTTGTTTTAACTGGGCAATATGATTGGAAAAATATATTACAAACTAATCAATATAATTTTTCAGATATAAAATTTTTTCAATGGGATTCTAAGATATTGGATTTGTTTATGAAAAAAGATTGGAGTATATCACATTCCTGTCACACTAACGAACCATTTGGATATTCAATCTTTCAAGCCGTTGATTACGGAAAACTTCCGATACTACACTCCGATTGGGGAGATGTAGATTACAAATATAGAGTATCATCAAAAGAAGAGTTTGATTCTATGGTAGAAATCATATGTAACGATTCTTATGAGGAGCAGTTAGATAATTGGATGAGATTATCAAATTGGATGATACAATATGATGATAAGTGGGGTTGGGCAAATAAAATCAAAAAACTTTTCTAATTTTTTTACGTTTTATATACTTTTATAT
>ERZ802830.376-NODE-376-length-44569-cov-11.0009_pt1 | contig 44569 bp, 47 predicted proteins | sample MGYA00345654_ERZ802830 | MGnify/ENA primary metagenome ERZ802830 (study PRJEB30503, sample SAMEA104212375) | marine metagenome | biome: Westerlies Biome; feature: [SRF] surface water layer (ENVO:00010504) within the epipelagic zone...; material: water...
ACGTCTTCCGGGAAGAAATTGGCCGTTTTTCACAAATCGAAGAAGACGAACCTCCACGCCATCTATTGGTAAGTGATTATAATAAATGGCTTCGATAATGTCTTTACGGAAATAAGAGCTTTGGCCTTAAGCATATTGTTAAATGGGCTAATAGGATAGCTAATTTAGCGAGAGATGAGGCAGCTTAGATGCAGATTGTTGAAAGGATTGCTCGTAGAAGTGTATTTATCCTGTTCGTGCCCCGCTCGAAAGTGCAAAACAAGTACTAGATATTGCTATGGTAGGGCATTATTGTTTTACAACTTCACCTGTAGTTACGACTAAGTTATTTTCTAGAAAACTTGCATGTGAAAGAACAGGTGCCTTTGAAAAGGCTGTGGAAGATAAAAATCAGTAAATTTAAAAAACCCAACTATATTACATATTTAAATATTGAAATTTAACGCGAGTTAAGTAAATTAGGTGAGTGTGCAGAAAATACTACCTTTAATAAGGGGCTTAAGTGAGGCTCGAGGCAATGACGACTAAGACGATCAAAAATATGGAAGAATTTGCCAGTGCGAGTGGCATTTCAAGGCCCACATTATCAAAATATTTTAATGACCCTCTAAGCGTGCGAGCCTCAACCAAAGCTACGATTGAAGGGGCACTAGAAAAATATGAGTACCATCCAAATATTTATGCAATCAACCAGAATAGAGTGAAAACTAAAAATATTGGTCTCGTTGTTCCGAATCTAACAGATCCTTTTTTTGCGGGAATAGCGCGCGTAATAGAGAGCATTATTATTGAGAGGGGGTATAACCCACTTCTTATGAGTTCCCACGGTGGGCCTGATAGTGAAATTGAAAATATATTAAATTTAAAACTTCTCAAACCTGCAGGTGTCTTACTTGCTCCACTAGGGCGCGCTTCAAACCGAGATAATTTGGCTAAATTAGCTGAGGGTCTTCCTACAGTGCTGTTTGACGCCAAGTTAGAAGATGTTGGGAGCGCTTTTATTGGATCTGATAATCAGAAAAGTGTCGCATTAATGGTGGAATACTTATGTCGTTCAGGTGAACCACCGGTTTTCTTTGAAATGAAAAATCCAATTAATCCCAATGCTTATAAAAGACGTAATGCTTATGTCGAGGCAATGGAAAATCTTGGTCACAAGCCTCATTTAGTCCAAGTTGAAGGGGAAAATTGGGATTTTGAAAAAATTGGATTTGAGGGAGCTAGTGAGCTCATAATGAATAATGATTTACCAACAAATACTGTGTTATGTTCTAATGATAGATTGGGTATTGGGTTTTTGGCTGCGGCTTTTCAAAATCGGTTGAAGGTGGGCCATAGTGCTGGTTGTCATCTACGAGTTGCAGGGCACGACGACCATCCTTTTGCAAAGTATACTTGCCCGTCTCTGACCACTGTTTCTCAAGACTACGAGGAAATTGCTGAAGCTTCTGTAAATTCATTACTTGAGATAATTGATTCTAGCGAAAAAAATGAAACAGTGGCTGATAATTTGTTTTCTGGACGATTGGTTTTACGCGACTCTGCGTAATCATATGAAATTACTCACTAAAACATTAAATTTTACTCGAGTAAAATTTTATGTTGACCCGAACGGACATTTAGACTTATGTTTACCTTATGAAATCCAACTAAGGGAGGATCATAATGGTTTTCAAAAAAGTTCTAAGTGCGGTTAGCGCTCTTGCTGTAACAGCGAGTGTGGCCGGAGCAACCGATTTAACAATTGCGATTGTTAATAACGGTCATATGATAAATATGCAGAAAGTGGCAGAAGCTTACACTGCAGAGACAGGAGTGTCACTAAATTGGGTGTCTCTAGAAGAAGGTGTTCTTCGTGAGCAGGTTACCTCAGATACAGCAACTGGTGGCGGACAATACGATATAATAAACATTGGCATGCAAGAGGCGCCAATTTGGGGTGCAGCAGGCTGGATTGAACCCCTGAATTTTGGTTCAGAGTACGATATGGATGATATTTTACCAGCTATTCGGGCAGGATTGTCTCACGAGGGTACAATGTATGCGGCTCCATTTTATGGAGAGTCCTCAATGGTTATGTATCGAAAAGATTTAACAGATGCAGCTGGTGTTGTGGTTCGTGATAATGACTCATGGGCAAATATTAAAGGCGCTGCAGCAGCAATGCATGACCCTAATAATGGTGTATATGGCGCTTGTTTGCGGGGTAAACCAGGCTGGGGTGATAATATGGCTTTCATCACAACAGTCGTAAATTCATTCGGCGGTGCTTGGTTTGATGCCGATATGCGTCCAACTATTGATACTGCTGCATGGGAAGAAGCAATCAACTTTTATGTTGATCTTTTAGGTAACTATGGACCTCCAGGTTCTGAGGGGAATTCATTCAACGAAATTCTTGCCCTATATAATGAAGGCAAGTGTGGTATGTGGATTGATGCAACAATTGCTGCTTCTTTCTTGACTGTGGATGGTGTGGCTTATGCACAATCACCAAATGCCGGCAACCCTGTAGGTGCAAATTGGTTGTGGGCTTGGGCTATGGCTGTTCCAGCAGGAACGCCCAATGCAGATGCCGCTAAAGATTTTATCCAGTGGGCAACATCAAAAGCCTATGTTCAGGCAGTTGGTAACCATCCAGACTTTGGATGGGGTGCTGTCCCAACAGGGCAACGTTCATCAACATATGCCTTGCCAGAATTTCAAGCGGTAGCGGGTTTTGCTGCAGCTGAGATGGCAGCAATTGAATCCGCTGCTCCTGCAGCGACAGACTTAAAACCATATGTAGGTGTTCAATTTGCAGCAATTCCTGAATTTCCAGAGGTGGGTATTGCGGTTGCGCAAGAAATGGCCGCAGCTCTTTCCGGAGCAAAAACTGTAGAGGCTGCATTGGCAGCATCACAAGCAGCAGCTGATGCAATTATGTCAGAAGCTGGATACTACTAACTCTTCACTATATATCTCCATAGTGAGGCTGGGGCTCGAGCCTAAATCGAGCCCCCTTTTAAAAAATCTGTTTTACTAAAATAAAACTTCACTCTAAATTCGGCTTGATATTTAGCTGAACTGAGAAGATAGATTGTTCAAAATGTCTAATCGTAGATTACCAAGGCTTCTTCAAACACCAGCGGTTATTTTACTACTAATATGGATGTTGGTTCCTTTGGGCATGACCCTCTACTTTTCATTCATACGTTATGTTTTGAATAATTTGCGACGTCCAGAATGGACAAGTCCCAGCATTGAAAACTGGCGTGGTTGGGGAAACTATCAATTTGTCTTTAATAATAAAGATTTTTTTTTAGCGATCCAAAATAGCTTATTTATAGTTGGTAGTATCCTCGTGTTGACAGTGGTTTTCGGGATTTTTATTGCAGTTCTGATTAATAAAACTTTTAGAGGTCAAGGGGTAGTACGTGTACTTTTGATCTCTCCATTTTTTGTGATGCCTGCCGTAAATGCTGTTCTCTGGATCAATATGATTCTTGACCCTGTACTTGGGCTACAGGGTTTGGCAATTTCTGGTGTAAACAATTTTATTGAAGGGCTCCGCACAGTACCGGTTTTGGGGCCATTCTTTTCTCTATGGCCTGAATTTGAACCGATTTCGTTTCGCTCAACACAGTCGTCTGCGTATGCAGTAATAATGATGGTTACATGGCAATGGACACCATTTGCAGTATTAATTTTTATGACATCACTGCAATCGGAAGATCAGCAACAAAAAGAAGCTGCAGTTTTAGATGGTGCTAGTAATTGGTCACAATTTCGTTTTCTAACTCTGCCACACCTAGGGCGTCCAATTTCAATAGTCGTTATGATTCAGGCAATTTTTCATCTATCTTTGTATGCCGAGATAGAAATAGTTAGTCGTGGAAATGGTAATAAAAATTTGCCCTATCTGATAGGCGAATTTGCAAATAATAATATAGGCGCAGCAAGCGCAACTGGGATCTTTGCTGTTATTCTTGCTAATATAGTTGCCATTTTTCTATTACGCCTAATCGGCAAAACTCTCATGGAGTAGAGGAATTATGGCGATCGTTTCAAAAACTTCTAATTTAGTAAAATATGGTAGGCCGATCTTAGCTTGGAGTATCGGGCTGCTATTTTTCTTTCCCATATTTTGGATGGTTCTTACTAGTTTTAAGACTGATGCAGATGCCGTTAAACCTGAGCATTTGATTTGGTTTACTCCTACGCTGGATAATTACTTTAATATGACGGAAAATTATGACTATTGGCGTTTTGCGAAGAATTCAGTCATTACGGCCATCTTTGCAACAATATTTACCCTATTTGTGGGCATTCCAGCTGCCTATGCAATGGCCTTTAATCCAAGTAGGTCTACTAAAGACATCTTGATGTGGATGCTTTCAACAAAAATGCTTCCGGCTGCAGCTGTTTTATATCCAATGATTTACCTATCAAAAGGTTTGGGTCTTTATGATACAAAATTTCTTATTGTAACGGTAGTATCACTGATTAATCTTCCTATAGCCATTTGGATGTTGTTCACGTATTTCAAAGAAATACCAAAAGATATTATAGAGGCCGGGAAAATGGACGGTGTAAATACTTTTGGCGAGATAAAGGAAATATTGGTTCCGCTAGCTTGGGGAGGTATCGCTTCAACAGCTCTTTTGATTTTTATTTTTTGCTGGAATGAAGCATATTGGACTGTCCGTTTGACGACTATTGATGCTGCCACATTATCAAAATTAATTGAAGGAAATCGAGCTCCTGAAGGGCTATTTTTTGGTCGTTTATCTGCTGTTTCTACAGCTGCTGTGGGACCAATCGTTGTGCTGGGTTGGTTTTGTCAAAAACAGCTTGTGAAAGGCCTAACTTTTGGTGCGGTCAAATAGGAAAATTGTGATGGGACATATAGTACTAAAAAATGTAACAAAAAGTTTCGAGAATCTTGAGGTTATTCCACCCTTAGATCTTACAATAGAGGATGGTGAATTTGCAGTATTTGTTGGACCGTCCGGTTGTGGAAAGTCTACCCTTCTAAGAATGATTGCCGGCTTAGAAGATCTTACATCTGGTGAAATTGAGATTGATGGTGAAAAGGTTTCTGAAGTGCCCCCTTCAAAACGTGGGCTGGCGATGGTCTTCCAATCATATGCACTTTACCCACATATGTCAGTAAGGAAAAATATAGGCTTTCCTTTGAGGATGGAAGGAATAGTAAAATCCGAAATAGATGCCAGAGTTGAGAGTGCTGCCAAATCATTAAATTTAACAGACTATTTAGATCGCAAACCTGCTGCTCTTTCTGGTGGCCAACGCCAGCGTGTCGCAATTGGTCGTGCAATCGTTCGTGACCCAACAGCATTTTTATTTGATGAACCACTATCTAATCTAGATGCTGCACTCAGGGTTGGCATGCGTTTAGAAATTAGTGAAATGCACAAACGAATGAAAACCACTATGATTTATGTGACCCATGATCAGGTTGAAGCCATGACTATGGCAGACAAAATTATCGTTCTCCAATCTGGAGCAATTGAACAAGTAGGCACACCATTAGAGTTGTATAACATTCCTCAAAATTTATTTGTTGCGGGGTTTATTGGTAGTCCAAAAATGAATTTGTTTACCGGAAAGGAAGCTGAAAACCAAGGTGCTTACACTTTAGGTATTCGGCCTGAGCATATAGATATTGTTTCCTCTGGAGGCCTTTGGAAAGGAAAGGTTGGAGTAGCTGAGCATCTTGGTTCCGATACATTTATTCATGTTCATGAAACTGGATTAGCAAAGGTAGTCACTGTGAGGGCTTCAGGTGAAGTTGACCTGAAGTATGGTGATCAAATAAGTTTAAGCCCTCGATCTGATTTGTTCCATAAATTTGATCCTAAAGGTATTCGTTTGACATGAAACGATTGAGTGGAAAGACTGCTTTAATTACTGGATCAGCCAGAGGTATCGGATATGCTTTTGCCGAAGCTTATGTAAATGAGGGAGCAAAAGTTTGTATCGCAGATATTGATTTTGCGCAGGCGCAAACATCAGCCCTTGGTTTAGGTGATGACGCCATTTCAGTCGATTTAGATGTTACGAAACAAACGAGCATCGATGCAGCAGTTCAGAAAACTGTTTCTGAATTTGGTCAAATAGATATTCTAGTTAATAATGCTGCTATTTTTTCAGCAGCTCCTATTGTGGAAATTGAGCGCTCAGATTTTCAAAATTTGTTTGAGGTCAATGTATCTGGCACCTTGTTTATGATACAAGCGGTCGCCAGGCATATGATTGAAAACAAAATTAAAGGTAAAATCATCAATATGGCAAGCCAAGCTGGCAGGAGAGGTGAACCGCTAGTAGCAGTATATTGTGCATCGAAAGCAGCTGTTATCAGTTTGACCCAGTCAGCAGGGTTAAACCTAATTAAGCATGGTATTAATGTTAATGCCATATCACCTGGTGTTGTAGATGGCGAACACTGGGATGGTGTAGACGCATTTTTTGCTAAATATGAAAATAAAGCACCTGGGCAAAAGAAAAAAGAAGTTGGCTCGTCTGTACCTTTCGGCAGAATAGGTAGCCCTAATGACTTAACGGGAATGGCTATCTTTCTAGCCAGCGACGAAGCTAATTACATTGTATCCCAGTGCTACAATATAGACGGCGGGCAATGGATGAGCTGATGATGGAAATAAGAAATAAAGATCGTTTAATAAAACTGTCGGATGAGTCTTTAAAAGATTTTCCACCGAATATAGTGAAGCCAATTTACAATCGGTCGCAACTTACCGCGGGAATTGTTCACATTGGTCTGGGTAATTTTCACCGTGCCCATCAGGCTTGGTATCTGCATCGCTTAATGCAGCAGGGGCAAGCCCTTGACTGGGCCATTATTGGCGCCGGCGTAAAAGAATTTGACAAGGGGCAGCGTCTAAAACTGCTAGAGCAAGATTTCCTGACTACCCTTGTTGAATTATCCCCGGAGGGCCGCGCAGTAGAAGTTGTCGGCTCGATGATTGATTATGTCCCAATCGAAGCCGATAATGGACCACTGATTGCCCAGATGGCGAAGCCAGAGATTAAAATTGTGGCTCTAACTGTGACTGAAGGTGGCTATTATATTGATCCAGTCAGCAAAAGCTTTGACTCTAGCCACCCAGATATCGTCTATGATGCCACCCACCCAGAGGCGCCAAAAACCGCCTTTGGGGCCATGGTCGCAGCCCTACGATTGCGGCGTGATGGTGGGGGGGGACCTTTCACCTGCCAAAGCTGCGACAATCTGCAAGGCAATGGAGCAATCTTGCGTCAAGTGATAGTGGCGCTTGCTGGACTATCTGACCCAAAGCTTTCGGAATGGATTGAAGAAAACTGTAGTTTTCCTAATTCAATGGTCGACTGCATCGTACCAGCCACCACTGCCAAAGAGCGCGGCCTAGTCCATGATCTTGGCATTTCCGATGCAGTACCCGTCACCCACGAAGACTTCCGTCAATGGGTGATTGAGGATGATTTTTGCGCGGGCCGTCCAGATTGGAATATGGCTGGGGCTACTTTTACAAATGACGTACATGATTTTGAGATGATGAAAATTCGTATTCTTAACGGTGGTCATCAGGTGATTGCTGTACCCGGGGAGTTATTGTCTATTGAAACCATTGAACAATGCATGAAAAATTCATTGTTAGGCCCTTTGTTTAAAAAAGTAATTCTTAGCGAAGTGGCACCCCACGTAAAAGCAGTACCTAGTATAACACCTGAGAATTATGTTGATTTAGTTCACAAGCGTTTTTCAAACCCAAAAATAATTGATACGACCCGTCGAGTGGCCTTTGATGGATCATCTCGACAGCCAGGATTCTTAATTCCCTCAATTCGTGATGGATTAGCTAACACCACACCTATAGACGGATTGGCGTTAATCCAAGCTTCCTGGGCCCGCATGTGTGAAGGTACGCGCGAAGATGGGACCTTAATTGCCCCAAATGACCCCTTTTGGAACGAGCTTCAAGCAAAAGCCAAAGCCGCGCGTAGTAATCCAAGTGTATGGCTAGAAATGGACCAAATATATGGAAATCTGGCCAAAGAACCGCAATTTGCTAACAGCTTTGAGACTTGGTTGGGTATAATATGGGACCAAGGGCTAGACAAAGCGATTGAAATCTACCTAGAAATCTAAATTGAGCCAATAATATAAGGCCGGCAAATGCAGTTATTAATTTGAGGAAACTAACATGATCCTATGTTGCGGAGCGTCTCTTATTGACATGATTCCAGAGGAGACAGTCAAGAATACAAATGGATTTGTTCCTTACCCAGGGGGCGAAATTTTTAATACAGCAATTGGCATGGGGCGGCTAGAATGCCATGTGGGATTAATGAGTGGCGTGTCTACCGATATTTTTGGCCAACAGCTCATGGCCGAAATGAGTGCCAGCAATGTAGATACCAGCAATGTCATAATTTCAGATCGTCCAACAACATTGGCCTTTGTTCAATTGAATGATGGCCAAGCGTCGTACTTATTTTATGACGAAAACTCAGCGGGCCGGATGATAGCAATCGAAGATATGCCCCACCAATTGGACGCTGTTAAAGCTTTTTTATTCGGTGGCATCAGTCTACACTGTGACCCTGGCGCAGAAGCCTATGTGCAATTTGCTGAGACACATACTGATGGTTCGGTCATTATAGTTGACCCCAATATTCGGCCAGCTTTTATTTCAAATGAAATACTCTTTCGTGACCACATTAAACGGATGCTCAGATTAGCCGACATAGTGAAAATTTCTGACGAAGATTTAAATTGGTTCTTTCCGGAAGCAGAATCCACTGAAACAAAAGTTGCTAAGTTGCAGAAGCTTGGACCTACTCTTGTTATTTTAACGTGTGGTGGTTCTGGCGTAAAGGCTTGGAAGCCTGAGGGAAATCCAATCTTCGTTGACAGTCTGAAAGTAGATGTTGTCGATACCGTTGGCGCCGGTGATAGTTTCAACGCTGGATTTCTTACGAGCCTCGCCGAAGCAGGCCTTTTGAATAAAGCTGCTATCAGGGCAATTTCAGAAAGCGATATTGTTGCAGCTATGAACTTTGGTGTCCGCGCCGCTGCTATAACGGTTGGCCGAGCGGGGGCAAATCCGCCTTGGAGAGATGAACTTTAATAATATAGGTACTACAGGGATTATTGATAATACAGATTTTAAGCATCTTAACATATCAGGACATTGTTAATATCTTCCCACTATTCCTAGTACCAAAAGCTCTGGATTTGTTAAAACTTCACTAAAAGCATGATGATTTAAAGATGCAGAGTTGAGTTTCTGATCTTTTTTTCTAGCGAAGAGATGAAGCGGGCCCTTGCTGTGGGCAATTGTTCAATTCCAAATGCGACTAACACTTTCCTTTCCAGAAAAAATTGCGAAACTTTGAGACCATCTAAAATATCTTCAAGCGAATTGACTTGACCACTTGCTGCTATCGGAAAAGGCAGTAATTTGGATGACCAAGCGCCAGCAGCAGCTTGCGAAACTGCTCGGCCAGATTTAGGTGAGATAAATTTTAGGTCCTCTGTTGAGCCAGTGACGGCGCATTTCTCCAAATCCAATCCGAAACCAAGAGTTTCTAGGAGTTCCAATTCCCACTTGAAATAACCAAGTGCCCAAATATCTGGAAATTGTAGCAGATCGAAAAGGTTTTCTGAACTCTCATAAAACCCTTTATAAACCTGACCTGAAGGAAAAAATCTGTTGATTAATGTTGCGGATGATAGCATGCCTGCCAAGAGAAGGCGGTCATTCATTACGTTGGCAGTTCTAGATCTAATTAGTTCAACTTGAAAAGAGCCCAGATGCTCCTCCAATCGAGCTTTCCAGGTTAGATCTAATTGAGCACCGATCTGTAATATAGGCTTGAGCTTCTTTGACTGCCCTCCCCTTACGACACCGCTAGATTTTCCATGATCAGGTGTAAAAGCATCGATGATTAAGGACGTTTCTCCAAATGGCTTTGTTGCCAGTAGAATACCTTGATCACGCCATTCCATGGAAACATCCTGAAAACTTAAAATTGCAAGTTACTTTATATATCATCGAGATAAGCGTCACCTTGGCGAGACTCTATTTCAATTATCCAAAGATCGCTATCTCTAGAGAGTTGCCGAGATAATAATTCATCTAATTCCTTTTCATCTCCACTTTGGCATTTTGACCATTGACTTATATTTTCTTCCAAAGAGAAGGATCTTTCAAATAGAACCGCATCACCATTTAATTTATTTACCTTTACGATAATAGCGCCAGCAGTATCATCTCCATGCGAAACCACAAAAGCTGGAACTCCGATCAAATTCAGTCTCTTTATATATGCTTGAACCCAAAATGAACTAGTCAGACGCGTCATGCGTTGCCATCTCGGAAGTCTAGACCCATCTCTGAATACCGTTCAGTTTCTTCCATCCACTTTTCCCTGACTTTTAGTCTCAAAAATAAATGAACCTTGCTACCTAAAAATTCTTCAATACTTAATCTAGATGCCATCGAAACAGCTTTTATGGTCTCACCTTTTTTTCCCAACACTATTCCCTTGTGGCCTGACCTAGACAAGTAAATCATCTGCTCAATACGCACCGATTTATCTGGTTTTTCTTCCCATTTTTCTGTTTCAACCGTCAGCTGGTAAGGAAGCTCTTGATGCAAACGAAGTGTCAATTTTTCACGCGTTATTTCTGCAGCTATCATCCTCAATGGCATATCCGATATTTGGTCATCAGGATAAAGCCATGGCCCTTCTGGTAAATTCGATGCCAACCAACGCCTTAAGTCATCTACACCCCTGCCCTTTTCTGCTGAAATCATAAACGTTTCAGCAAAAGGGTAACTTTCATTTATTTTTTTACTTAATGAAAGCAAATCATTAACATCCACTTTATCAATTTTATTGATAACCAAAACTAATTTGCCATTTAACCCAGTTTCAGAAATCGACGAAATTATTCTTTCTACACCTTCCGTGAGCCCTCGATGTGCCTCTACCAGTAAAAGGGTTAAGTCAGAATCAGCAGCACCACTCCAAGCCGCGGCCACCATTGCTCTGTCTAACCGCCTGCGCGGTTTAAACAATCCGGGAGTATCTACAAAAATAATTTGAGATGTTTCTTCTATACTAACTCCTCGTATGCGTGTTCGAGTTGTCTGCACTTTGTGTGTAACTATAGAAATTTTTGCGCCGACCATCTGATTAAGAAGTGTGGACTTTCCAGCATTCGGCTCACCAATTAACGCAACGAAGCCTGATCGGGTCATTAAATTAATTCTCCCATGTTTTGCAGTAGAAATTTAGCGGCCATTTGTTCCGCTTGCCTTTTACTTCCAGCTAAAGCATCTGCAGTTTCTCCTGAGTCTAATAGCACTTTTACAAGAAAATCTGGCGCATGATCTGGACCACTTTGCGACATCACTTCGTATTTAGGAGGGTTTTGTCCTCTGGCCTGCGCCCACTCTTGAAGCATCGTTTTTGCATCACGCGCGTCGCCTTTTACGTTTTTTATGCGATCACCCCAAAGCTCAATGATTATTTTCTTGGCAACTTCAAAACCACCGTCTTTGTAAATAGCAGCAATTACAGCTTCCATGCCATCCCCGAGTAATGCATCCTTTCTTCGGCCTCCTGAAAGCATTTCAGATCGACCTATTTTTAGCACGCCACCTAAATCGATATGGCGTGCAACTTCGGCGCACGCTTCTTTACGAACCAAAGCGTTAAATCTTGGCGCAAGAGTTCCTTCCGGAGCCAATTGATCAATCTCCAATAAAGCTTCGGCCATAACGAGCCCAAGAACACGATCACCTAGAAATTCTAATCGCTGATTATCTTTTCTTGTTTCCGACGCTATAGATGAATGCGTTAAGGCTTCAACCAGCAAGCTTACATCGGAAAATTGGTAACCTAATCTCTGCTCGAAAGATCGAATAGACTCAGATTTTTTCACTGAATTGCCTTGAAAAATCGATCGCTTCTCCAAGTCCAGAAAAATAACATGGAACGACCAGCTGATGAAAACATAACACGATCTGCTCTTCCTACCAGGTTCTCGTAAGGTACAAATCCAACACCACCTTGGACTTGGCCTATCCTGCTATCGAGAGAGTTATCTCTGTTATCACCCATAAAAAAATAATGGCCAGACGGAACATTATAAATGCTATTACCAATATTTTCACCTTTAAATGTATCTAAATTGAAAAAGGATCGACCATCTGGGAGAGTAGACTTTAATCGAAATTTTTCACAGTCTTCACCAAATTTTTTCGGATTATTGGAACACCTCGGTTGGTTTCGGAAAGGTCCCTGAGGCGCATAAGTTTCAACGAACATTCCCGCATCAGCGGTCTCAACTCTTTCGTCATTGATACTTATTTTTCCATCTTTTATCTGAACCTTATCTCCAGGTAGGCCAATAAGCCTCTTGATATAGTCTCTTCCAGAAACTGGGTGCCTGAATACAACTACATCACCCCTTTGTGGTTGGCCTCCAAATAAACGCTCGTTATTTCTTTTCACGAAACCACAGAAATCCTCAGCATCGACATTAATACCAAATCTAGGAATTATTATGCTGGGACAAGAAGCATAGGAATATCCATATGCCATTTTATTTACAAAAAGAAAATCTCCTATAAGAAGCGTATCCTTCATTGAACCAGAGGGAATCCAAAAAGGTTGAAAAAATAAAGACCTAAATATTCCAGCCAAAATGAGTGCGTAGACTATTGTTTTTACCGTTTCGATTACTGAACCGCCCAAACTCTTCTTAGTTTTCGCCATATTTTTTTACCTCAGATGCTTTGGTTCTTCTTATCGTTCTTGCCTGACCTGTCAAGCTAAAGGCCTTGCTTCAATTACCACGTAGGCTTGTGCCCAAGGGTGGTCATCGGTCAAAGAAACGTGAACGATTGCTTTATGATCATCTGGCGTTATTTCGTCTAATCGATTTTTAGCCCAGCCCGTAACTTCCATTACAGGCTGTCCACTGGGTAGGTTGCTTACTGACATATCTCTCCAGGCTATCCCCATTCTCAAACCAGTTCCAAGCGCCTTAGAACAAGCTTCTTTTGCGGCCCACCGTTTTGCATAAGTACCAGCTTCATCTTTCCGTCGTGAAGCTTTAGCTTGCTCCGTTTCGGTAAAAACTCGATTTCTAAATCTATCCCCGTGTCTCGATAAAACACCCTGAATTCTATCTATATTTGCCAAGTCTGTGCCAATTCCAAGTATCATTATAAGCGTGCTTTATCCATCAATTCTCTCATTTTAAAAATAGCATCTTTCAATCCAGTAAACATACTTTCACCAATCAAAAAATGTCCAATATTCAACTCAACTACTTCAGGCAACTCTGCAATCGGAACGACAGTTTCATAAGTTAACCCGTGTCCAGCATGAACTTCTAGGCCCAGACTATGTGCAAGAGAAGCCATATCTTTTAAGCGAGAGAGTTCAGCATCTCGTTCCTCAAACCTTTTATCATAATGTAAATCACAATATGCGCCCGTGTGTAATTCTACGACTTGGGCACCAATCCTGCGAGCTGCTTTAATTTGTTTATCATCTGCGGCTATAAAAATAGAAATACGGCAGCCCTTCTCTCTAAGAGGGGTTATAAAATGTGCAAGTTTATTTTCATCTTTAACAACATCCAAACCGCCTTCTGTAGTTCGCTCTTCGCGCTTTTCCGGCACTATGCAAACAGCATGCGGTTCATGCGCTAAAGCGATTTTCTTCATTTCATCCGTAGCTGCCATTTCAAAGTTTAAGGGTATATCTATTGCCTTTATGATTGACGTAATATCCTGATCAACAATATGTCGCCTATCTTCCCGCAAGTGTGCAGTTATGCCGTCTGCTCCAGCTTCTTGAGCAATCAAAGCGGCTCGCACGGGATCTGGATAGGCAGATCCGCGAGCATTACGCACAGTAGCAACATGATCGATATTTACGCCTAGTCGCAACTTTTTTATTGACCCCATTTCACTTCTTCCTTTGCGATGTTTACGCTTATGTTTTATGTCACTTATTTCTTTTTGCCAGTTTTATCAGAAGACCTCGATTTCAAAGCCCGAAGTTTTTTAAGCAAAAAACCTTTCCGCCTATTTTGATAAGCCCGAATAATCGGTTCACTCAAGTAATAACCTAAGGAGGCCATCATCAAGCCAGGTATAATGCCGCCTATCATATAAGGAAAAAATACTTCTTGATAAAAAATTTCTAATCGCGACCAATCTGTTTCCACACCCCTTACAAATGCTAATATATTTTGCTGAAGATCAGCTCCTGCATCCAAGAATTTTTCTAAAATTGATTTGCCCCCTTCCCCAGGAGGAATATAGTCTGTTCCTAAAAAATAATGCCCCGTTTGTAGGGAAATCACCCCTATCGGCACATAAGTAAGGGGATTGCCAAAGAATGTTGCCAATAAAGCAGCAAGTATGTTTCCCTTTAAAAGCCTTGCTATTATTGCTGCCGTAAGAAAATGCAAACCGTAAAAGGGCGTAAAAGTAGCAAATAAGCCAGCCCAAATACCACGAGAGATCTTTTGAGATGAATCCGGTAAACGGCGCAGTCTATAATTTACGTAATGAAAAGCTCTTTTCCATCCACCTTTGGGCCAAAAAAAACGCATCAAAATACTAATAATTGACCGCCGATCTCGCCGCTTGAATACCAAGGTAAAATTTCCTTATTCCTGAGGTATATTTTCTAGCTTGGAACCACGGCATCTCTTAATAGATGCCACCTCCCCTTCAGCCTCTAACTGAGTTAACAAAGAATGCAAGTGTTCAATACCATTTAACTCGACGGCAATTTCAATTTTGTAGAAGTCTGGCTTTCTATCCACGAAGGACAAGTCAGAAATATTAGCCCCCATTTCTCCAATTATCGTGCAGACTCTACCCAAAACGCCCGCATCATTACTAATCGTAATTTCAATGCCTGTCGAATAAACTGCAGCATGCTTACCAGCATGCCAATGCAGGTCTATCCAAAGTTCGGGCTTTTCCTCAAATCGGGCCAATTCACTACAATCTATGGCATGAATAGAAACTCCCGATCCTCCTGAAGCAATGCCAACAATTCTCTCACCAGGCAGAGGTCCACAACATGGCCTGCGATCTAAAAATTGACCCTCGTTTAAACCTATAACTGCACTCGCTTGATCTACATCAAAATCATCAGCAGCAGTTACCTCAGGATAAACCAGCCGAACAACGTGGCCGGGTCTTACTTCAGTACTGCCAACACGAGCTAAAAGTTCTTTGGAATCTGAAAAACGCATTTTTGAAGCTGCTAGATCAAGCGACTTATCGGTAGCTTTCTTCCCAATATGTTCAAACGCAGTTCTCAATAAGGCTTTACCCATAACAACCATGCGTTCTTTATCAACTTCTCTAAGAGCTCTACGTATTGCGGTTTTTGCTTTACCGGTCTCAGTCATATCTAACCAAGTAGGTTGAGGGTTCTGGCCCTGAGCTGTTATAACCTCAACAGATTGCCCATTACGCAATTTAGTCCAAAGAGGAACTCTTAGGCCATCCACTTTTGCTCCAACGCAAGAATTTCCTATTCTTGTATGAATGGCATATGCAAAATCGATTGGAGTTGCACCTGTAGGAAAAGTTAAAACATCTCCTTTTGGTGAAAAACAAAAAACTTTATCAGCGTACATTTCAAGTTTAACAGCTTCTAAGAAAACTTCATGATCTTCTTCGCTATCAAATTCATCTATTAGCCGTGTAATCCACTGTACTGGATCAACTGTAAATGGGTTTTCGCTTCTTACACCATCACGATACGACCAATGAGCGGCTACACCACTCTCTGCCACATCGTGCATTTGACGCGTTCTAATTTGAACTTCTACTTGTTTTCCATCACGCCCAGATACAGTGGTATGAATAGATCTATAGCCATTTGATTTGGGTTGGCTAATATAATCTTTAAATCGTCCTGGAACAGCTTTCCAACGGCGATGGATTACTCCAAGAATTCGATAACAATCTACTTCAGAAGAACAAATAATTCGAAATCCATAGATATCTGAAAGACGTGAAAAAGATAACTCCTTTTCTTGCATTTTACGCCACATGGAGTAGGGTTTTTTCGCTCGCCCTAAAACCTCTGCTTCTATGTACTCTTTTCCAAATTCTGAATGCATATCACGTGAGATTCGTTGGATTACATCACCCGCATCTTTTTGCAAATTGATGAACCTTCTTATTATAGATTCCCGACCTTTTGGATTAAGAATTTTAAATGCTAGATCTTCTAGATCTTCACGAATAAATTGCATACCCATTCTACCGGCCAAAGGAGCAAAAATATCCATTGTTTCACGGGCTTTTTGCTGCTGCTTATTGCGAGGCATTGCTTTTATTGTGCGCATATTATGCAGCCTATCGGCGAGCTTAACAAGAATAACCCTGATATCTTGCGCGACAGCCATTAACAACTTTCGAATGTTTTCAGCTTCTTGTGTCTCCATAGAGCTCAACTGAATTTTGGTTAGTTTTGTTACCCCATCAACAAGTTCGGATATTTCGTGGGAAAACAACCTAGAGATATCCTGCTTCGTTGAACCAGTATCTTCAATTGTATCGTGCAGCAGCGCTGTAATGATTGTCGCGTCGTCTAAACGCTGCTCAGCCAAAATTTCCGCTACTGACACAGGGTGCGTAAAATAAGGCTCTCCAGATTTTCTAAACTGACCTTCATGTTTAGTTTGGCCATAATTATAGGCCTCAACAATTTTAGCTGAATTTGATTTTGGATTATATTTTGAGACTAAATCTGCAAGAGCTTCTGCCGTTAACATGCATTTTCCAGCGAGACTTTATCTTGTCACTGCCCCTTTGCTGCCATCAAAGCCCTCAAGAGCTTTTCCTCAGACATATCATCTTCGGCTGGTTGATCAGCCTCTCCACCCATGAGCATCGCCATTGAATCTTCCTCTGGTTCATCGACCTCAATCTGAGTTTGGTTCGACTCGATCAATCTCTCACGGAGCTCATCAGCAGACTGCATTTCATCAGCAATTTCTCGCAATGATACAACAGGGTTCTTATCATTATCTCTGTCTACAGTAATAGCTGAGCCAGAAGATATTTCTCTTGCTCTATGGGATGCGAGCATAACCAGATCAAATCTGTTAGGAATTTTATCTACACAATCTTCTACAGTAACCCGTGCCATGTGAATCTCCTGGAGTTTTCTCGTTGATCTCGAGCGTATAAAAGCTCCTTACTTTAAAGACAAGTATTTATTGCACTATCTTAATATTCTTTTTTATTTTCTCAGGTAATTCTTCGCAGAGTTGCAAAACTGTTTTGTTAAGTATTGGATGTATCCAGTTGGGCTGAATATCTAAAAGCGGTAATAAAACAAATTCTCTTTCTTGAATTCTAGGATGAGGTACAATTAATTCACTCGGTATTTTTTCCCTCTGTTCACTCAACGGCAGGTTATACCACTCTTGAAATATTTCTTTGCTTGGAAGCACCTGTGCCTCGAGCGCAAGTAAATCCAAATCCAATGTCCTAGCGCTCCATCGGGAAACCCTCTGTCTGTCAAATTTTTCTTCTATTTCATGCAATTTCTGCAACATTTTTTGCGGAGAGTAATTAGCTTCCACTTTGACTACGGAATTGATGAAATTTGGCCCACTTCCTTCTGGATAAGCGGGAGTTTCGTAAAATCTACTTAGAGAAACTAAATTAATACCATTTTTATTTAATTCGACTGTTGCTCGCTTAATTATATCCAGCGGTTCAGAAATACCTAAGCTGATATTACTTCCTAGAGCTATTAAGAATTTATGTTTATTTTGGTTCATACATTTTAGTCTCAGAGCAATAAAAATATTAAGCGGCTATCTATTAAGATCTTAAAATCAAATAGCTAAAATTTTATGTAAATAAAAGTTAACAAAAAAATAAAATAATCAAAATTTACTATTTACGGATATTGGTACGCTACATATTGTTGAATATAATTACTTTGCTTTGAGATGAATATGGAAAAGCCAGAACTAAAAATCTTTCTAGCAGCGCCGAGAGGATTCTGTGCTGGAGTTGATCGTGCAATTCAAATTGTAGAGATGGCATTAGAAAAGTGGGGAGCGCCGGTATACGTAAGACACGAAATTGTACATAATAAATTTGTAGTTGACGGTTTAAAGGACAAAGGCGCAATTTTCGTTGAAGAACTGGACGAATGTCCTGATGACCGCCCAGTTATTTTTTCTGCGCATGGTGTGCCGAAATCGGTACCGAATGCTGCAGAGGCAAGAAATCTCGTTTTCGTAGACGCCACCTGTCCGCTAGTCAGCAAGGTTCATATTGAAGCAGAACGCCATAACAAAAATGGATTGCAAATTGTAATGATTGGTCACCGCGGCCATCCTGAAACAATCGGTACAATGGGACAACTGCCAGATGGAGAAGTTTTACTTGTTGAGAATGAATTGGACGTGCAAAATTTAGAGGTAAGGGATACCCAAAATCTTGCCTATGTCACACAAACAACGCTATCTATCGACGACACTTTTTCGGTGGTTCAAGCGCTACAGGAAAAGTTTCCCGCAATACAAGGCCCACATAAAGAGGATATTTGCTACGCAACAACAAATCGACAACTGGCGGTCAAGAAAATAGCAAACAAGATCGACGCGCTGTTAGTAGTGGGTGCTCCAAATTCATCTAATTCTAAACGCTTAGTAGAGGTAGGAAAAAGGGCTGGCTGTAAATACTCTCAACTCGTTCAAAGAGCCAGTGAAATAGATTTTAGAGCATTAGAAGGTATAGAAAATTTGGGTATTACCGCAGGTGCATCAGCCCCAGAAGTTCTTATAAATGAAGTCATTGACGTCTTCAAAGAGCAGCATCATGTTGATGTGGAAATCGTTGAAACCGCAGTTGAAAACGTTAACTTCAAAGTGCCAAGAGTTCTAAGAGAACCAACGTGAAAAAAATCCCTAATTCGGCTTTAATTTTGGGTTTAGCAGGTCTGATACCGTTTTTTTGGGGCGCAGCAACATCTTTAGATTTTGTTTTAGAGAATTTGAAACTAACTGGTCTCAGTGAGGAATATACCGGCTCTAGCATAAATCTGATTTACGGCACTATTATTCTCGCCTTTATGTCTGGCGTTTTATGGGGCTTTGCAGCCAATGTCACTGATCAAAAACGACCAGTTGGATTTATATTATCAGTTTTACCCGCGCTATGGGCCTTTTTTACTTTTAACGGTATATTAATCAATCCATTCATGAGCTTAATTATTGGTTTCTTAGGGGTCTTTGCAGTTGATATACGCTTCTATTATTGGCAAATAACTCCAGAATGGTGGCTATCTTTAAGAAGTATTTTAACATTTTTTGTTATCATTTTCTTGTCTGTAAACTTGGGGTGGTAAATGGATAATATAACGATTGATGTCTATAATAAAAATGCTGCTGAATATGCAAATTTAGATATAGATAACGTTTCTTTGAAAGCATATCGTGATTTTTCAAGTGCCTTGCCAAAAAATGGTCTCGTTTTGGACTATGGGTGTGGGCCTGGTTATTTTGCAAAAAAATTTTTAGCAGATGGTTTTAAGGTTAATGCTTTCGATGCATCAGAGAAAATGATTGAAATCGCCTCAATAGAAACACAAGTCGACTGGTGGGTAGCTGATTTCAAATCATTTCATGCCACCAATAAATATGATGGAATTTGGGCTAACTTTTCACTTCTACATGCTTCAAAAAAAGATTTCACACCATTAATTCGAACCATATTCAAAAGTCTGAAGCCTGATGGTTTATTTAGTCTTGGTTTAAAATTAGGAAGTGGTGAAAAGCGCGATAAGATTGGTCGAAAATATTCATACTTTGAAGAACATGAGTTAAGAAATATACTTTTAAAAGAAAAATTTAATCATATTTCGCATCACAAAGGTGAGGCAATAGGATTAGATGGTGAAAGTGCAAATTTTATCATACTTCTTAGTCATGCATAGTTTATTTGCATACACAGATGGAGCTTGCTCTGGAAATCCTGGCCCTGGAGGATGGGGCGCGTTATTGGTTGCTAAGAACCAGGAGAAAATTCTCAAGGAAAGAGAACTTTGCGGGGGTCAGGCAGACACAACTAATAACCAGATGGAATTATTAGCGGCGATATCTGCTTTGGAAGCTTTGGACAGACCCAGTAAAATAACAATTATTACGGACAGTTCTTATGTCAAAAATGGCGTGACCCAGTGGTTAGAAAATTGGAAAAATAACAAATGGAAAACAGCGTCAAAAAAACCTGTTAAAAACATGGAATTGTGGCGCAGATTAGACCATGCTCGGTCAAGCCATGAAGTTACCTGGGAATGGGTTAAGGGGCATGCTGGCCACCCAGAAAATGAACGCGCAGATGAATTGGCTAGAAAAGGCATGGAGCCCTTCAAAACTCAAATTTAACGCAGCGCGAAGCTGGCCGATTGTCCTTTACCTTCATCAGAAATGAAACGAAGACGCCTACCATCAAAGGTTACTTCCTGGCAATTGTATTTGAGCTCTCGTTTTCCCCAAAGTAGATTTCTACAAAAAAAACCGTCTATCCAATCCCAATCTCCAATAACCTCCCTGCCAGCTGCGGAACCTTTAATTTTTCCGTCATTAGTTACAGAGAGTGAAATCAAAAATCGCTCTAATTTTTTATCAATAACTAAACTCTCGAAATCAGAACGATTAGTAATGATAGTTTCACTTGCTAAAACCTGGCTGGCCATTAACAAACATGCAATAAGTTTTAAACTGAAAGTATTAATAGCCGAAAATCCTTACTCGAGATCCAAAACTAGTTTAATCCCAATACATCCATCATATCATACTCACCAGGTTGCTTATCTTTTCCCCAAAGCACTGCTTTTAAAGCACCTCGGGCAAATATGTTCCTATCTGTTGCATTATGGCTCAGGGTCAATTGCTCACCATTTGATGCAAATAAAACATCATGCTTACCGACAATATCACCACCCCTGATTGAAGCAAATCCGATAGAACCTTTATTTCGCGCACCAATTATACCATCTCGACCTCTATCCGCAGATTGAGTTAGGCTTATGCCTCGCCCACTTGCCGCCGCTTCGCCTAGCATCAAAGCAGTTCCAGAGGGAGCATCAACTTTATTTTTATGATGCGCTTCAATAATTTCAATATCAAATTCATCATCCAGAGCTGCCGCAACCTTTTTAGTTAAAGCCACCAACAAGTTTACACCAAGAGACATATTTCCAGCTCTAACAACAACAGAGTGAAAGCTTGCTGCTTTAATTTTTTCTAAATCTTCTTCCGACATTCCAGTCGTGCCAATAACATGAGTAGCCCGAGCTTGTGCAGCTAACTTTGAGAACTCAATTGTTGCTGAAGGTGTAGTGAAATCAATAATAGCCTCAGCATTTGCTATTACTTCTATTGGATCTTCAGAAACAGCGATTCCAATTTCTTTACCACCCATTGCGACACCTATATCCCGTCCAACCCATTCGTGGTTTGCACGTTCCAGCGCGCCTACAAGTTCTAGTTTTTCACTCGCGGTTATTAGATTAACCAGAGTTTGCCCCATACGCCCAGAAGCACCAGTTACTACCACTTTAAGTAAATCAGCCATTTTTATGTCCTTAGTACTTTGCTATAATGTCCATAACGTGCGTGCACGAGTTTGGCAAAGATCAATATTAAGGTAATAGTTTATCGCAAATGGCAAAGAATAATTTTAATGATGGCCCCGGACCATCACAAAGGCAATTACGGGTAGGAGAGCTTATACGAAGAGCACTTTCTGATATCTTGATGCAAGGAATAATTCATGATCCTGATTTAAATAGAATTTCTGTAACAGTCAGTGAAGTTACTGCATCTCCAGATCTAAAAATTGCAACGGCTTATGTTTGCCCCCTAGGAGGAAAAGGGGGAGAGAGTTTAATTGCACTTTTAGCAAAAAATAAGTCTGAAATTCGTAGGTCAATTTCAAAAAAATTAACCTTGAAATATACTCCTGACCTTAGATTTCGCATAGATGAAACATTTGACAGAATGGACGAGACAAGAAGGCTTTTTAGTCAGGAAAACGTAAAGCGAGATTTAGATAGAGAATGAAGATTTATATTCTTATCTTAGCATTATGGTTTACGCCCGTTTGGTCTGCCGAGTGCAAGGACTTCAGGTTTCGAGAAACTTCCTTCACAGCTTGTACAGCCAAACTACCAAAGGATGATATACGGCTGTTTTTACATGATAAAACTGGCAAAAATTTTGGGCAGTTCCAAAAACTAGGTAATTTTTTAAACCAGCAAGGTCTCGATATTGTTTTCGCTACAAATGGCGGCATGTATCACGCCGATAGGTCTCCAGTTGGCATGTATGTTGAAAACTTTAGCGAATTTTCACCTCTCATCACTATAGAGGGGCCAGGTAACTTTGGGTTGTTACCTAATGGTGTGTTTTGCTTTAATAAAAGAGAATTTGTAATCCTTGAAACAAGAAAATTTGCGCAAGCTGGAGTGCATTGTCAATACGCAACACAATCAGGTCCTTTGCTTGTCATTAATGGCAAAATTCACCCAAAATTTATAAAGGGTGGGCCTTCAAAATTCATACGAAGCGGAGTTGGTGTTAGTACAGATGGATTGGAAACTGTATTTTTAATTTCAAATGAACCAGTGAATTTTCATCACTTCGCTAGCGTTTTCCTAGATCATTTAGCAATTAATAATGCTCTGTATTTAGATGGTAATATATCCAGGCTCTACTCACCAAAACTTAATCGACTAGATTTTGGTTTCGATATTGGACCTATTGTTGCGGTAGTAGCGCCGGCAGAATAGCCAACGCTATCAAATTTAGGTTAGCTAGCTAGCGCCTCAATTGTTTGTTTTGAAGAACTATTAGAAATATGGACCTTTCTAGGCTTCAAAGCCTCAGGAACCTCTTTTTTTAAATCTATGTGAAGCATTCCATCTGAATGGTTTGCCCCTTTGACTTGCACGTGATCAGCCAGCTGAAAACGACGCTCGAAGCTCCGGGTTGCAATACCTCTATGCAAGAAATTCTTTTGTTTTTCGTCAGAATTTCCGGCAGAAATGAATAAGGAGTTCTCTCTAACTTCAACATTTAGATCAGCTTCAGAAAAACCGGCAACTGCCACAGAGATACGATATGCATCTTCGTCAATTTTCTCTATATTATATGGTGGGTAACTAGATGTTTGATTGTCTGAAGTAAGAACACGGTCAAACATATCCGCTATTTGGTCAAAACCTACAGTGGCTCTGTAAAGTGGTGAAAAATCAAATTGTCTCATTGTATATCCTCCTATGAGCGATTCCAATTTGCGCCTACCCGTAAATCGGCGTAGGCATTTTATATGACGAGACCCATATACGGCATCTCACTTCAAGATGTGGGGATAAAAAAATCAATTTCAAGAAGCTAGAAAAGTTTTCTACATAATTTTTGGATCTGCAAAACTTTACCTAATGTTTATCATTTAATTTATTAGGTTTTGGGCCTCCCGTTGCCCAGTCAATCAGTTCGACTGTGTGAACTACTGGAATATTTGTTGAGGAGGAAATTTGCATCATGCAGCCTAAGTTTCCAGCTGCAATTATATCAGGTTTTTTCGCCTCTAAACTTTGGATTTTTCTATTTTTTAACTCTTGTGAGATTTTTGGTTGCAAAAGATTATATGTGCCGGCAGAGCCACAGCAAAGGTGAGAATTTTTTGGTTCACTAATTTTATAGCCACACTTTTTAAGCATGTCCTTGGGAGAATTACTTATTTGTTGCCCATGCTGGAGAGAACAGGCTGAATGATAGGCAACGTTTATATCGTTTTCTGCCCGATCAGGGAGCTCTAATTCAACTAGAATCTCGGAAATATCTTTGGTCAAACCCGCAATAACCTTGGCCTTCTCTTCATGTTCAGTCCCTTGAAACATATGGTGATAGTCTTTTACAGTTGTCCCGCACCCACTTGTATTAATGACGATCGCATCCAAACCATTGTTGCTAAGTTCTGAATACCATGCATCGATATTTTTAATCGCTGCAGATTGTGCATCGCATGTTTTTCCCATGTGATGGCTCAGAGATCCGCAGCAGCCCTGACCTTCAGATATGACAATTTCACACCCAAATCGTTTCAAGACTCTAATTGTGGCGTCATTTATGTCTGTGTCTAAGGCTCTTTGTGCGCAACCAGTCATTAAAGCTACCCGCATCTTCTTAGTAATTTCGGGAAAAAAGCTCTGCGGACTATCATTTAAACTAATCCCTGGTATTTTTTTGGGAACCATGTCAATCATCGCTTTTAATCTCGGATCTGGTATCAGCCATGAAAATGGCTTAGCTATTTTTGCCATTATTAGCGCCATCCGGAACCTGATTGGATATGGTAAAATTTTACTCAAAGACCATCTTAGAAATCTCTCATCTAAAGGTCTTTTATATTTATCCTCAATATAGGCGCGAGCATGGTCAACAAGATGCATATAGTGGACACCGGATGGACAGGTAGTCATACAAGCCAGACAGGACAAGCATCTATCAATATGAGTAACTGTCTTTTTATCTGGAGTTCGACCCGACTCCAGCATTTCTTTTATTAAATAGATTCTTCCCCTAGGACTATCGAGCTCATCGCCTAAAACCTGATAGGTCGGACATGTCGCAGTACAAAACCCGCAGTGTACACATGATCTAAGAATTTCATTTGACCTTTTGAAATCTAAATCAGTGAGTTGTTGTTTTTCAAAAAAAGTTTGCATCAGTTCAATAGTTCCCGGTTCAAAAGCATTTTAGGATCAAACTTTTTTCGAATAGAATTACTTAGTGTCTTTTCTGCAGTCGAAATTGGATGAAATTGCTCAAATTTTCCCAGCAGACACATAGCATGACCTGCTACTTTTTGCATTTTTTCACGGACGTCAAAACCTTCATCAACTCTTAACCAAACGAGACCGCCGCACCAATCAAGAAAACCAACTTTAGGGTTCAACATTTGTATTATCTTTACACCATCAGTAGGTCTTACAGAAACTCGCCATAGATCGCCTTTAATATTTTTCAAAAAATCTAAATTACTTACATTTTGCCAAAACTTTTTGCTTTCTTCCATCTCCAAAATATCAACTTCAAAATCAGAAAACTCTCCAAGCAGCTGCTTAATCCGATATTTTACTGATTTATCAAACCCCTCGACTCGGATATAAGATACTCGCGAGCCAACATCGTAAAAAGTGCCTGAAACATCATAAGGCGTATTAATTGCCTTATTTAGAATATTTGCATCACAAAAATTTATTTTGAGCGTTGATTGGGTCTCAGCTATAGGAAGAACCTTAAATGAAACTTCTGTTATCACGCCCAGAGTTCCCCAGCTTCCTGCCATGAGCTTGACAAGATCGTAACCTGTCACATTTTTCATAACCCGCCCGCCATTTTTTACTATTCTGCCCAATCCGTCAACAAATCGTACGCCCAACAAGTGATCTCTGGCCGCCCCCACTTGTACTCGACGTGATCCACTCGCATTTGTAGCAAATACTCCACCAATCGTTGAGTTGCCCGGCAAACTTAAAAGATGCTTTAACTCAGGAGGCTCAAATGCAAGTTGCTGATTTTCTTTTTGCAGCGTGTTTTTAATTATGGACAGGGGCGTGCCTGCTTTTGCGACCATTGTTAAGGCACCTGGTTCGTATTCTACAATCCCATTCAATGCAGAGGTTGAGATAATTTTTTCTTCAGTGGCTTCTAACCGTGATTGACCTCCAGCGATGTGTAATGGCTCTGTCTCCTTAATTAAAACTTCGCTAATTTCACTTTCAGAACTTGGCACTAAGCTGACAGTGTTCATGCAGCTGTCTCTTGCGTTGCGCCAGCTCGCCTTTTAGCGGAAGCATCTAAAGGAAACACTTTTGTTGGATTAAGTAACCATTTGGGATCGAAAACATCCTTTATGGCCATTTGCGCTTCCAAATCATCGGCTGAGTATTGAATATGCATCAGATCACGCTTTTCAATACCGACTCCATGTTCGCCCGTTAAACATCCACCGACTTCAACACATAGTTTCAAAATTTCAGCCCCAAAGGCTTCACAGGTTTCTAGATCACCCGGTTTGTTAGCATTATAAAGTATAAGTGGGTGCATATTGCCATCGCCTGCATGAAATACATTACCAACATCCAATCCGAATTCTTTACTCATTTCAGAAATACGTTTCAGGACAAATGGAAGTTTTGAAACTGGAATTGTGCCATCTAGACACATGTAATCGTTAATTTGACCCATGGCACCAAATGCGGATTTTCGACCAAGCCAAATTCTATTAGCTTCATCAGTATTCTTTGCTCGGCGTAATTCTACAGGATTATGTTTATTCGCAATCTCGATAATTTTGGCTAATTGCTCTTCTATCTCTACTTCAGAGCCCTCTACTTCAATAATTAATAAAGCTTCACAATCTGGATATCCAGCCTGAGAGAAGGCATCTGTAGCTCGGATACAGGGCCTATCCATAAACTCAATTGCGACTGGTAAAATACCTGCCTTTATAATATCCGAAACACACTGCCCTGCCACTTGGCTATCGTTATAACCAATCAAAACCGGTAATGCGCCCTCAGGTTTATGCAAAATACGTAAAGTTGCCTCTGTGACAATTCCCAATTGCCCTTCAGATCCACAAATTAAACCAATTAAGTCGTATCCAGAAGAATCGAATTGGGAGCCACCCAAATCTATAATTTCACCCTGCATAGTAACCATTTTTACTGCAAGAAGGTTATTGGAAGTCACACCATACTTTAGGCAATGGGCCCCACCAGAATTCATAGCAATATTTCCTGAAATGGCACATGCCAGCTGACTTGATGGATCTGGTGCGTAAAAGAAGCCATCGCTTTCTACTTCTCCGGTCACGCTTAAATTAGTACGCCCAGTCTGTACACGCATTAATCTATTTGGGTAATCAACTTCTAGAGTTTCATTCATTCGAGCGACACCGAGTACTAGGCTATCCCCCGTGGGCAATGCTCCTCCAGCTAATGACGTCCCAGAACCACGAGGGACTACGGGCACATCTAAGTCCCAGCATATTTTTACTATATTGGCTACCTCTTCAGTAGTGCGAGGTAACACCGCAACCATTGGTGGGCATCTATAGGCAGATAATGCATCACATTCATATGCAAGCGTCTCTCGAGGGTCATCAATGACAGCATCACGAGGCAAAAATGATAGTAGCTTGTCAACTAACTCCATTTTTTTTGCTAAAATACTAGGGTCTGGATCTGTTAAATACATTGCTTTTCTCTATATTGGTAAAATAATATAACCAATTTGACAGTTTGGCAACTACATCAAAACTGAATAAAGTGAAGAAAAAAGGTTTTTACGAGTTATGAATAATAAAAAAGTTAATACTCCAAGCGCTGAAGGTATTGCAGCAGCAGCTCGTGCCGCAACAAAATCCCAAAATTTGCCCCCAGTGATGAGTTGGAACCCACCATTTTGCGGAGATTTAGATATTCGCATTGCGCGTAATGGTACTTGGTTTTATTTAGGGACTCCCATTGGGAGATTTGAGCTAGTAAAATTATTCTCTTCAATTTTAAAAGTTGAAGATGGTAAATATTTTCTTGTAACTCCCGCAGAAAAAGTAGGAATTAAAGTAGATGATGCCCCATTTATCGCAGTCGATTTTAATGAGATTGAAATTAGGGGAGAGAAAGCACTAAAATTTGAAACTCATGTGGGCGATCAAGTTATCGCAAACGTTGAAAATCCAATACGCGTAGAGAGGGATGCCGTATCAGACGAACCTTCCCCATATATTCACATCCGTAACGGTTTGGAAGCGTTGATAGATCGAAAGACTTTCTATCGCCTTGTTGAGATTGGGCAACATAAAAAACACGATAATGAAGATTGGTTTGGGATCGTGTCCGCCTCTTCTTTTTTTCCGATTATCAAATCTGAAGATTTAGATAATTCAATCTAAACCTACAAAATTATCTTTATAAAAATTGTACCAATTTTTTCCCATAATATTCTCAACTTCACTCTTATCAAAACCAACGTCAGCTAAACCTTTCTCAATATTTTTAAAATCTCTATTATCTGAAAACCAATCTGGCTGCTTTGGAAAACCTGGATTCTCTGAAGAACCTTCACCATAATCAATTGTTTTGCTCCAACGCCCTACTCGCATCCACTCTACAACACTATCAGGTTGATCTTGGCATAAATCTGACCCAATACCGAGACTTCCAATACCATATTTGTCAGCTGACCGAGCAACCATTGAACAAAAATCAGGTAATGTGCATTGAGAACCATTTTTTAAATGATGGGGATACAAAGAAAAACCAATCATTCCCCCATTCGATACGACCGCCTCTATTACCTCATCTCGTTTATTTCTAAGCGCAGGATGCCATGAAAAAGGGTTGGCATGAGTTATTGCTATTGGGCGTTCTGATATCTCCGCTGCTTGAATTGTCGATTGATCTGCTGAATGGCTCATATCTACAACCATCCCCACGCGGTTCATTTCCTTAATAACCTGTTTACCCATTCTAGTAATACCGGCGTCATGGTCTTCATAGCATCCAGTAGCAAGTAGCGATTGATTATTGTAAGTCAGTTGCATGAAGCGAGCCCCGAGGGTATGCAAAATTTCAATCAAACCAATATCGTCTTCTATTGGTGAGGGGTTCTGGAACCCAAAAAATATGGCTGTTCGATTTGTTTTTTTTGCTAAATCAATATCTGCTGCAGTAGAGCCCTTGATTATCAGGTTAGGATATTTTTCAAACCAGAAATTCCATTTTTCAAAATTCAAAACTGTTTCCCGAAATGTCTCATGGTAAGAGATGGTCACATGAACAGCATCTACTTTTCCCTCTCTCATCTGATTAAATATTTTTTCCGACCAATTCGCATATTGGAGGTTGTCAATTATAATCATTTCTAATGCGCCTCCGCCCAATTCATCCCTCGACCAGCATCAACCGACAACGGTATATCCATTTTTAAAAAGGGTAGTGAAGCCGCTTCCATAATTGACCGGACCTGAACAATCAAATCCTCACAAAACTCCTCTTTGACTTCAAATAATAGCTCATCATGCACCTGAAGGAGCATTTTTGCCGGTAAATCTTTAATTGCTTCTGGCACTCTAATCATCGCACGCCGAATAATATCCGCAGCTGTGCCCTGAATAGGCGCGTTAATGGCTGCTCTTTTTGCGAAACCAGCCATTGGACCCTTTGCGTTTATCTCAGGCGTGTGAATAACTCTGCCAAAAAGAGTTTCAACATAGTTATTTTCTTTACTGAATTTGACGGTCTTATCCATATATTCCTTTATTCCAGGAAACCTTTCAAAGTAACGATCTATAAAACCTTGCGCCTCAGAACGCGGGATGCGTAAATTTCTTGCTAGTCCAAATCCAGAAATCCCATAGATAACACCAAAATTTATCGCTTTTGCCTGACGGCGGATTTCGGATGTCATTGCATCTAGAGGCACGTCAAACATTTCTGAAGCCGTCATAGCATGAATGTCCAAGCCATCATGAAATGCCTGCTTTAGAGCGTCAATTTGTGCGATATGGGCTAAAATTCTTAGCTCAATTTGACTGTAATCTAGGCTTACTAAAATATTACCTCTTTCGGCGACAAATGCTTCTCGAATTCGCCGTCCATCTTCCGTCCTTATTGGTATGTTTTGTAGGTTAGGCTCAGTTGATGACAGTCGACCGGTAACAGCTCCAGCAATTGAATAGGAAGTATGAACGCGGCCAGTATTTGGATTTATGTGATCCTGCAGTGCGTCAGTGTAAGTAGATTTAAGCTTACTTAATTGCCGCCAATCTAGGACCCTTTTGGGAAAATCATAGCTCGTTGCCAGATCCTCTAGTATATCAGCTCCAGTCGCATAAGCTCCATTTTTCCCTTTTTTACCTCCTTGATAACCCAGCTTATCAAACATAATTTCACCCAATTGCTTTGGGCTTCCCACATTAAAAGTTTCTCCAGCCAATTCATAAATTTCAGCTTCAAGACCGGCCATTTTTTGGGCAAATGCATTTGACATTCGACTTAGCGTTTCTCGATCCACTTTAATTCCATTTTGCTCAACTTGAGCTAAAACTGATACTAATGGACGTTCTAAAGTTTCATAAACTTTAGTCACTTTTGATAGGTGTAATTTTTGCTTAAAGATTTTCCAAAGGCGTAACGTTATATCGGCATCCTCAGCTGCATAAACTACAGCATCTTCTATCTTAACTTTATCGAAAGTTATTGCCGATTTTCCAGAACCAATGAGCGTTTTTATAGCAATTGGTGAGTGATCTAAATATCTCTGTGATAAAGCGTCCATACCATGATTATGCAGCCCTCCGTGCAAGGCGTACGACAAAAGCATTGTGTCATCAAATACAGTGACCATTACTCCGTATCGGCTTAAAACCTTTGCATCATACTTAATATTCTGTCCAATTTTCAGAATACTATCATCCTCTAAAACTGGCCTTAAGCAATCCAAAACAAATTCTAAATCGAGTTGCCCTTCGGCCAATTGCGAATTTTCGAACAAGTCATCATTTTGTCCCTCTTTATGACCCATCGGAATATAGCAAGCCGAACCGATTTCTATCGCCAACGAAATACCAACCAATTCGGCCAACATATCATTTAACGAAGTAGTTTCTGTGTCTATAGCCACATATCCATTTTCATAAATTTTATTAATCCACGTTTGGAGCTGAGCCGAGGTCTTGATGTGTTCATATTTTTCACTATCAAACGGAATTTGCTCTGCATAACTGATATTATTATCTTGATCAAAAGTGTTAGATGTAGGGATTTCTACATCGAATTTTTGTGCAATACGCTTAGTTAGCGTTCGAAATTCCATTTTTTCCAAAAAATCTAATAATTGATTTGGAATAGGTGCATTAAATTCTAGGTCTTCGAGCCCAAATTCCAGCGGCGTATTGCAATCTAATGTAACAAGTTCTTGGGATAATTTAATTTGTTCTACGTTGTCTATAAGCGTTTGCCGCCTTTTAGGCTGCTTAATTTCATCTGATCGACGAAGTAATTCGTCAAGATCACCAAATTCATTAATCAAAGTGGCAGCAGTTTTAACGCCTATGCCCGGAGCGCCAGGCACATTGTCGACACTATCACCTGCGAGGGCTTGAACATCAATAACTCGATCTGGATATACGCCAAATTTCTCAAACACGCCCTCTCTGTCAATACGCTTATTTTTCATGGCGTCATACATTTCAACGCCATCACCAACTAACTGCATCAAATCTTTATCAGAGCTAATAATTGTAACACGACCGCCTGCGTCACGAGCTTTAAAGGCTAGAGTAGCTATAATGTCATCTGCCTCAAAGCCTTCCATTTCTTCACAGGCGATGTTGAAGGCTTTCGTAGCTTCTCGCGTCAATGGAAATTGAGGAACTAGATCTTCAGGAGCAGGCGGGCGATTTGCCTTATAACCATCATAAATTTCATTTCGAAAACTGTGACCTGAATGATCAAAAATTACTGCAACATGGGTGGGAGCGTCGGGCCCGTTGTTATCCTCTACGTAGCGATTTAGCATATTACAAAAACCGCTGACAGCGCCAATGGGCAAACCATCTGATTTTCTCGTCAGAGGTGGAAGCGCGTGATATGCTCGGAAAATAAAGGCTGAACCATCAATCAAGTGTAAGTGATGACCTTTTCCAAAACCCATGGCTGGCTCTCCCAATATCTCAAGCAGAATAAACTAGTCTCTAAACGGTGACTATCACTTTTAACCTTAAAACCAATTAAGGCTATTTTTTATTTTTTAAATTTTTTTAGTCTTTAAGGGCTAAATCTTTATGTTGTATCCTACAATCGCAGTAAGGACACCCCACCCAGCCTTGCTCTCGCGGAATTTGAAGCCAAACTCGCGGATGTCCTAGAGCTCCCTCACCACCGTCACAGGCCACTCTATATGTATCAACAATTTTTATCTCGGGAGCATCTAATGACATTTGATTTCTCTAAATCTCTTTATTTAATTTAAAATAGTTATATACCGAAGGCTTTGTTAGGATTGAGATACCATTCTACCTAAATTGCGTCCACCAATTATATGTGTATGGAAATGTGGAACTTCTTGAATAGCATCTGGGCCAGTATTTGCTATGGAACGAAATCCTGTTCCGCCAGATGAAGGCTGAACACCCGTAATTTTGCAGACCTCACCAATAGTCCTGGAGTAATCGATTATTTCTTCATCACTTGCCTCATTTGCGAAATGATCAAGAGAAACATATGGGCCTTTGGGAATTACCAGAATATGCACCGGAGCAGCTGGGCTTATATCTTCAAAGGCTAAACTATGATCTGTCTCAAGGACAGTTTTATTTGGAATTTCTCCCCGTAAAATCTTTGCAAATATATTATTATCGTCGTAATCATAGCCCATTTTTCTACCTTAGAATTTTACCTGTCACAGACAGCTTTATATAATTTTGACCAACAAATTTTATTTTATACTAAATCAGTCCCATTTCTGAAAATTTGTTTATCAAGCTTACCTCTGGTCTAGGGCCTAAGTGTCCTATTACCTCTTCAGCACAAATACAGCCCATAGAGCATGCTATTTCTAAATCATAATTCCTCGCTAAGCCATATAAAAACCCTGCGGCAAATTGATCGCCTGCCCCCGTCGCGTCAACTGGTGTGATAGGCTTAACCTCAAAATCAACGCGATTTCCGTCTTGGATTGCAGTCACACCTTCAGAAGATCGTGTACATACGACAAGAGATGAAATATCAGCAGCTTTTGACAGGCCGATTTCGAGATTATCTGTTTCGAATAGGGCCTTTATTTCCTCTTTGTTTCCAATCACATAATCTAACTCATTTTTAATTAAACTCAGAAAATCTGATCGATGCCTTTCTACACAGAATGGGTCTGAGATTGCTATTCCCGACAAACCACCTGCCGCTCGGCACTCTTTGGCCAATTTGATAAACGCCTCTTTACCTTTATCTTTATCAAATAAATAACCCTCTAAAAAAACAATTTCTGCATTCGAAGCCACTTCTAAATTAACATCTTTTGGACCTAATTCAGCTGAAATACCAAGATATGTATTCATCGACCTCTCTCCATCATCTGATACAAAAATCATGGAGCGAGAGGTTGGCAGATCACTCTGATCAATACTTTCATTTACAAAATCAGTTCCATTTTCTTCCATAGCGTTTCGGTAAAAGGTACCTAATTCATCGTTTCCCACTTTGCCTATGAAGCCGGTTTTAAGTCCAAGTGCGCCGACACCAGCAATTGTGTTAGCAACAGAACCACCCGGCGCTTGGTTTCGGTTACCCATTGAGTTGTAAAGTAACTCGCCCCTTTCACGATCTACGAGCTGCATTATTCCCTTTTCAATGTTCATTTTATTTAAAAATGAATCCGAACTTTGACTGATAACATCAACAACAGCGTTACCAATACCTAACACATTGTATTTTTTCATAGATCTTTTCCTTATACTTACAGATCACTTATTAAGCAGATTTTTCTAATTGACCATTACAGTCTCATGCATTTTAAAATATATTTATTCAAGTACTCGAAACCAATTTTTGTCATCCTAATAAAAGCTCCAAACAAATAATGAGCCGCTTTTGCACCAGCAATGAAATTTTGACGGCATGACGCCTATTAGATAAAAGAACTCAATTAAAGAAATATCAAAATGTCTAAAATTTTTACTACAGAATTAAGTAAATCTACACAGAATAAAAATATAGTGGTGAATGAATTTTCCTATTTAAACAGTTGCAATAAAACCACCATTAGTTGCCCTGAAATTTCTTATCAGTATAAAAACTCGTCCTTTGGAGAAGCACTTATTTTGAGTAATGAAATGGGCCTCTGCGGCTTAGCTTTTTGCGACCAATTTGGCAAAGATGCAGCCTTGGCTGATATGATGTTAAGGTGGCCTAAAGCAAACTATAAAAAAGCCGTAATTTACTCAGATCAAGAGTTCAAATCAATTATGGCTCAATCTAAACAAGTTCAACTATGTGTGACGGGTAGCAAACTCCAAATCCAAGTCTGGAAAGCATTATTAAAAATTCCAACTGGAAAAGTGATAAGCTACACAACCTTAGCAAAATATATTGGAAAACCGAAAGCAGTTCGAACCATAGCGACCGCTATTGGTAAAAATCCATTGTGCTGGCTTATCCCTTGCCACCGCGTTTTAAGAGCGAGCGGTGAACTGGGCGGGTATCACTGGGGGTTGGGTATTAAAGAAAGGATGCTAACTTACGAGTCATCGATAAGCAAACCATGAAATAGAACTAAACTTTCCGATCGCTCTTCGTGCGTAAAATTTGCTAAACAAAAACTAAAAATTAAGATTTTTCAGCGTCTTAATGACTATAATATAAAGCATTAGCTATGCCCGCTCTATTGCAATTGCAGTACCTTCTCCACCACCAATGCATACTGCTGCGACACCGCGCTTCAAATCATACCTTTCCAGCGCATTGAGTAGAGTTACCATTATCCTTGCACCCGATGCTCCAATTGGATGTCCAATTGCACAGGCACCGCCGTGGACATTCATCTTTTTTCTAGAAACATCTAATTCTTGCATGAACGCCATGGGAACAACCGCAAACGCTTCGTTGACTTCCCAGAGGTCTACCATTTCAATCGACCAGTTGATCGACTTAAGTAATTTTTTCACCGCGTATATTGGTGCCGTTGTAAATAATCCCGGGGCATGAGCGTAACTGCTATGTCCCATAATTCTGGCACGCTTAGGCAGGCCTTCGTTCTCAGCATGAATTTTGGAAGCCAAAATTAGCGCAGCTCCCCCGTCAGAAATTGAAGATGAATTCGCTGCTGTCACAGTCCCGTTCGTTCTAAAGGCGGGTTTCAAATTTGGGATTTTATCAGGCTGAGCATTTTGAGGTTGTTCATCTAACCCAATAAATCTTTTAATCCCCTTTCGATCAATTACTTCAATAGCTTTTATCTCGTTTTCAAATGCTCCAGATTTTTGAGCAGAAAGTGAGTTTTCTAACGAAGTCAGGGCATAATTATCCTGAGCTTCTCGTGTGAATTGATATTTCTCAGCACAATCCTCTGCAAAAGTTCCCATCAAACGTCCAGGCTCATAGGCGTCCTCTAATCCATCCAGAAACATGTGATCGACTGCTTTTCCGTGCCCCAAACGGGCTCCACTTCGCATTTTTGGTAGCAGATAGGGAGCATTAGACATACTTTCCATTCCACCAACCGCTAAGATTTTATTCTCCCCAAGTTTGATTTGATCAAATCCAATCATCGCAGCCTTCATTCCAGAGCCACACATTTTATTTAATGTAGTGGCCGGAATAGTTTCATCTAAACCAGCTGCAAAACTTGCCTGTCGTGCTGGTGCTTGGCCTTGACCAGCTCCCAGAACATTTCCCATAATAACCTCATCGACGCGGTCGATCCCAGCCTGCTCCAGAGCACCTTCGATAGCCTTTCCGCCAAGCTCTGAGGCTGAGAAACTATCTAAATCACCCTGAAAACCTCCCATAGGTGTTCTAAGTGCGGAGGTAATTACAACGTCTTCCATAAAATTGTGACCTTTTAAAATTTAAAAATCTTGTTCTCTTATAATTTATACTTTCTAAGTAAGACTGGCAATAATGGTACGTGCTGAATTAAAACAAGCTTCTCTTCAAGAAAATAGTTGCTTTATAAAGAATAAGGGATATCTGCAGCAAGTTATGAATTGGAGTTAGCATGCGAGACTTTCATTTACCTGGACGATCCTCAGTATTAGCTGAAAATGGCATGTGCGCCACCTCTCATCCTTTAGCCGCTCAGGCAGCATTAGAAATTTTAAAAAATGGCGGAAACGCAATGGATGCAGCAATAGCTGGTGCTGTCCTTCTTGGTATATGTGAGCCACAAATGACTGGAATTGGTGGCGACTGTTTTGTACTTTTTTCTCCAGCCGGCTCCAATGAAATTAAATCTATGAATGGGTCAGGAACGGCACCCACCTCTGCCAATGCCGATAATCTTAGGGCTCAAGGACTTACGTCTATACCTTTAAATTCTCCTCATGCAGTAACAATACCAGGCGCCGTCGATGCTTTTTGCAAATTGTCAAATGATTGGGGAAAATTAGGCATTGATACCATTTTACAACCCGCTATTCACTATGCAGAGCATGGGGTTCCAATTGCCGAAAGGGTATCATTCGACCTGGCAGAGCTGACGGACAATCTAAATCCCTCAGGTAGAGAATTTTATCTTCCTTGGGGCAGAGCTCCAAAGGTGGGTGAATTATTTTCTCATATTGGCCAAGTTAAAGTATTAAAAGACATTGCAAGACGTGGCCGAGATGGATTTTACACCGGAGAGGTTGCTGAAGATATGGTCAATAGCCTCCAAAAACTCGGAGGACTACACACAATCGGTGATTTCACAGATATGGAGGCCTTTTATACGGATCCAATATCGGGCAGCTTTTCTAAATTTGAGCTGTTTGAGCACCCACCAAATGGTCAGGGAGCTACTGCTATTTTATTGGCTAATATTCTTCAAAATTTTCCAATGTCTTCAATGGACCCTTTTGGTTTTGAGCGTACACACATTGAAACTGAAGCAACAAAGCTTGCTTACGACGCTCGCAATAGATTAGTCTCTGATCCCAGAGTTTTTGACGCAACATCAGAAATGACTTCAGAACAGCTAGCGTCCGACCTAGCAAATAAAATCAGCATGAACAGAGTAATTGATGATGTCTCTGCCATTGCAGAGGAAGTGCATAAAGACACAATCTACATAACAGTTGTAGATAAAGATAGAATGTCCGTATCTTTGATATACTCCATTTTTCACGGGTTCGGCTCTGGAATTGCAAGTGAAAAATTTGGGGTGTTATTTCAAAACCGAGGTGCCGGATTCAATTTGGTTCCAGGCCACTTCAATGAATATGGGCCAAACAAGAGACCAATGCACACGATAATACCCGCTATTGTTAAAGAGAAAGGGCTGATAAAAATGCCGTTCGGTGTAATGGGTGGGCAGTATCAAGCAACAGGGCATGCCCGCATTCTTTCCAATATTTACGACTTTGGAATGGAAATTCAGACCGCTCTAGATGCCCCGCGCAGTTTCTTTGAAAACGGATTCCTCCGAATTGAACGAGGATATAGTGAGCGCACGGTCCAAAAGCTATCCAGCTTAGGTCATAGTATTGACCAAGAGATAGGTCCAATAGGCGGTGCACAAGCAATAAAAATAAATGAAAACGGGGTCTTGGAAGGAGCATCCGATCCTAGAAAAGATGGAAGTGCTATAGGGTACTAGAGCCCAAACTAGTTCATTTGGAAATGAATTGAGTAATGACCATCCTGAAAGGGCCCAAAAAGGTCTTGCACATCCGGATGTCCGACAGGTTCACCGGAATAGTCTTTAATAAGATTTTGCTCTGACACGTATGCAACATAAAAACTGTGGTCGTTTTCTGCCAACAGATGATAGTAAGGTTGCTCTTTGTGAGGTCTACTGTCTTCAGGAATAGATTCGTACCACTCATCAGTATTGCTGAATTCTGGGTCAACATCAAAAACAACACCCCTAAAAGGGTGCTTTTTATGTCGAACGATCTGTCCGAGGTGGTATTTTGCGCTTTTAGTAAACATTATAAGGATACAGTTAATTGTTCCTTTCAAAATTGTCTAGGCCAGCCCCTTCTAAAAATATGAAATTTCCAAATAATATTTCAAAATAACTCTTTAAGACTTTTGCAAAATTAATCTTTCGGTTATTTATTAAGAAAAGAGAAATAAATGAGCGGTTACTTAAAGGTTTTTTTTCTGTGCTTTGCAGTGGGGTCATGCAGCTTCATCAACTTTGATGCCCCACGCAATATGGACAATGCGTGTTCAATTTTACAACAACGCCCGTCATTTGATCGTGCATTTCAAAAGACTAAACGTAAATGGGGCGCGCCCATCCATGTTCAAATGGCAATTTTACACCAAGAAAGTAAGTTTATACCAAATGCAAAGACGCCCAGAAAGTATTTTCTGGGAATTATTCCATGGGGCCGTCAAAGCTCAGCCTATGGCTATGCTCAGGCTTTAGATGGAACCTGGGCTGATTATAAGAAATCTTCAGGAAGACGTTTTGCCAGTCGCTCGAATATTCATGATGCTACTGATTTCATGGGCTGGTACATGCAAGAATCCAGAAGGCGCCTGGGAATCAAAATGTCAGACACAAAAAAACAATATCTAGCTTATCATGAGGGACATGGAGGCTTCGAAAGACGTTCCTTTAGAAAAAAACAATGGTTACTCAATGTGTCAGACAAGGTGGCCCAACGCGGCAATACCTATAAAAAACAACTCAAAAGATGTGGGCGAGCTTAGGAACAGTTTTACTTTTCTTTCAGTCGCTTATTGGTCTCCAACGGAATTGAAAACAAAGTCTCATTTATTTTTTGAGGATACTCAATATCTTCCAAAAATAATGAAGTCGATGAGCCATTTTCATTTTTAACGGTGAAATTTGCTAGTTCCGGTTTGGCTCCAGTGAACACTAATTCAACACTGCCACGCTCCGGTTTCTTAGGATCACTGATCGTTAAAATTGCCTCTTCATTACTTACTTTATAATTTTGAACTATTCCCGAATTTAACAAATTTACCTCAGATTTAAGTATTAATGAAATCGGATTATTTTTAATTGGGTAAGTTATTGGCGCTTCATCGCCCTTGGGATCAAAAATAGCCAAAGCGCCAGCTGAAACCAAAGCCAAAGTCTTATCTGGTTTATAATACTCAAACCGCATTCGACCTGGACGTTTTATCAAAATAACACCTGATGAAGTAGTACCATCAGCATTGAATTGTAAAAAATTAGCCTTTAACAATTTTAAATTTGTTAAATATTGCGAGACATTCGCTAAGGAGTACGGATCAGCGTTTAAAATTGATCCACTTGCTAATAAAACAATAAAGAGTTGAAGTTTTAAAAAATTTTTAACCATGCCAAACCATATACTTAAGCTTTAATAATTCTTTTAGTTCCAATTTTAAAGATCAAGCTGATTTTGGTTTACACTATTCAGGGATCAAAATTTCTCTTTTACCTACATGATTAGCAGGACTGACCAACCCTTGATCTTCCATTTGCTCAACTATTCGTGCAGCTTTATTATACCCTATTGCTAATTTCCGTTGAATATAACTGGTCGAACATTTGCGATCGTTGACGACAATTGCTACTGCTTGATCATAAATTGCATCTTCACCATCAGTATTACCGCCCAAACCCAGAACCTGATCTATACCGTCTACCTTATCGTCTGTTGGACCATCAACCACACCACTTTTATATTCTGGTGGTCCAAATGCCTTTAAATGATTGACGATTTCCTCAACTTCTTCATCAGAAACAAAAGGACCATGACAGCGAGTTATTTTAGACCCACCAGCCATATAGAGCATGTCTCCCATACCAAGCAATTGCTCGGCTCCCATTTCGCCTAAAATCGTTCGGCTATCTATTTTGGATGTCACTTGGAACGATATTCTAGTTGGAAAATTAGCCTTTATGGTTCCTGTAATGACATCTACTGACGGCCTTTGTGTGGCCATTATCAAATGTATACCTGATGCCCTGGCCATTTGTGCCAATCGTTGAATGCATGCTTCAATTTCTTTGCCTGCCACCATCATCAAATCAGCCATTTCATCTACAATGACAACAATGTATGGCATTTTCTCTGGCTTAAATTCTTCGGTTTCGAACACAGGATCACCCGTTTGATCATCGAAGCCAGTTTGGATAGTTCGGCTAAACATTTCATCCTTCTTTTTAGCTTCAACTACTCTGCTGTTGAATCCATCAATATTTCTAACACCCATTTTTGACATTTTTCGGTAACGCTCTTCCATTTCGCCAACAACCCATTTGAGCGCGACGACCGCCTTTTTAGGATCAGTTACGACGGGCGATAGGAGATGAGGTATCCCATCATAAACACTCAACTCCAGCATTTTTGGGTCAATCATAATTAAGCGGCATTCTTCGGGAGTGAGCTTATAAAGAAGTGAAAGGATCATCGTATTAATAGCTACGGACTTTCCAGAACCTGTTGTCCCAGCAATTAACAAGTGGGGCATTTTGGCTAAGTTTGCGACAATTGGCTCTCCGCCAATATCTTTTCCCAAGGCCAGTGGAAGTTGCTGTTTTCCATCTCCAAAGTACCGACTGGACAAGATTTCTCTAAGAACGACTTTCTCACGATTTTCATTTGGCAATTCAATTCCAATGACAGAACGTCCTGGCACTGTAGATACCCTTGTAGAAAGAGCCGACATAGACCTCGCTATATCGTCCGCCAATCCAATTACCCTACTTGCTTTCAGTCCTGGAGCCGGCTCCAACTCATACATAGTTACCACCGGTCCTGGCCTAACAGAAACAATTTCACCTTTAACTCCATAATCATCTAAAACAGACTCCAACAGTCTTGCATTTTCCTCGAGCGCTTCATCAGATAAGGTATGCCTTTGGATGTTGGTGGGATTGGTTAAAAGGCTCAGTGGTGGAAGCTCAAACTCTTGGCTAACACCATCAAAATCAAGGCCAGGTTGGGCTTCGTTTTTGGCGCGAGCGCTCTTGGCAAATATTTTGCGCAGATGTGGTTGTACTACCTTTTTATGGTTTACAGAAGGTATTAGTTGCTTTGGGTCATTTTCGTAGAAGTCATTTGAAAATTCATCTTCAGCAATCTCGGCAAAGCTAGCTTGGTCATAATCATCATCATATAAATTTTCGCTATTAAACGTTGTGATAGGCGGTTCAATACGAGACCCAGGCTCAACAAAATCTGAAGCATTTTTTTCTTCAATAAATGTATTCGAACTTGTAAAAATATCATCTGTTTCAGTTTCCTGTGACAGGTCTTCTTGGTCTAACTGAAATCTTGAGCTTATAGCGGCAGAAATTTTTGAACTTAGTCGCGGGTTGGAGAATATATCTCCACTACCACCTTCTTCATGATAATTACCTTCTTGTTTGAAAATCCTTGGTGCGACGGGAGAGGCATTAGGGTTACTGCCGTCGTTATATAAATTTGGACTGTTAACCTGGTTAAAGCCCGGGGCTCTTGGCACAAACGATCCTTCATAAGGATCTGCCACATTTCCGCCCAAGCCTATCTGGCCAGTTTTGCTATGGGTTTTTTGAATAACGTAAGAAACAATCTTTGCAAAAATAATTGATAATAAAGAAAAAGTGATCTTTGAGCTGCTGAATAAAAACTCAACGATTTTTTTAATTTCTGAACCGATAAAACCAGAACAAAATATATTTAAAATGATGGTCAAAAACAGAGAAGTTACTGTTATTGCTAAAATGCCATCAGGGGATGAAAGAGGAATAAAGCTTAAAAGCGACCCAACAATTGTATCACCAAATAATCCACCCATACCAAAGCTATGTGCCCATGCCTTTATTGGCACGATTGATGCCGCGTATACAGAAGATAATGCAATAGCAATGGGCATAAATATCAGCCTTCCAAAAGCTCTTTCAGACCCAATATGTAAAAGGAAGCGGAAACCCCAAATTAACAAAATTGGAGCTAACGACCAAGAGCCCCAACCGATGACAAGTATTAAAGGTGACGCAATTGCCGCACCTGTGTTACCGAGCAAATTTTGAACAGGTAGGTCCGAGGCAGATAGGGGACCAGGGTCTGTCGCGGAGTACGTAAAAATTATTAGTGAAAAAAGTGCGGCACATCCAATCATCACAATACCCAAAAGCTCTGTTAATCGCCGCTCCAAAGCTCTTTGAGTTTCTTTATCTATTAAAGGATCTCGTTCTCTAACGCTATTGTATGCCATCTCTGCCTCTTATTGTTTTTCTAAGAAAGAGCGCATTTTAATTAACGCCTCTTCTGTTATTTTTTGCTGAGCAACTAAAGCTACTCTGATAAAGTTCTGCCCAGGATTTTTTCCATTTTTTTCTTGGGCTAAATACGCACCAGGCAAAACACGAACTCCTGTTTCTCGCCATAAATCTACAGTAGTTTTTTCACTATCCTGCACCTTAATCCAAAGAAAAAACCCCGCCTCAGGGCTAGTGTAGCCCTCCAAACTTGATAAAATATCATCAGCAAGTTTGTATTTGGCAGTGTATAATTCTCGATTTTCTTTTACGTGTTCCTCGTCACCCCAAACAGCAGCTGCAGCATGCTGCAAAGGCTTGGGTAGTGGTGCTCCTCCATAGCTCTTTAATTGGCTTAGTCGTTTGAGATTTTCAGGTCCTGTTGCCAAAAATCCTGATCGTAAGCCAGGTAAGTTTGATCTCTTTGAGAGGGAGTGAAATACTACCAGCCTTTCAGGGTCTGCTGAAATTGTGTTTAATGCCTCTAAGGCCCCAGTGGGCGCGTGATTACGATAAATTTCCGAGTAACATTCGTCAGCAAAAATTGTAAAATCGTACCGCTCAGCAAGCTTCAATAATTCTACCCAATATTCACTCGTTGCTACTCCACCTTGAGGATTTGAGGGAGAGCAAAGATAAACACCCGTCGTTCTCCGCAAAATATCCCTAGGTACGGCTGAAAAATCTGGCAGGTGGTTATTTTCTGGCGTAGCTTCCACAAAATAAGGTTCTGCGTTAACTGTAAGGCTCGAGGCCATATACACTTGATAAAATGGGTTTGGGATCAGAACGATCGGTCGAGAACTATTTTTTTTCTCCGGACATAAAGCTATCAAAGAATTATATAGACCTTCACGTGTTCCGTTGAGAGCTAAGATATTCTTTTGAGGATCGAGCGATACTGAATAACGCCGTTGAGTCCAATCAACAATTGCTTTTTTAAGCTCAGGAATTCCTTCATTAGCAGGGTAATCATTAAAACCCTGTGCATTTTCAACAATTATATCCGTAACCCATTCAGGAAAAGAATGCCGAGGTTCACCGATAGTCATTGATATTTCATGACCGCCAGGCTGAACGCCTTCAAGCAGTTCTCGAAGACGCGAAAACGCGTAAAGCGGTAGGTTTTCAAACCGCTCGGGAAAATTCATATTTCTGCCTCAATTACGGGATCATTCATGCCCCGTTTCGTGTAGAATAGCCAAAGAAACAGTTTTAGTCTAGTTAAACAACAAAATTAAAAAATATCCTTCTCTCAATTGAGAATATTGAATAGCTTTTTTAATTTATTGATTTCTTGACAAAACTAATTCGCAAGCTTGTGCCAGCCTCAAAAGTCTCTCCTCTTGACTTGGCATTCCCATAATAAGAAGACCACAACTAGGAATATCCGTTGGTAATGTAATCGAACATCCACCCATCAAATTACCAATCCGAGTATTCCTTAACGCTAGAAGGTTTTGCGAATTATAAAAATCTCCATCGTTCATTAGTCGGTCTAATTCTGGGGGGATTATGGGTGAGGTTGGAATTAGAACAGCATCATACATTTCTACTGCCAAATGATATTGTTGCCTTAGGTCCATTAATTTGTCCCAAGCACAGATAAAATCTGAAGCCAGAACATTTGCTCCACTTCTGAATCGCTCGAGAATTTTCGCAAACATTAAATCTGGTGTTTTTTCTATCTTATGTTTCCAAGTTGCGTAAGCTTCGGGTGAATAAAGAAGACCCGTTAAATCCATGGCCTCATCAACACTGGAAACAAATATTTCTGAAACACTCGCTCCCGCTTCCTTAAGTTTATCAATTGCACTTTCAAAAGCCTTTTTAGGCAAATCGACAACATTTTCCATTGCCACATTTTTAAGTATTCCGAGCTTCAACCCTTTCACGGCCTTAGGTGCTGGAAGGCGTATTTCTCTGCCTGACATTATTCCAAATAATCTAGCAGCGTCTTCAACACTTTTCGTCAACGGCCCAACAGTATCAAACCTGCTACATAAAGGCAAAACCCCATCAAGAGAAAGTTTGCCAGCCGTTGTCTTGAGACCAACCAAGTCATTCCAGGCTGCTGGTATCCGTACTGAACCTCCGGTGTCCGAACCTATTCCAGCGGCGGCCAGGCCAAATGATACTGACGTTGCCGCGCCCGATGAAGATCCACCAGGGACAGATTCTGGATAATTAACGCATGGTGGGGTCTCCCTAACAGGGTTTAAACCCAAACCAGAAAACGCAAGTTCAGACATATGCGTTTTCCCTAGACAAATCAGTCCTTGCGCTTCTGCCAAATTATAAACTTCACAGTTCTGGTTTGCTAATCTACCAGCTAATAATTCACTGCCCGCCTCGCATGGATAGCCCTTTATATCAAATAAGTCTTTCCAACTGATCGGTACACCATCTAGAGATGAAAGTCTGCGCCCCAAAATGGCTCTCTTCTTTGCATCTTTTGCCTGCTCTAAAGCTAATTGAGAAGTAACGGTGCTATAAATTTTTTTTCCGATC
>ERZ802830.378-NODE-378-length-44323-cov-15.1056_pt1 | contig 44323 bp, 41 predicted proteins | sample MGYA00345654_ERZ802830 | MGnify/ENA primary metagenome ERZ802830 (study PRJEB30503, sample SAMEA104212375) | marine metagenome | biome: Westerlies Biome; feature: [SRF] surface water layer (ENVO:00010504) within the epipelagic zone...; material: water...
CACTTGTTGCAGAAACAACTGCTTGCTCTTGGGCATTTACATTTGCAACTAAAGTAATAACGTTCGAGTATTGTGACCTAACTTCTTGAATAACAGATCTTTCTATAAATAGTGTGTCTTCTATACTTTTATCATAATTTGCATAAGCCTGTTTTCTTCTAGAATTCACACTACCACCTTGAAAAATTGGCATACTTAATTGAACGCTATATGATCTTCGCTCTGTTTCGCTTGGGACAGTAATAATTAAACCCCCAGTATCGAGATCATCGTATCGGTATTGATTGGTTTCTGATTGAGATACTGATCCTACAATGTCTAACTTAGGCAAATGATCTGCAGCAGCTCCTCTTGCAGCATTTTTTGATGCATTTCTTCTTAGTTTTGCTGCTTTTAATCTATAGTTATTACTAATAGCAAGATTTACCCAGTCTTGTTTTGATGCTGGAGAAGGATTCACGATAGGTAAGTTATCTCCTAGGGGATCAATACTATAAACCTCTCTTCCAATTAGAGCATTAAGAGCTTCTCTAGCAGAGAAGACTGCACCTTCAGATCTAATTCTAGAAGCTAGACTTAAGTCATAAGCTAATTGCGCTTCTTGGACTCCAGTAATGGCTGAAAGACCTACTTCAAATCTTTGTTGGGCTTGATCAAGTTGTTTTTTTATAGCTTTTTCTTCAGATTTGGCTGCATTTAAATTGTCAATAGCTCTTAACACCCCGAAATATAATTCCGCAGTTCTTACAACAAGATTTTGTTGCTCATATCCAAAATCAGCCTCTGAAGCATTAGTTAAAGATTGGGTTCTTTTATATTGAAACCATGAATCCAATCTTACTAGTGGTTGACTTAATCGAGCTGATGAAGAAAAGCTATTATACTCATTACTCAATATGCCGCCTTGATAGGACTCATTCCAACTTGAACTACCGCTAATTGAAACATTAGGCATTAATCCAGCTCTGCCTTGGACAACTATTTCTTTTCCTGCTAGTAGTGAGTATTCTGCAGCTTTATATTGCGGATCATTTTCTAGAGCTTCATTATAGATATCAATAATATTCTCTGAGTAAATACCAGATGAGGTTATTAAAATACTTGTAAAAATAATATTTTTCATATTGTGCCCATTGTATTATATGTAAAGTAAACTTTACAGTATTAATTTAATGTTTACAGTGCATACATTTAACACTTTTTATAACTATTTTGTCAATCTAGCTTTTTTTATTATGTTATTAATTTAATTCTGAAAGTTATGACTTTCTTAGAGTAAAATATCTTCATAGAGTTCATTTCACATAAAAAATAAAGGGCATTATAAATTGAGCAAAAATTCATATGACTCAAAAGCCATAGAAGTTTTATCGGGTCTAGATCCGGTAAGAAAAAGGCCTGGAATGTACACAGATACCAGTTGTCCAAATCATTTAATTCAAGAAGTTCTCGATAATTCAGTTGATGAAGCATTATCAGGACATTGCTCAAGAATTAAAGTAAACCTATATAAAGATGGCTATATACAAATTTCTGATAATGGGAGAGGAATGCCTGTTGACATCCATCCGGAGCATAAAGTATCTGGTGTTGAATTAATAATGTGCAAGCTTCATGCTGGAGCAAAGTTTTCTGGCAATGAATATAACTTCTCGGGTGGTTTGCATGGGGTTGGCGTTTCTGTAGTTAACGCTTTATCTGCAAATTTAAATGTAACGATTAAAAGAGAGTCAAAAGAATTTGAAATAAGTTTTGCTGATGGTGAAAAGATAAAAGAATTAAAGCAAATTGGTGAAGTTGGAGTTCAGAATTCTGGCACTACAATAAAATTTTTACCAAATAAAAAATATTTTGAATCTGAAAAAATACAAAAAAATCATTTAAAACATCTTTTAAAAGCAAAAGCAGTATTATGTCCAGGCCTTCAGATAGATTTTGTTGATGAAAAAAAATCAGAAAAAGTTAAATGGCTCTATGAAGACGGCCTGAATAGTTATTTAATTGAATCTTCATCTGATATAGATTTATTAATTGATGAATCAATTATTTGCTCAAAATCAACAGACACTCAAGAAGTAGAATTTGCAATTAATTGGTCAAAAAATATTCGTAAAGACCTTCTTAATGAAACTTATGTAAATCTAATTCCAACCCCCCAAGGAGGATCACATTTCAATGGCTTTAAGTCTGGTTTATTAGACGCATTAAAAGAATTTTGTGAATATAGAAATCTCTTACCAAAAGGCTTAAAGTTAGTTGCAGATGATATTGTAAGCAATTCAATCTTTGTTGTTTCATCTAAATTACAAAATCCTCAGTTTGCAGGACAGACCAAGGAGAGATTAGACTCAAAAGATCATATGTCTTTTGTAAGCTCAGTCACAAAAGATACATTGAGCATTTGGTTTAATAAACATACAGAAGAGGGTGAAAAGATTGCTGAGGTAGCAATTCACTCAGCACAGCAAAGAGCCAAGGCCTCAAAAACAGTTGAAAGAAAAAAAACTTTTAAAGGCCCAGCACTTCCTGGCAAATTATCAGATTGTAATAGTGAAGATTTAAATAAAACAGAATTATTTTTAGTTGAAGGAGACTCTGCAGGAGGCTCTGCAAAACAAGCTAGAGAAAGATCATTTCAAGCAATCATGCCTTTAAGAGGAAAAATTCTAAATACATGGGAGCTCGAAAGCGCAGAAATAATTAAATCGCAAGAAATTAAAAATTTATCAACAGCAATTGGTGTAATGCCTGGAAACCCGGATACTAGCGGACTAAGATATGGAAAAATCTGTATCTTGGCTGATGCAGATTCAGATGGTCTTCATATTGCAACTTTATTATGTGCACTCTTTTTACAGCATTACAAACCTCTTGTTCAAGAACGCAGAATATTTGTATCTATGCCCCCACTTTTTAGGATTGATTGCGCTAAGGAGGTTCTTTATGCGCTTGATGAAGGTCAGAAAGATTCTATAGTTAAAGAACTAAAAACAAGAAAAGGAAAACCTAAAATAAATATTCAGAGATTTAAGGGCTTAGGTGAAATGAATCCTTCACAGTTACGCGAAACAGTCATGGATCCTGAAACAAGGCAATTAGTTGGATTAACTATCTCTCCAAACGATAATGCGAATTCAATTATGGATTTATTACTTGCAAAAAAAAGAGCACCTGATAGAAAAGAATGGCTAGAGAAAAAAGGTAGCCTGGCAAAGGTCTAACTATGAAAACAGAAGATAAGAATCAATCAATAAGTTTAAAAAAATATGCAGAAGATTCTTATCTGAATTATGCCATGTACGTAATTCTAGATAGAGCATTGCCAAATATAGGCGATGGATTAAAACCTGTTCAAAGAAGGATTTTATATGCAATGTCAGAACTTGGTTTAAATGCAGGAGCTAAGTATAAAAAGTCAGCAAGAACAGTTGGCGATGTAATTGGAAAATTTCATCCTCATGGAGATAGTGCTGCATATGAAGCAATGGTTTTAATGGCGCAGAATTTTTCATTTAGATATCCATTAGTAGACGGACAAGGGAATTGGGGATCTCAAGATGATCCAAAATCATTTGCTGCAATGAGATACACAGAATCGAAACTTACAGCATTTGCTAACCTATTACTTGAAGAATTGAAATTTGGCACTGTTGACTGGCAGCCCAACTTCGATGGTTCATTATTAGAACCAATTATTTTTCCTGCAAAAATACCATCTATCTTACTTAATGGAACCTCTGGAATCGCAGTAGGTATGGCAACAGATATCCCATCTCATAACTTAAATGAAGTTTTAGACGCAACTATTCAGATGTTAGACAAACCTTCCTCAAAGTTAGAGGATATTTTAAAACATATTAAAGGTCCTGATTTCTCTAATGGAGCAAAGTTAATTATAAATAGTGATGAATTGAAAGAAATATATTCAACTGGAAGAGGAGGTTATAAGATTCAAGCTAATTGGTTCAAAGAGGGTAATCAAATTATTATTAATGCGCTTCCTTATCAAGCTTCTGGTGCAAAAATTTTAGAACAAATTGCTGATCAGATGCAAAATAAGAAAATTCCAATGGTAGTAGATTTAACTGATGAGGGTGATCATGAAGAGCCGGTGCGTCTTGCAATTACGATGAAATCCAATAGGGTAAATCCAGAAGATTTAATGAATCATTTATATGCTTCAACAGATTTACAAAAAACCTACAGGACTAATATGAATCTTATTTCTCTGAAAGGTAGCCCCAAAGTTTTCTCTTTAGTTGAGTTATTAAAAGAATGGCTGACTTTTCGTAAAACCACTGTTACGAGGAAATTAGAGCATAGATTAGATCAAGTAAACGATAGGCTTCATATAGTAGAGGGACTTCTTATAGTTTATTTAGATTTGGACAAGGTTATTAAGACTATTAGAGAGTCAGATGAGCCTAAAAAAGATTTAATAAGGTATTTTAAAATTTCAGAAATACAAGCAAATGCAATTCTAGAAATTAAATTAAGACAACTTGCAAAATTAGAACATGTTAAGTTAGAAGAGGAAAAAGCATCATTAATTGATGAGCAAAAAGAAATTGAGACAATCTTAGGATCATCTAGCAGACTAAAAACTCTTATCAAAAAAGAACTTTTAGAAATCAAAGCAGAATATGGCGACGCTAGAAACTCTCCTATTGAAAGCGAATCAAATGCTAAGGTATTTTCAGAAGAAGAGACCTTAGTTACAGAACCTATAACTGTCATTTTGTCATCGGCTGGATGGATTAGAAGCGCCAAAGGTCATGATATAGATCCTGCATCTTTGAGTTATAGAGGAGATGACTCATTAAAAGATTATTGTAGAGGTAGAAATAATCAGAATGCAGTTTTTTTAGATTCTCAAGGTAAAGCTTTTTCAATACCAGGACATACTCTGCCTTCTGCTAGAGGCTTAGGTGATCCAATAACTGGAAGAGTTTCAGCTGATTCAGGGGTTGAATTTATGTCTACAGTTATTGGAAATGATGAAGAGCAATTCATGATTTCCAACTCAGCAGGGTATGGTTATATTTCTGAATTCAAAAATATGGTCTCTTCAAAGAAGTCAGGTAAGGCATTTATGAAGCTTCCAAAAGGAGCTAAAGTTCTTAAAGCTCTTAAAGTAGAAGATACACATAAGTTTATTGTTGCTGTATCTAATATTGGCCGCTTACTTATTTTTTCATTATCAGAATTGCCTATTTTAGCCAAAGGAAAAGGAAATAAAATTATCAACATTCCTAAAGCTAAATTTGAGTCAGAAGAAGAGTCTTTAGCCCATATAGCACTTCTAGCAGATACAAGCAGTTTAAGGATTGAGAGCGGCAAGCAATTTTTAACTATAAAGATAAAAGACCTAGAAAATTATATTTCCTCAAGAGCAAAAAGAGGGAACCTTTTGCCTAAAGGTTATAGAAAGGTTGATGCTATTTCTGAAGAGTTGGACCTTAAGCTCTCTGAAGCTGAATAATAGATTTTTCTATAATTGCCAACCCAGATTTAATTAATTTATCTTCAATAATAAGACTTGGCGCAATTCTAATAGTATTGTTGTTTGCTTTTAAAACCATTAACCCATTTTTATAACACTGTTGCAGCACAGAATCTAAATTAATATTTTCAGTTACTTTTAACTTACAACCAATCCATAGACCAGCAGTATTAATTCTCTCAAAACAATTAAGTTTTTTATTCATTGTATTTAAATATTTAATAAACAATTTTTCTTTTTTCATTACATTACTTAATAGTCTTTTCTTTGCCATAGAATTAATTACCTCAAGTGCAACTGAGCAGGCTAATGGATTTCCCCCAAATGTTGTTCCATGAGCGCCTACCTGCATTGATTGAGCAATATGGTCTTTAGTTAGAATAGCTCCAATTGGAAAACCATTACCGAGACCTTTAGCACAGGTCAAAATGTCTGGCTTTATATTAAATTGTTCATATGCAAATAATGTTCCAGTTCTTCCAACACCAGATTGAACTTCATCAATGATGATAAGAACATTTTTTTCTTTACATAATTTTTTTATTTTACTGATAAAGTTACGTTTAGCTTTAATGATTCCAGCTTCCCCTTGAACTAATTCAAGAACTACAGCAGCAGTTTTTTTTGTTATTACTTTGTCTAATCCTTTAATCTCATTATATGGATGATGTTTAATACCTGATGGCATAGGGCCAAAACCTTTTGTCATTCTCTCTGAACCATTTAATGCAATTGTCATCATTGTTCTTCCATGAAAAGCATCAGCAAATGCTACTATTTCATTCTTACCCTTCCCATATTTTTGATTTGCATATTTTCTTGCAGTTTTTACAGCGCCTTCCATTGCTTCGGCGCCAGAATTCGCAAAGAATACTTTGTCAGCAAAAGTGTGTTTGCATAATGTTTTTGCTAAGTTAAGAGCAGGGGCATTGGTCATGGCATTCGATAAATGCCAAATTTTTTTTGATTGATCATTAAGTACCTTTACTAGCGGGGGATAACAATGACCAAGACTAGTAACAGCTATACCAGAAGCAAAATCAATATATTTTTTATTTTTACTGTCCCAAACAATTGATCCTTTGGCTTTGACTGGAATAAAATGAGCAGGATTATATACAGGCATCATATAATCATCGAATTGTTTTCTAGTAACCATATAATAATTATACGTGATTTCAGTAAAAAAAATTAACGAAAAAAAATTTGAAATTTTAATAAAACCAAATAGTTCTTTGAATGGAACAGCTAGGATTTTATTTCTTTTGAGCATATTCACTTTATGTGGAGGAATAGCAGTTATTTTTTATATAGTTGGTGCAACTTTGATCTTGCCTTTTGCAGGCATTGAATTAGCAGTTGTGTTTTTTGCTTTTTATTTAAACTTCAGATGGAGCGATCAAAAAGAAATAGTTACTTTGTCTTTAGACCATGTCCTTGTTGAGAAAGGAAGAAAAACTAAAGAGTACTCATGGAGAGAGTTTAGAACCTTTACAGCTTTTGAGATTGAAAAAAGCTCAAAAGATCAAATAAATCTTGGATTTAAATCAAAAGGCAATACTGTGATTATTGGAAATTTTTTAAATATTAACGATAAAAATAATCTCCAGTTTGAGATAACAAAGATTATTAACTATTTAAATGAACTAAGCCCAGTTTCTTAATTTTTTATTTACCTCTATCAATTTAAGGGTTTCTACTTTTGGCATTCCATCTTTAAATGAAATTTCTGCTTCTCCTTTTATTAGAGGTTGAAGATATTCAATAGCTTTTTTTGTAATGCCATACCCATCTTTTGTTATAAAACTTCTAGGTAATTTCTTTTCGACATTAGCAATTTTAGAAAGTGATGCTGACTCAATTTTCCACGAATATTTTTTAGTTTTATTTCTTACAATAATTGGCATCACACTATTCATTCCCTTGACAGCATATTCTACTGCTTTAGCACCAACAGCTTGAGCTTGCATTAGATCAGTTTTAGATGATAGGTGCCTTGCACTTCTTTGGAGATAGTCTGGGACAGCCCAATGTGTTTTATATTTAAGATTTTTAGAAACAAGACTTGATAAATATGGAGCAACTCCGCCGAGTTGAGCATGCCCAAAAGAGTCTGTAGTTTTTGACTCAGTTAAAAATTTTCCTCTAGTATTTTTTATTCCTTCAGAAGCAACTACAACACAATAACCATCTTTAGCTACTGATTTTTTAACTTTCAACAGGAAGTCTTTTTGATTAAATTTTACTTCAGGAAATAATATGATATGAGGCGCATTTGTAGCACTATTTTTGGCTAGACCACTTGCAGCTGCAATCCATCCGGCATGTCTGCCCATAACTTCAAGGATAAATACTTTTGTAGATGATTCAGACATCGATTTAAGATCCAACGAAGCTTCCTGTGTTGAAGTAGCAATATATTTAGCTACAGATCCAAATCCGGGACAACAGTCAGTTAAAGCAAGATCATTATCAACTGTTTTAGGTATAGCAATACACTTAATATCATAGCCAAGTTTAGCTCCTAATTTAGATATCTTGTATGCAGTATCAGCCGAATCATTTCCACCATTGTAAAAGAAGTATCCAATATCATGAGCTTGAAAAACCTCTATAAGTCTTTCATATTCTCTAGGGTCATCTTCAAACTTTTTTAGTTTATATCTACAAGACCCAAAAGCACCGCCAGGTATTTCCATTAAATTCTTAATTGATGTCATAGACTCTTTAGAAGTATCTATTAGCTCCTCACGAAGAGCTCCAATGATTCCATTCTTGCCAGCGTAAACTCTACCTATATGTTTTGGATATTTTTTTGCAGTTAATATTAAAGATGCAGCTGTAGCATTGATGACTGACGTTACTCCACCAGATTGAGCATAAAAAGCATTTCTCTTCATTTATTTATTTAAAATGTATTTTAGGCTATCGTATCAAAAAACGATCTTAATTAAATAAGTTTTATATGAAAATACATATACTTGGGATTTGCGGAACTTTTATGGGTGGCTTGGCTCAGATTTTAAAAGAATCTGGTCATGAAGTAACCGGATCCGATAAACAGTTTTATCCACCCATGTCCGAACATTTAATCAGTTTAAATATAAAAACTTTTACAGGCTTCTCTATTGAAGATATGCCTAAGGCAGATCTTTATATAATTGGTAATGCTTTATCAAGAGGTAACCCATGCGTTGAGTTCATTCTAAAAAATAAACTCCCTTTCAAATCTGGTCCTGAAATATTGGGAGAAATTTTAAAAGATAGAGAAGTAATAGCCATATCAGGTACTCATGGCAAAACCTCAACAGCATATATGGTATGTCATATTCTACTAACGCAAGGCAAAGATATAGGATTCTTAGTTGGAGGTATCAGTGATTCAATTAAAGGCTCTGCCCAACTTGGTTCTCATGAATTATTTGTAATAGAAGCAGATGAATACGACTCAGCCTTTTTTGATAAGCGCTCCAAATTTATTCACTATTCCCCAAACACACTTGTAATAAATAACATTGAATTCGATCATGCGGACATATTTAATAATCTAGATGACATTAAAAAACAATTTCATCATCTATTAAAAATAATTCCACAGGATGGAAATATTATTTATTTTCAAGAAGATAAGAATACATTGGATATATTAAATAAAGGTAATTGGTCTCAATTAATTCCTATAGGCACAAATCATTCTTACGATATTGACTATAAAAATAATCTGATTCTTGCTCAAGATACAGAGTTTTCAATGAAAGATTTTATAATCTTTGGATCTCATAATGCTAAGAATGTTATTTCTGCAATAGCAGCAACAAATGTAAATGGAGCTTCTATAGAGGAATCAATTAATGCTCTCAAAAGTTTTCAAGGGGTCAAAAGAAGGCTTGAACTTAAATATCAGGATTCTTCAATAATAATTATTGATGACTTCGCTCATCATCCAACTGCTATAAAATATTCTATAGATGCAGTTAGGAAAAAATTTAAAGACAGTAAAATAATAGGTTTAATAGAGCTTGGTTCTAATACAATGTCTGATGGCATTCATGGAGATTCATTAGTTAAAGCTGCATCAGACTTAGATAGTGTAATTTGGATTGACGAAAAAGGGGTGCTCTTAGAATCATCAAACACTACTTTTGCAAGTGATACATTGTGCATAAATGCATTAAAAAAGGACCTTAAAAAATACGATATATTGTTAATTATGACTAATAAGAATAGTGAAAGATTATGGAAACCAATAATTGAATACATCCAATAATAAAAAAATACCTGTTTTTCCATTAGGGCTTGTAGTTTTACCAGGAACAATTCAGTCACTTCAGATTTTTGAGCCTAGATATATCGATATGGTCAAAAGTTGCATGAAAGATACTTCAGGCTTTGTTATAACTCTCCAAAGTAAGTCAGAAGGTGATATTGAATACGGCCTTATCAAACAAGGTACTTATGTTGAGATTATTGATTTCAATAATAACTCAAATGGATTACTTGGCATTACTGTTAAGGCAATTAACAAGGTGGAGATCAAAGATATTTTTCAACAAAAAGATATGCTTCATCTAGCTACAATAAAACCTTTAACTGATCCTTTAGTTGATGATCAGGCTCTTATTGCTAAACATCCTGAGCTCCTTAATATTCTTATACAACTTAAAGATCATCCACGAATTAAGATTTTACCCTTAGATATAGATTTAACATCTGCAGACTCAGTTGCATATCATTTAGGCGGCTTAATTCCTTTAAACTCAAAGGAGAAACAAACTATTCTTGAGGCCTTTGATGCATCTCAAAGAATGAATATTTTATCTAGACTAATCAATAAATTATCTGAAAAATAAGGAAACTATATTTTTAATGGCGGCTTATTTGATTTAGACCTTATCCAATTTAATCCTTTAAGAATTAGCGGAGTAGATACTATCTTTCTTTCTAGTTTATATTTACCTGGGTAATCTAAAAATAAGAAACCTGTAACTATTGTTAATAATCCTTGCCCTGGGAGCACAAGCATCATTAGTCCACCAATGATCAAAAAAATACCAATCAAATTTTTTATAATTAAAGTTATAAGTCTAAAAAGTGGGAAGTTAATCTTCCATATTGGAGGGCTCCTCTTGTTATGTAAGAAATACGTTTCAGGAATTTGAGATACGAGCCAACTAACACCAAGTATGCTAAACATGAATATAAATAAAGAAGAGCCACCAAGCCATATTAATATAGACGGATGTTCATCAAACCAATTGAAGATGCCATCAATAAGGGCTAATTCCATTTTTAACTTACCTTTTTAATCTATAATGTTTTAGTATATCTTATGACCAAAACTCGTTCTAAACTAAAATAAATTTGCCTAAATTGAAATTACAAGATATTTGCATTTCTGCGCTCGAAGATAACAAGGCTGAAGATATTTTAGCTTTAGATGTAAGAAATATTTCTTCTTTTGCTGACTCTATTATTATTGCTTCTGCTACATCCAATCGCCATGCTAAATCATTATCTGAAAAAGTTATAGAGAATGTTAAAGTCAATAAAGAGTCATTTATAGGTGTGGAAGGCAAGAGTGAATCTGGATGGATTCTAATTGATTGTGGAGAAGTAGTCATAAATATTATGAAGAATGAAATTAGAGAGTTTTACGACTTAGAAGCCTTATGGGGAGAAACTACACTTATTAAACAATCTGATTAATGAAATGTAATATTATTAGTGTTGGCCATAAATTATCTAAATGGGAGTTGGAGGGAATTGACTATTATCTTAAGCAGACCCCAGGTAATTTTATGGTAAATTTCATCGATCTTAAGGGTAAGCAACATCCAAAGATGTCAAAAGATGAGATCCTAAAGTTAGAAGAGGAGCTCATTTTAAAAAAACTTGTTAATAAAGAAAAAATAGTAGTTTGCGATAACAGTGGTGTTAATTTATCTTCAATTGAGTTTAGCAACCAAATTCAAGATAGTTTAGATTTAAATCAAGAACTCACTTTTGTTATTGGAGGTTCATTTGGACTATCAAAAAAAATTATAAAAAAAGCTAGCCTAGTTTTTTCAGCTTCTCATCTTACCTTTCCTCATAGACTGTTTAAATTAATTCTTATTGAGCAAATTTACCGAGCATTTTCAATACTTAATAATCAGCCTTACCATAAATGATAGATTTACAAGAAAGATTTTTAGAAAGGAAAAGTTTTATTTATAGATTATTTTTGGTATATCTAATGTTTGGTTTATTGTTGATTATTATTTTATATCAAACTTTCCAACTCCAAATTGCAAATTATTCCGAATATGAAATTGCGGCCCTTGAAAATAAAACTCATGAAATGAATATACAGGCAACCAGAGGCCTCATTTATGATAGAGATGGGAATATTTTAGTAAAGAATATACCGACATTTAATCTTATATCCATTCCAAATAAGATTAATGATCCAGAATTATTTATAGAAAACATTAAAGGTTTTATTGACCTTAATGAAGATGAAGAAAATATCTTTTATGAAAAATTTAAGAGTAAAGCTAGATACAATAGAGAGCTTGTAGTTAAGACTAATTTAAGTGAGGAGCAAATAGCTCGTTTTGAAGTTCGCAAGCATAATTATCCTAATCTTCTAGTTGAAAAGAGATATAGCAGGCATAGCGATTATCCAACACTATTATCACATGCGCTTGGCTATATTGGATCTCCATCAGAAGATGAGTTAAGTAATATCTTATCTAAGGCTCTGCATCCTCGGCAAGAGACTATATTTAGTTATGCAAATGGCTTTATTGCTGGTAAAACTGGCTTAGAAAAAACGTTTGATAGTACACTAAGAGGAGAATTTGGTGAAAAAGTCTATGAAGTCGATGCAAGAGGGAAGTTATTAGAAGAAATTAGCCATATAACACCAACTGAAGGCAGAAGTATTTTTACTTCTTTAGATTTAAATTCTCATATTGCTGCAAATAATGCCTTAAAAGGTCGACGAGGTGCAGTTGTAGCCATAGATATAGATAGTGGAGGTATAGTTACTTTATTTAGTTCGCCATCATATTCTATTAATGATTTATCTAATGGTATTTCTACAAATGCATTTGATAATTTAATTAATGATCCAAATAAGCCTTTCTTCAATAGAGCACTAAAAGGACGTTACCCACCAGCTTCAACAATAAAGCCAGCTTTAGGAATATTTGGTTTGCAAAATCAACTAGTTGATTGGAATTTTTCTATTCAAGACCCTGGATTTTTTACTCTACCTGAAGATGGAAGGGTGTATCGAGGATGGAAAAAAGGTGGTCATGGCGAGGTAGATTTAGATAAAGCTATTGTGGTAAGTTCAAATACTTATTTCTTTTCACTCGCATATAGATCAGATATTAATGATTTAACGGAACATTTCTCTAAACTTGGTTTTGGAAAAAAAGTATGTATAGATTGTTTTGATGAAGACGAAGGACTTATACCTAATCCGCAGTGGAAGAGAAATAAATTAAATTCTGGATGGGCAAGAGGAGATACAGTTAATCTTGGTGTTGGTCAGGGATATATGGTTGCAACTCCGATACAGCTCGCATATTACAGCAGCATTCTTGCAAAAAAAGGAAAAACCAAAGAACTATCTCTAGTTCAGTCTTCAATTAATAATTTTACTAATATTGATTTAACTAACTTCTCCAAGGGTGATTGGAACAAACTTCACCAATCGATGACTAATGTTATTGATTCACCAATAGGAACCTCAAGAAGATTAAAAGATTTAAAGTCATTTCAGGTTGCAGGGAAGTCTGGTACAGCTGAATTAGTAAGTTTAGATAGTAAAGAAGATTACTTACTAATTAGAGAAAATGAAGCCCAACGCGATCATGCCATAATGATTGCATTTGGGCCTATGCCGGAACCAAAGTATGCAGTAAGTGTTGTTATTGAAAATGGAGAAAGCGGAGGAGCTGTTGCTGGACCAGTTGCGATATCTGTTTTAAAGGAATTAATTAAATAATGAGATTCATGAAATTCAAGCGCTTCGATTTCTTTTATGATCCATATTTACTATTTTCAATTATTTTATTATCTGTAATAGGTTTGATTGTTCTTTATAGTGCAGCTCAAGGCGATCTTAGTATCGTTATTAAACAATCCGTATTTGTCTTCTTCGGTATTCTTCTTATGATTGGTGTAAGCCAACCTGATCCAGCTTTTTATAAAAATCTATCAGCTTTGTTTTTAATACTTTCAATGATTTTGGTAATTCTAACAATCCTTTTTGGGAACGAAGTAAATGGAGCAAAACGCTGGCTAAATTTTGGATTTTTCTCTCTGCAGCCATCGGAATTAATAAAAATAGCATTACCTATATATCTTGCTGCATATCTATATGATAAATCGCTTCCAATTAACCTTAAACATACCTTTATTTCAATAATAATTATAGGAGTTTCTTTTTTTCTTATTGTTTTTCAACCAGATCTTGGCACAAGCATTGTAGTACTGCTTGCTGGATTTTATGTATTATTTCTTGCGGGCCTCAGCTGGAAATTTATTGGATCTACCGTAGCAATTTTTATTTTATCGCTACCTTTTCTATGGAATAACTTATTAGCCCCTTTTCAGAGGCAAAGGGTAGCCACACTTTTCAACCCTGAAGTAGATCCATTTGGAACTGGTTGGAATATTACACAGTCAAAGATAGCTATTGGATCAGGTGGTATTTTTGGAAAAGGCTATGGATCTGGATCGCAAGCTCATCTTGATTTCCTTCCAGAAACTAAAACTGATTTTATTTTTGCTGTAATAGCAGAAGAGTTTGGATTTATGGGCGCACTGATTCTTTTTTCTATTTATACATTTATCTTACTTAGATGCTTTTACTTATCATTTAATGCAAGGGATAGATTCTGCAGATTAACCATAGGAGGGCTTAGCTTAATTTTTATTACTACAATTTTTGTTAATCTAGGCATGGTGGTAGGAATTCTTCCTGTTGTAGGAATGCCTCTTCCGTTTATAAGCATGGGGGGAACATCATTACTATCTTTCTATATAGCTTTTGGTATTATTATTTCTATGGCATCACACAAGAAATTAATAAGACAATGAAGTATTTTTTATTAATATCAATTCTCTTTACAAGTCCAATATTTACAGATTATTCAGAGCATCCAGAAGCTCAAGATTTAATAAATGATTTAGTTCAGCAACATGGTTTTGAAAGATCATATGTTATAAAAGTGCTCCAAGCTGCAGAAAAAAAAGATAAGATCCTAGAATCTGTATCTTCGCCAGCAGAATTTACATGGACATGGGATAGATACAAAAAACTCTTTATTGAAGATAAAAGAATTAGTAATGGAAGAAATTTTTTAATTGATAATAGAGTTTTACTTAATAGAGTAGAGAAAGATTTTGGCGTCCCTAGAGAAATAATTACTGCAATCTTAGGAGTGGAAACAAGATATGGAAAGATTCAAGGTAATCATAAAGTTTTAGACAGTCTGGCAACATTAGGATTTGATTTTCCTCGCCGTTCAAAATTTTTTAAAAGTGAGTTAATCGAGTTCTTTCAATTAACACAAGAGAACAACTTGGACATTCTTTCTGTAGAAGGCTCTTATGCCGGAGCTATGGGGTATGGCCAATTTATATCATCAAGCTATCGGGCATATGCAGTTGATTATGATGGAGATGGTTATGCGGACCTTTTTAATTCAGTTCCTGATGCTGTTGCAAGTATTGCTAATTACTTAAAAGTTCATGGCTGGAAGCCAGAAGGAAAAATTGTTCAAGAGATCAGATTTAACAATGTCAGGAAAACATATAAGCACAATGAGTCTTCTATGAAGTTTATTCCTTTAACTTTTTCTGAAGGTGTCAATGAAGAATATCTAATTAAAGAAGGTGACTCTTTGCTTGCCATAGCTATAGATAATGATTTAGACATGAATTACTTGATGAAAACTAATGGCATAGATAACCCAAATGACATAAAAAGTGGCCAAAAGTTATTTTTAAACAAAAAAAAAGATCTTTATTTTATTGGTGATGATAATTTTATTGCAATTACCAAATATAATATTAGTCACTTTTATGCCATGGCAGTATATTATTTATCTTTAGAATTAAAATTATGAAAAAAATCCTCTCAACCTTAATAGCTTTTCAAGTATTTTTTATTCAAGCACAATCTTTTGTACCAAATCCTCCTGAGCTTGACCTAAAGAGTTATATTTTAATAGAGCCAAATACAAATACAGTCATTGCTGAATTCAATTCAGATGCCCAAATAGAGCCTGCTAGTATGACAAAAGTTATGACAAGCTATGTTATTGCTGATCAAATAGATAATGATTTAATTCAACTAGAAGATAAAGTTTTTATATCAAATAAAGCATGGAAGATGGAAGGCTCTAGAATGTTTATAGAAGCTGGAAAAAGGGTTTCAGTTTCAGATTTGCTTAAAGGTATTATTATCCAATCTGGAAATGATGCTTCTGTTGCTTTAGCTGAATATGCAGGTGGAACAGAAGATGGTTTTGTAGATTTAATGAATGCTTATGCTGGATCACTAGGACTTAGAAATACTCTTTTCCAAAATTCTACAGGTTTGCCTAACTCAAATCATTTTACTAGCACAGCAGATTTAGCAAAACTTACAGCAAGTTTTATTGAGAGGTTTCCAGATCATTACGCAGTATATAAAGAAAAACAATACACTTATAACGACATTAAACAATTAAATAGAAATAGACTTTTATGGAAAGATGATTCTTCAGATGGTGTTAAAACAGGCCATACAGAATCAGCAGGCTATTGTTTAATAGGCTCAGCAAAAAGAGGAGATATGAGGCTTATTACTGTAGTTGCAGGCAGCCCTTCGGACAATGCAAGATTTGATAGCTCTCAAAGGCTTTTAGAGTATGGTTTTAGGTTCTTTGCTACACAAAAACAACTTTCTAAAGATCAAGGCTTAAAAAGTATAAAAGTATGGGGTGGTCAAAATGAATCTGTAGAAATTGGTTCTGCAGAGGATATATATATAACTTTACCTAGGATGGCTTTTAAGGATTTAACTGTAAATTATAATTATAAAAATAATTTAAAAGCACCAATAACAAAGGGCCAAATAATAGGCTCTATAGATATAGTAAGCCAAGATCAAATTGTCTCAAGTTCTGAACTAGTTGCACTTGATAATGTTGAAGCGAAAGGTTTCTTCGGTAGATTGTGGTCAACTATTTGGTACTGGGTCCTAAGTTTATTTGGATTAACAGGTGACTGAGAATATACAGGCTGTCTACCAAGGCTGCTTTAAAGATCTTAATGAAATTAAAGTCTCGCCAATGAGCCGAGCTTATTTATTCTCCGATAGTATTTATGAAGTTATCCCATTTCAAAATAGAAAATTAATATGTCCTCAAGAGCATTTTAGAAGGCTTAGTCATAGCGCTTCAGAATTAAAAATAATTATAGATATTCAGAAAGTGCAAGAAGAAGTGTCACATCTTTTTAATAATTCTTCACATGAAGATGGATACATATATTATCAAATCTCAAGAGGAGTAGATGACATACGTTCTCATATCTATTCTCCTGATATATCGAATGAGACTTTTGGATATTTAACTCCTATTAAGTTTCTCTCTAAGTCACTTAAAGTAGGCATCTGCGAAGATATTCGATGGGGAAGATGCGATATTAAGACCACCTCACTCTTGGGCAATGTTATGCAGATGAATAATTTTAATAACCAAAATTGTGATGAAATAATAATGCATCGAAATAATATAATCACAGAAGGCGGAGCAAGTAATATTTTCTTTGTTATAGATAAAACTATTTATACACCAAAGCTTTCAAAAAATATTCTCCCAGGCATTACTAGAGATTTATTAATTGATTTAATAAAGGAAAACAAAATATCTTTTGAAGAAGGAGACTTTCTTATAGATGATTTAACTAAGGCATCATCTATTTGGTTCACTAGTTCAACTAAGGGAATAGCTGATGTTACAGAGGTAATAGATTTTAATATTAATCTTGACCCTAACAATGAACTGCTTAAAAAATGTAAAGATCTATATAATTTAAAGATTTCTAATTAACATCTAATCTACAAATCATAGACTCTAGTTCTAACCAAAAATCTTTCTTTATCATACCTTTTAAGGCAAGCTCAAGATCGTAAATATTTCTTTGCATAATATCAAGATCATTATCAGATTGTTTTTTTATAAATGACATATAGTCATTAATCTTTGATTGCCAAACACCATTATTCTTCAGAAATAACTGAGGTTTTGCTTCTCTAGAAGCCAAAAATGCAAGAGTTGTTATTTTACTAATTATCCAAATTAGCAATGGCCCACTATAACTATCAGCTTTCCTTAAAGATTTAATTATCTCAATTGCTTTTGAAGTTCTTCCTTGTAAGATTGCGTCTTCAAGTTCAAATGGACTAAATTCTGATGAATTAACCATATGATTTCTTATGTCATCTATATCTTTAGCATTTTCTTGATTACGTAAATATAATAACTTTAAGAGCTCAATTTCATTTTGTTGTGCAACTAGATTACCTGAGTTCATATCAGATAAGAGTTTTGCAATATCTGATCTATAATCTTGCGGAATAAAATTTAAGTTCTTTTTGAGCCAAATCTGTTCTTCAAATGATTTTAGTTTCTTGCATTCAACAATAAGAGAGGATTGATCCATTTTTTTTGCCCAATTCGAGGATAGGCTTAATTTTTCAATATGAGTATTTATAATAATACTTATATTTTTATAATTATTTATGTCCTCATTGAATATTGAAGTAATAGTTTCAGGTATTTTCCCTGATCCATGTTTTAACTCTAAAATTATATTAGATCCAAATAATGATCCGCCTGCATTTGCTGCTATTGTTGATTTAATGTCATTAAAATCTTCATCATTTAAGACAATTTTTTCTTCAAAATTTCTTGTTTTAAGTTTTTCTAGTATTCTTGAGCGAACATGATTTTTAAGAATAATCTCAGAACCAAAAATAAAAAAAATATTACTAGATTTATCTAGGAACTTGCCCAGATTAATGGCTTCACATTTCAATTAATCTTACCTCAAAAATAATTTGCTGAACCAACTCCTTTTGAATAGACTCTTCTAAACTTTTGATTGTTTGATTTTCAGCCAAAGGATTTAATTCAGATATACTAAAATTTCTCATCACAGTTAATTTTTTATTTATAGTGCCGCTCGGATTTGAAATACTAATCATCAATTCACCTTTCAGCTCTCCTTGAAGAGCTCGAATCGATGAGCCGCCATAAATTTTTCTTTCTTTTATTTGATAATTTTTTAGAATCAAGTTTTTATTACTTGATGCATTTATTTCAAGATTTTCTAATTCAGTTCTTACTATAAAAGGAACGCTTTCTTCAAAAGATATTGCATTTACATTTATAAATTTTTGATTTATCAGAGGCTCATAGCCACATCCCAATAGAGAAAGGGATAAGAATAAAATAGCTCTAAAGTTTTTCATCATTTCTTATAATAGCAATCTAAATAACAAAATTTATAATCTTTTCTTTTATATAAATAACTTTTTTAATTTTATTGTCAGCAATGGTGCTTGAGACATTTTCAATTTCTAAAACCTTGGATTCAATCTCTTTTTCATTAAGTTCTTTACTAATAATTGTCTTTCCTCTTACCTTCCCATTAATTTGAACCACTATTTCAAATTCTTGGACTTCTAGCAGGTCCTCATTATGCTCTGGCCACCATGCATCTATATCCATGTCATCAATAAAAAACTTGCACCAGAGATACTCAGTTATATGAGGTGTAATTGGAGAGAGCATTTTTAAAATAAATATCACCGCTTCATCAACGCAAAATTTTTGAGCATCCGAAGCTGAATCATCTTTAAATTCATCTGGTATGAAATTAAGAAGCTCCATAACCGATGCTATTGCAGTATTAAAAGCAAAACGCACCTCATAATCGTTAGTAACTTTTTTTAGTGTTGCATGTGATTTACGTCTTAACGCTAATTCTTCTTTCGTAAACTTAAAGTCGTCACTTAGCTCATTATATTTTCTCTCTGCAATCAAATTCCAAATCTTTTTAAGAAATCTCGATGCTCCTTCAACCGAAGACTCGCTCCATTCTAAACTTTGCTCAGGTGGAGCAGTAAACATCATATAAAGTCGTATGGTATCCGCACCATATTTATCTATATACGACTGAGGATCAACAGTATTTCCTTTTGATTTGGACATTTTTGCCCCATCTTTTAAGACCATACCCTGAGTAAGCAATTTTTTAAAAGGCTCATCACTCTTGACCATATCAAGATCCCTAAGAGCCTTATGAAAAAATCTTGAATATAAAAGATGTAATATTGCATGCTCAATACCGCCAATATATAAGTCTACAGGCAGCCAATAATCAGAATCCTTACTAAAGATTGCATCATTATTATCTGCTGAAGGAAATCTAGCGTAATACCATGAAGAATCCATAAAAGTATCAAATGTATCAGCCTCTCTCAAAACATTTTCAGATATTTTTATGAAATTTTCGTTCTTGCTTAATGGGAGGGGAGGTGAATTTTTTTCTAATTTAGGTAATTCTACCGGCAGTTCATTCTCATTTAAGAGTCTTGGAGTTCCATCCTCATAGACTACTGGAATTGGACAACCCCAATATCTTTGCCTACTGATACCCCAATCTCTGAGTCTAAATTGAATCAACTCCTGACCAAGGTCATTTTCTTGGAGGTATTCTATTATTCTTTTTATAGCATCAGCTGAATTCATTCCATTGAATTGATTTGAATTTATTAAAAGGCCTTTTTCTAAAACAGGTAATTCATTATCTTCAGTTTTTATAACCTGATTTATTTCAATTTTGTATTTTTTTGCAAATTCATAGTCTCTTTGGTCGTGTCCAGGCACTCCCATAACGACCCCAGTTCCATAATCTAATAAAACAAAATTGCCAATCCAAACTGGTATTAATTCTTTTGTTATTGGGTGTATCACCTTTATATCAGTTTTAAAACCTAATTTTTCAGCCTTAGCCATATCAGCCTCTGCTGCTGAGGTCTCTTTACATTGCGATAGAAATTTTTTAATAGAATCATTTTCTTTAGCTAAATCAGTAGCCATTTGGTGGTTTGGTGATATGGCTATAAATGAGACGCCAAAGATAGTGTCCGGTCTAGTAGTAAATGCAGTTAAATAATTATCTGAATCTTCAATTTTGTATTTAATTTCAGCCCCACTAGATTTACCAATCCAGTTTTTTTGCATGGTCTTAACATTTTCTGGCCAATCTAAGTCATCCAAAGAAGATAACAACTCATCTGCATAATCAGTAATTTTTAAAAACCACTGGTCAATTTCTTTGATTTCTATTTGTGCACCAGACCTCCAGCCTTTTCCATCAATTACTTGTTCATTAGCAAGAACTGTATTATCAACCGGATCCCAATTTACAACTGCTTTTTTTCTGTAAACTAACCCTTTATCAGCAAATTTCTTAAATATTAGTTGTTCCCATTTATAGTAGCTTGTATCGCAGGTTTTAAGCTCTTTAGACCAGTCATAACTTAGACCTAACGATTTAAGTTGAGTCTTCATATTTTCAATATTTTCACGAGTCCACTCATCAGGACTTACTTTATTAGCAATAGCAGCATTTTCTGCAGGCAATCCAAATGCATCCCAGCCCATAGGTTGAAATACATTAAAATTATTCATTCTTTTGTATCTGGATATAACATCTCCAATTGTGTAGTTTCTAACATGACCCATATGCAATTTGCCAGATGGATAAGGAAACATAGACAAACAATAAAATTTCTCTCTATCATCAGCTTGAACTTCATATTTTTTTTGTTCTTCCCAAGATGCCTGAATTTCTTTTTCTAGGAGATCTGGTTGATATCGCTTGATCATATTTCTTTTAAGAATTCCTTTTCTAAATAACTTATTGTATGTTCGTTTTTATTGAATACTTCATCATGCATTAGCTTTTGATGCAAGGAATGATTAGTTTCAATTCCTTCAACAAAAAATTCATCAAGGGCGCTAACCATCCTTCTAATACATGAACTTCTCGAGTTAGCTGAAGTAATAATTTTTGCTAACAAAGAATCATAATATGGCGGGACTTCGTAACCTGAATATATATGCGAATCAAATCTTACTCCAAAACCTCCTGGTGGATGCATTTTACTTATTAATCCGGGTGAAGGAGTAAATGTAGAAGGATTTTCTGCATTTATTCTGCACTCTATAGCATGACCCCTAAAAGAAATTCTAGATTGTTCTAGGAACATTGGCATATCAAGAGCAATTTTTAATTGAGCTTTAACTAAATCAAAGCCTGTTATCATTTCAGAAACAGGATGTTCTACTTGTATTCTAGTATTCATCTCTATGAAATAAAATGTATTATTCTCATAAAGAAATTCCAAAGTTCCCACCCCTTCATAATTAATGTCTCTGCAAAGTTTTATGCAAGAGTCAAGAGTATTCTGAAGTGATTCATCATCAAGATTGGATGCTGGAGCTTCCTCAATAATTTTTTGATGTCTTCTTTGAATACTGCAGTCCCTTGTTCCTAGGTGAATAGCATTTCCATTCCCATCACCGACAACTTGAACTTCAATGTGTCTTGGATCAGAAATAAACTTTTCAAGATAAACAATATTGTTACCAAAAGCATTCTTGGCTTCTTGCTTTGTTATTTCTATGCCATTAATTAAATCCTTTTCAGATTCGATAAGTCTCATACCTCTTCCACCACCTCCTGCAGTAGCCTTGATCATTAATGGGTAACCGATCTTATTACCAATCATCATTATTTCATCTTGGCTATCTGGAAGATCGTCTTTATAGCCTGGCACTATTTGAATTCCAGCTTTTTCGGCAATATTTTTGGCAGTAATTTTATCTCCCATTAATTTTATAGTTTTAGAATTTGGACCAATAAATTTAAAACCACTTTCTTCACATTTTTCAGCAAAAGTATAATCTTCTGCTAAGAAACCATACCCAGGATAAATAGCATCAACATTTGTTAATTCTGCTGCAGCAAGAATAGACGGAACATTTAAATAACTTTCTATTGGATTTGCTGGCCCAATACAAACTGTCTCATCAGCAAACTTTAGATGTTTGAGATTTTTATCTCCTAGAGAGTAAACAGCAACAGTTTTAATATCTAATTCTTTGCAAGCTCTAATTGCTCGAAGAGCTATCTCCCCTCTATTGGCAATTAATACTTTATGAGACATTTCACTCTATGATTATTAGGGTTTGATCAAATTCTACAGGTTGACCATCACTAGGAAGAATAGAAATTATTTTTCCGGAATATTCAGATTTAATTTCATTCATCATTTTCATAGCTTCTACAATACATACGACATCACCTTCACTAACAGTGTCACCAATGTTCACAAAAGGCGGTTTTTCAGGACTAGGTTTACGATAAAATGTGCCCACGATTGGAGATTTTATGATGTTACCTATAATCTCAGTGTTAGATTCTATCGGATCCTGATTAGTTGCTGCTTGAGATTGATCAGTATTAGATATGCTTGTAGAAATATCATTACTATTTCCTTTAGATATTCTTACCGATTCTTCACCTTGACTAACTTCAATCTCATTGAGATCTGATTGTTCAAGCATATGAATTAGCTTTTTAATTTTTCTAATATCCATATTATGATTTCTTAAAGTTTGATATAGCTTCTAATAAAGCTTTCTCGTATCCTTTTATCCCCATTCCAGAAAACACTCCTTCAGCTATATCTGAAAAGAATGATTGTTTTCGAAAATCTTCTCTGTTTAAGATATCTGAAATATGAATCTCATAAAATGGAATATTTACTCCCAAAAGAGCATCTCTGATAGCAATGCTTGTATGAGTAAAAGCTGCTGGATTTATCAAAATAACTTTTATGTCTGATTTAACAGCATTATGTATAGCATCAATGAGCTCATGTTCAGCATTTGATTGAAGTGAAACTAATTCACACTCATGCTTTTCAGCTAGAATATTTAGGTTCTGATTTAGCTCTTCTAAGTTTGTTTGGCCATAAATACTTTCTTCTCTTGTTCCAAGCAAATTAAGATTAGGTCCATTAAGTAATAATATTTTCATTTTTACTGATTTTAGCTGTATTTTAGCGGCTATTATAGGATTTTATAAGAAATTCTAAATGACACTGTTTCCATTGGATAACAAAAACCAGCTTCAGCACAACCCCTATAGCTTACTTTAAGAATATCTTTATCAATATTCTCTATTTCTGGCATTAAAATTGAGATGCTAAATTTATTTCTTAAAATAGGGACATTCCCAAAAAACATATCGTCATATCTGCTTTGAGAGCTTTCTTTAATTTTATAAATAATATCAGCATCATTATATTGAATACGAATATCATCGAGATATAAATAATGTTTTGGCGCTATATTCCAACTAAATAGCGACACTTTGTCACCAATATTTTCTTTAAGCATAAATGCTTCATCGACATTTAGTATATTATTCTGTTTTTGTATTTCCTCTAATAGGTCATTGCTATAAAGACTGCCATGAATAAATATTAATAAAAAGTATAATATTAGTGGAGCTCTATAAGTCATTTATGCATTATATTGAATTAATACTTAAAAAGAGATTGTTTTATTTATCAAGGTTTAAATTTTTGAATGAATTACCGAAGAATTTTACTAAATATATTCTTTCTAATACCTGCATGGGTCTTAAGAATATTTATATGGAAAAAAGATAAATATATAAGAGGTCAAGTATTAGATTTTAAATCCTCATTATTTATAGCTCTAACTCCAGTAAGCTTGCTAGCCAAAGTAGAATTTGCTGATGAGCTAAGAACAGCAATTAATGAAGCAAGGATTTCTACACCTGTTTCTTTAAAGCCCAAACAGCAAGTCCTTACAAAGGATCATTATTTAAACTCTGATAACTCACATATCTTATGTAGAGAATATTCACCTATAAAAATTTCTAAAGATAAAGTTATCTTATATTTTCATGGTGGCGGTTATGTAATTGGAGATGTTATGACTCACGATAGATGGGTTTCAAATATGGCAAATTTTTTAGAAGCTAAAATTTTTTCACTAAATTATAGATTAGCACCTGAGAATAAATTTCCTGATGCGCTGGATGATGCTTGTATGACACTAAGCTGGTTAAATAAATTAGGTTATAGTAATGAAAATATTAGTTTATGTGGCGATAGTGCTGGCGCGCATCTTGCTGCAGCAACTTCAAACCACTTAGCCTTAAATAAAATGACATTGCCCTCGAGCCAATGTCTTATTTATCCTATGATCAATCCTGATTGTTCATCAGAATCATATAACCTATTTGGAGATGGTTATTTTCTAACAAATGATACAATGATATGGTTTTGGGATCAGTTAAGAAACTCTGATAAGGATAATAACGATATTAGATTTAATTTAAGCAAATTCCCTAAAGATTTAGAGAATCCAAAGACATTAATTATTACTGCTGGATTTGATCCTTTGTCTGATGAAGGCGAGGATTATGCAGCAACACTAAATAATAATGGAGTAAATGTAGAACACATTCATTATCCAAATATGTTTCATGGGTTTGTAACTATGACTAAATTAAAAGCAGCAGAATATGCTGCAAACAATTTTCTAGAAGACTATAAAGAAATGTTATGAATAAATTATTAGAAGTCCAAAATTTATCTGTAGATTTTAATGTACGCGATACTATATTTAGAGCGGTAGATGAAATTAGTTTAAATTTAGATAAAAATGAGACAATGGCACTCGTAGGAGAATCAGGGTCAGGCAAATCAGTTACAGCTATGTCCATTCTTCAGCTACTTCCTGAACTTAAGACAACATATCCTGAAAATTCTTCTATAGTATTTGATGGTATAGATATTCTTAAAGCAACTAATAATGAATTGCGATCTATTAGAGGCAATCAAATATCTATGATTTTTCAAGAGCCAATGACATCTTTAAATCCTTATCACAAAGTCGGCAAACAAATTATGGAATCTTCTCTTCTTCATTCTGGTGCAACTAGGTCAGATGCAGAGAAAGAAGCAAAAGATCTTATGGCACTAGTAGAAATTCCAGATGTCGAAAGGCGATTTCATGCATACCCTCATGAACTTTCCGGTGGTCAAAGACAGCGTATCATGATTGCCATGGCCCTTGTAAATAAACCAAAATTATTAATTGCTGATGAGCCAACAACAGCTCTTGACGTAACAATTCAAGCACAAATCTTAGATTTGATGGGTAAATTGAAAGCGGAATTAGGTATGTCTATACTTTTTATAACGCACGACTTAGGACTTGTAAGAGAGTTTTCAGACACTGTAAGTGTTATGAAGGATGGAAGAATTGTTGAACAAGGAAATACTCAGATGATTTTTGATAATCCACAAGATGAATATACAAAAAAACTCTTAGATTCTGAGCCTCTGCCAAAAACAGATCTTTTGTTAGAAACTTCTTCGATGATTAAAGTTCAAAATTTAAATATATATTATGATATTCCTTCAATTAATTTCTTTAAAAAGAATAGATTCCATGCAGTTAAAGATATCTCTTTTGATATTCAAAAAAATACTACTATAGGACTAGTTGGCGAATCTGGATCTGGTAAATCTACATTAGGTAGGGCAATTGCTAATCTTATAAAGTACGAGGGAGAAATACTATACCAGGGTAAAGATTTGCAGTCTTTCAATTCAAGAGATATGCAAAATCTTAAGAAGGATATTCAAATTATTTTCCAAGATCCTTATGGATCTTTATCTCCAAGAATGACGATTGGAGAAATAATTGGAGAAGGTTTAGATGTACATTTTCAACTTACAAGAGAAGAAAAAAATACTAAGATCGATGAGGCAATGAGTGATGTTGGGATAGATCCTGGCATGAAGTTTAAGTATCCTCATGAATTTTCAGGAGGACAACGACAGAGAATTGCAATAGCTAGGTCAATAATTCTCCAACCAGCATTTATGATACTTGATGAGCCCACATCCGCCTTGGATAGATCTATTCAAATTCAAATAATCAACCTATTGAAAAATATTCAAGAAAAATATGAATTAACTTATCTATTTATTAGCCATGATTTAAAAGTAATTAGATCAGTATCTGATTCTATATTTGTAATGCAAGATGGTAATCTTGTTGAATCTGGCAAAGCTGATGAAGTTTTTGATAATCCAAAAAAAGATTACACCAATAAATTGCTTACGGCGGCATTAAAATATGCTACTAATTAAATATGACTAATAGAAAATATTCAAAAGATTTAGTTGATGGGCCTAATCAAGCTGCATCTAGATCTATGCTCAGAGGTGCTGGCTTTACAAGCGAAGATTTTAATAAGCCTTTTGTTGGTATAGCTTCAACTGGAGCAAAAGTAACCCCATGTAATATGCATATAAATGATTTAGCTGATGTTGTTGAAGAATCTATTAACAAAGCTGGAGGCAAAGGAGTTCTATTTAATACTATTACAGTATCTGATGGTATTTCTATGGGAACTCAAGGGATGAAATATTCTCTTGTTTCTAGAGAAGTTATTGCTGATTCAATCGAAACTGTTGTTGGATGTCTTGGTTATGATGGTGTCATTGCAATTGGTGGATGTGATAAAAATATGCCAGGCTGCTTAATTGGCTTAGCAAGGTTAAATAGACCTTCTATTTTTATTTATGGTGGATCTATTCGCCCAAGTAAAGAAAATACAGATTATGTTACTGTTTGCGAAAAGGTAGGTGAATTTGCAAAAGGTGACATATCAGAACAAGAATTAATAGAAGTGGAAACAATTTCAGTAAAAGGTCCAGGCTCATGCGGAGGAATGTACACAGCAAATACAATGGCTTCGGCGATTGAGGCTTTAGGAATGAGCTTACCCGGTAGTAGCAGTCAAGATGCTCTATCTGATAACAAACTTAATGATTGCAAAGCTTCTGGCAAAGCAGTAATGCATTTACTCGATAAGGATATAAAACCATCTGATATTATGACCAAGAAGGCCTTTGAAAATGCAATAACTGTTGTTATAGCGCTTGGAGGTTCGACCAATGCTGTTTTACATTTATTAGCTATGGCATATGCAATTGGAGTTGAATTAGATTTAGATGATTTTAGTAAAATTGGTAAAAAAACACCTGTGCTAGCTGATTTAAAACCTTTTGGAAGCCATTTTATGTCTCAATTAAATGCTCAAGGAGGTATTGAACCATTAATGAAAATGTTACTTGAGCAAGGACTCCTCCATGGAGACTGTTTAACTGTGACTGGGAAAACTATTGCAGAGAATCTTAAAAACATAAAAGGTTATTCAAAAGATCAATCAATTATTATGGGATTAGATAAACCAATTAAAAATAATAGCCACTTAAGAATTCTATATGGAAATTTATCACCCGAAGGCTCTGTTGCAAAAATTACTGGTAAAGAAGGCACCTCATTTACAGGACTGGCTAAAGTATATAATTCAGAAGAAGAAGGCCTAAAAGCAATTCTAGATAAAAAAATTCAAACTGGCGATGTAATTATAATTAGATATGAAGGACCTAAAGGAGGCCCCGGAATGCGAGAAATGCTTAAGCCAACTTCTGCAATTATGGGACAAGGATTAGGAGATAAGGTTGCGTTTTTAACTGATGGTAGATTTTCGGGTGGAACTCATGGTTTTGTAGTTGGGCATATAACTCCTGAGGCCTTTGATGGAGGACCATTAGCACTAGTCAAAGATGGTGATCAAATCACTATCGATGCAGAAAATGATCAGCTAGTATTAGATATATCAAAAGAAGAAATGCAAAAGAGGAAACAGGAATGGGTTAATCCAATAACACTTCCAAAAAAAGGAGTCTTGGCAAAATATGCAAAAAGTGTAAAATCTGCAAGCCTTGGTGCTATAACTGATTAAAATTCCTTAAATAATTTTTATGTTTACTAAAAGAAAATTTCCAAATACTCGATTAAGACGACTTCGTTCTAAACCTTATTTAAGAGATTTGGTAAGAGAAAATAACCTAACAGCAAATGATTTAATTCAACCTCTATTTATAAAAGAGGATTTAAAAGGAACAGAAATAATTGAACAAATGCCAGGAATATTAAGATATGGTCTTGATTCAATAGTTGGGGAAATTACGGAGCTTGTAGACTTGGGTATTAAATCAGTTGCTCTTTTCCCAGTCATTAATGCTAATAAAAAAGACGCTGATGGCAGTGAAGCAATAAACAATAATAATCTTTTATGTACTGCAATAAAGGAAATTAAATCGGCTGTACCAGAAATTATAATTATTTCAGATGTAGCATTGGATCCATATACAACTCATGGGCATGATGGAATTTTGATTAATGATTATGTTGATAATGATAAAACTCTAGATCAACTTGTAAAGCAATCTATTGCACTTGCAAAAAGCGGTGCAGATATTCTTGCTCCTTCAGACATGATGGATGGCAGAATTAAATCAATTAGAAAAGCTTTAGAAGCAAATGATTATAAAAATACTATTCTTTTATCTTATGCTGCTAAATATAGTTCAAAGTTTTATGGGCCTTTTAGGAATGCAGTTGGCTCAAGTTCAAATCTTGGAAAATCAAGCAAAGCAGAATATCAGATGGATGTTGCAAATTCAGATGAAGCACTTCATGAAGTTGCATTAGATCTAAGCGAAGGTGCTGACATTGTTATGGTAAAGCCTGGAATGCCGTATCTTGATATTATTACAAAAGTTAAAGACACTTTTAATGTACCAACATTTGCCTATCAAGTCAGTGGAGAGTACAGTATGCTTAAATCAGCAATAAACAATCAGTGGCTTGAATCAGATGTGATAATTGAATCACTTTTGTGTTTTAAGCGAGCTGGCGCTGATGCAGTCCTAACATATGCGGCAAAAGAAATAATTAAGGAGTTAAATTAATGAGTAATGTAGTTGAAGTAAATGTTGATAACTTTGAGTCTGAGGTTTTATCTTCTGAAATGCCAGTATTGGTAGATTTCTGGGCAGAATGGTGTGGACCATGTAAACAATTAGGACCAACTGTTGAAGAGGTTGCTAACGATTACTCTGATAACTTAAAAGTTTGTAAGATGGATGTTGATTCAAGTCGAGATATTGCAGCAAAATATGGCATTAGGTCAATTCCAACATTAATTATATTTAAGGAGGGGGAGCCTTCAAGAACTGAAATAGGAGCATTGTCTAAACAACAACTTGTAGAGTTTGTAGATTCAGAGATTTAAAAACGATACATAAGTTTTGCATCTTTTATAAAAAAGATTTATCATTTTCACATCTGGCCAGGGGGCTTTCCTAGTTTTCAATTCCACTAATATTAGGTGAACAACGCATGAATTTAACAGATATTAAAATTAAACCTATCAGCGAGCTAGTTGATATAGCTACTGATTTGGGTTTAGAGGATGTCGGTAGATTAAAAAAACAAGACATTATTTTTAAAATATTCAAACACCAATCTGGTGAGGGTATCGATATTTATGGCGGCGGCGTCTTAGAAATTCTTAATGATGGTTTTGGATTTTTAAGGTCTCCCGAAGGCTCATATTGTGCTGGACCTGACGATATCTATGTATCTCCAAGTCAAATTAGAAAGTTTAGTCTTAGAAAAGGCGATTCAGTGCATGGAAAAATTAGACCCCCAAAAGATCAAGAAAGGTATTTCGCACTAGTACATTTAGATACTATTAATGGAGAAGCTCCAAATAAAACTAAAAGCAAGATATTATTTGAAAATTTAACGCCACTCTTTCCAAATCAAAGATTAGGATTAGAACAAGGAAGCGGTTCTAATGAAGATCTTTCCTCTAGAATTATTGATTTAATTGCTCCAATTGGAAAAGGTCAAAGAGGTTTAATTGTTTCGCCACCAAAAGCAGGTAAAACATTAATGCTTCAAAGCATTGCTCACTCAATTAAAAATAATAATCCTGAGGTAGAGTTAATAGTTCTTTTAATTGATGAAAGACCTGAAGAGGTTACTGAGATGTCTAGAACTGTAAAAGGCGAAGTTGTTGCAAGTACATTTGATGAGCCGCCATCAAGGCACGTTCAAGTAGCAAATATGGTAATTGAAAAAGCTAAAAGGTTAGTTGAACATAAAAAAGATGTTGTTATCCTGCTGGATTCAATCACCAGACTGGGTAGAGCATATAACTCTGTTCAGCCTGCTTCAGGCAAAATCTTAAGTGGTGGAGTTGACTCAAATGCTCTAGAGAGACCTAAAAGATTTTTTGGAGCTGCTAGAAACTTAGAAGAGGGCGGGAGTTTGACTATTTTAGCAACTGCTCTCGTTGATACCGGGTCAAAAATGGATGAAGTAATTTACGAAGAATTTAAAGGCACAGGTAATATGGAAATTCATCTTGAAAGAAAAATAGCAGAAAAAAGAATTTATCCAGCTATTAATATTAGAAGGTCTGGAACCAGAAGAGAAGATCTTCTTACAACTGATGAAGAGCTCCAAAGAATGTGGGTTTTAAGAAAGATTCTAGATGAGATGGAGGACGCTCAAGGAATTCAGTTCTTAATTGATAGATTAAAATCATTTAAGACGAATGATGAATTCTTCTCATCTATGAAAAACGGTAATGGAAAGTCTAAATAAAGCTTTTTGCTAAATCTAGCATAGATTTATCAGTTGGTTCTTTTGCTGCAAATACTTGTAAATCCTTATTTTTAACCAACATCTCAATTTTATTTTTTATCCTTTTAGAAGCAGTTACTAAAATTTTCTTATCTAAAAATAAGGGATCGACTGATTTATAAATAAAATCAAAAGTTAGAAAGTTGTATATAAGAATAACTTTGTGATTTTTTGTTATTTTTTTTATATTTTGAGCATTAAATTTTAATTTATAACAGATTATTTCATCAAGGTTATTGAGATTTTTTTGTAAAAACTTATTGGAATTATCTCCGCAAAATAACAAATTTCTTCCAGGGTATTTTTCTTGTATTAGCTCTAATAATGCTCTTGAAGATGATTCATTCGGACTTATCGAATCTATACCTTTTTTCAAAAGGATTTGTTTTGTGGCAGGACCTATTGAAAATATCTTTAAAATATCTAGATCAATACTTATATTTTTTTGAAGTATTCTTAAACCAATTTCAGCAGAAGCTTGGCTAGTAAAAATTATATTCTTATAAGCACTTATCTTATTTAGATATCCTGCAGAACTTTGGAAATCTTGTTCTAAATCTAGCGATACTATTTCAGAAAGGTGCGCATTTAAAATTTCTAAATTAAGATTATTAGACAATTCAATAAGCTTATCTGATAACAATCTTGGCCGAGTATTAACTATCATGATTTCAATATTATTTTGTTAGCATTATTTTTTATAAAATCTTTAGCTAAGTAAGTAATATCGGTATTTAAATTTGTGATATCAGACTCAATCTCTTTATAAATTTTTTCAGATCCATTTTGAGAAAGCACTTTAGCTTTTACAGATACCTTATTATTTTTATGTACACAATAAACTGCAATTGGAGACAAGCAATTTCCATTAAGTTCAGCTACAAATTTCCTTTCTGCTATTGCAAGTCTAAATTCATCCTCATTATTTATTTGATTAAGAATATTAACTATTTGAGTGTTTGAAGAAAGGCATTCAGCAGCAATAAAACCTTGCGATGCCGCAGGCAACATTTCATCAAGAGAACATTCATACGAATGGTCTAATTTAATATTTAGCCTGTTTAAGGCAGCTTTGGCAACTATCAAACCATCAAAATCACCCCTATTTAATTTTTCAATCCTGGTTGCAATATTACCTCTTACAGGAGTCGTTTTTATGTCAGGCCTAAGATTAAGTATTTGAGATTTTCTTCTTGGACTTGAAGTCCCAATAACAGATTCGCTAGTCATGTTTGTTAATGTTGCACCATCTTTTGACAATAAGATGTCCGAAGGAGATTCTCTTTCAAACACAGCAGCTATTTTGAATTTCTTATCTAATGTTGCAGGTACATCTTTTAAACTATGCACAGCTATATCAGCTTCATCTGCGAGTAAAGCAGATTCAAGCTTATTAACAAATAAACCTTTGCCACCAATCTCATGTAAAGGCTTTTCAGTTTGATCACCATCAGATAAAAGCGGGACTAGTTCAGTATCTATATTATTTAATTTACTTAATTTATTTGCCACATACTTAGCTTGCAATATTGCTAGTTCAGATTTTCTTGTCGCTATTCTAATTTTCATTTATACATAAAAGCAAAGCTTTAACATCACCTATAGATTTCTCTTTAAGGATTTTAAAAGGTTTTGGAATTTTAATATCAGTGAATTTACTATACTCAAGATAGATTTTACATGAAGATTTTATTTTTTCTTGCTGAATTAAAAGATTTAATATTTTTAATTCATAATCTTTGTCGAAAGGAGGATCTAAAAAGATAAAGTCGTATTCTGACAAGCTATTATTTTTTATCCAAATATATGCATCTTTAAAATAAACTTTCGAAAGTTTTTTTAATTCAAGTGATTCAAGGCTTTTTAATAATTGTAAATAATTTCTCTTATGAAGTTCTACAAATGTAGCTTTACTTGATCCTCTTGAAAGCGCTTCAATACCTATAGAGCCTGTTCCAGCAAAAAGATCTAAGCAAATAGAATTTTGTATTTCAAACTGGATCCAATTAAAAAGAACTTCCTTTAATTTATTCGATGTAGGCCTTAATGAACTCTTATGATCAAATAGAATTCTTTTGCCTTTTAAAATTCCTCCAGAAATTCTTATACTATTTTTCATAAAAAATACTTTTATATTAGTATAATTCATAACATGAAAATTAATCTTTCAAAAAATTTTATATTATCTAATTTTGTATTTTTATTTTTACCAGTATTGATCCATGTTCCTTTAATTTCTGCAGATGATTGTAAGACTGGCGAACCTAAGGTATTTTTTATTACACCTAAAGATGGAGATAAACTTATATCACCAATTAAAGTTATTTTTGGTATTGAGAATTTTAATATTTCACCAGCAGGAATAGATAAATGTGATTCAGGTCATCACCATTTAATTATTGATGCAAAATTGCCTGATCCAAATTTACCAATACCAAGCTCTAATAACTATATCCATTTTGGAGCAGGTCAAACAGAAACTGAATTAGTGTTAGAGCCTGGCAAGCATTCACTTAGATTGCTTATGGGAAATTTTGCACATTTACCGCAATTTTCTTCAGAAGAAATAAAAATTGAAGTTATAGAAACTAAATAGCTAAAATAGAATTAACAGATCTTTCTATATATTTATCAAGATCTTTTGATAAATTCATCACAAGCATAAGAGGGCCGCCATCTATACCCTCTGGACCTATAGCCTGAGTTTTTTTAAGAATCCCTACTAAGCCATGAACAAAAGCCCATACTGCTAGTGCTTTTTCAGCTACGACCTCTTCTGACACATTTTTAAGACCATTATCTTCGTAATGCAAAACCAAATCTTTTTTTAAAGATTCGAAAGTACCTCGAGATGCTTGTAAAAGATTTGGATAATTTGAAAAAGAAAATGCTGTACCAAACATTAGGTCATAGGTATTTGGATTTTTTAATGCAAAATCACAGTACGCAAGACCTTTTTCAAGAAATTTGGCAGAATCACTTACGCTATTACTTAATTTTATAAATCCTAAAGCAGCAACTTCAGCCAAGAGTTCTTCTTTTGTATCAAAATGTCTATATGGGGCAGTTTGTGAGACATCCAATGATTTTGCTAAGTTTCTTAGACTTATATTCTCCCAACCTAGATCTTCACATGCAGAACATGCTTCTTTAATAAGGTTCTCTCTTAAGTTGCCATGATGATATTTCATTTTAAAAGTTCATTATTAATATGTTGACACTGTAAACATAAAAATTATAATATGTGTTCACTGTAAACATTATCATCCAAAAGTCAAAATTTGTTAAATATAAGATATGAATAAAAAATTAAAATATTTATTTTTTTTAGTACTAAGCGTGCAGATAAATACTGAACCTTTATCGCTAGAAATTTTAGAGGTTTCTATAATTGATAGTTACAAAGTAAAAAAGCAATTACCAGGAAAATTATTCCCAGTTCAACAATCTAAAGTTTCATTTCAAATTGGTGGAAAAATACAAAATATTTATGTAGATATTGGTGATAAAGTTTTAAAGGATGATATTTTAGCCGAATTAGACAATAGAGAAATAACTGCTAATTTAAATCAAGCAAAAGCTAAATACCAATTAGCTAGTCAGCTTTTAGATCGTTTTAAAGATTTAAAAGCTCAGGGGCATATATCAATTCAAGAACTTGATAAAGCTGAATCAGATTTTTTAGTAGCTCAGTCCCAATACGATTTTTATAAAGTCAAATTAGAACAAACTAAGATACTCGCACCTTTTAATGGCCTCATTCAAAGCCGTTATTTAGATGAGGGCTCAGTTATTAATCCAGGTTTACCAATCTTAGAAATAATAGATTCTGAGAAAGTTGAGGCACATGTGGCATTACCGCTATATCTTATAGATAAAATCTCTATGCAAGAATCTTTTACTTTTAATTTGAATGGCGAATCAATTAATGGTGTATTAAAAAGATTATCTCCCATGTCCCTTGGAGGTTCCAATAATAGACTAGCTATTTTTGAATTTAATACTTTTTTTGTTCCAGGAGCTGTAATCAATCTTGAATTAGAAATTAATGAAATCGAACGTGGAACATGGATACCCATTAAAGCTCTTTCTCAATCAGACGGCGGTTTATGGTCTGTATATATAGTTAATAAGAACAACTCTATTTCTAAAGAGTTGGTTGAAGTAATTTATTACGAAGGAAAAAATGTTTATGTCTCGGGGACTCTATCAGATGGTGATTTGGTAATTAAAGGCGGTGCAACAAAGGTTATAGAAGGACAATTAATTAATTAGTAATGAGTTTAATTAATATTTTTATTGATAGGCCCAGGATTTTAATACTAACTTTGGTATTCATTTTATTAGCAGGAGCTTCATCATATATATCAATACCTCGACAAGAAAATCCTGAACTGGCTCAAAGATGGGCCTCTATAATTGTTATAGATCCTGGCGCTTCTGCCTCAAGAATTGAAACTCAAGTTATTACTAAGCTTGAATCAGCTCTTCAAGAGATAATAGAAATTGAGAGACTTGATGCAAATATACAAGCAGGCTCAGCTCAAATGCTTATTGAGCTTGAAGATTATGTAACTTTTGATCTTATAGAACAGACTTGGTCTGAAATTTTAGACAAGATTGCACTAGTTGAGCCAATATTACCGAAAACAACTTCGGTAGAATTAATCCGCTCAAGCGGGCCCCCAATTTCTGTTCTGTATGCTTTGACCTGGAAAGGCCAAGGTGAAGCTCCAATTATTTTAATGTCTAGATTGGGCGATGAATTAAGAAGAAAACTAGCATTTGTAGATAATACTGAAAGAACTGGTTTATTTGGTATTGCTAATGAAGAGGTGTTAGTTGAAATAGACACCAATAAATTAGCGCTATTAAATTTATCTTTGGCACAAGTAAGTCAAGCACTTGCAAAGTATGATAGTAAAAAACCTCTTGGAAAATCTTCAGATGCCAATAATGAAATCTTATTAAAAATAAAAGAAAATCTAGTCAATGTATCTCAAATTAAAGATCTACCAATCCAGGTTATTGATGGATATGGAGTAGTTAGGCTTCAAGATATAGCATCCGTAAAGAAAAAACCTTTTACACCCATTGAAGACATAGCATTAAGTAATGGTAAGAGGACTGTATTAGTAGAAGCCAAAGCAGCATTTGGACAAAGAATTGACTTATACGTAGGGCAAGCTGATAAAGTTGCTGATGAGTTTCGAGAAGTCCTTCCGGATGAAATAGCTTTAGAAAATATTTATAGCGAATCTTTCTACACCAAAAAAATGTTCGATACACTAACAAGAAGCATTATTTATGCAATTATTTTAGTTCTACTTTTAAGTTTCTTTTTACTTGGCTTAAGGGCTGCATTAATTGTTAGTGCAATACTTCCATTTACTATCTCATTAGTTTTGCTTGGTTGTAGGATTCTTGAAATGCCTTTGCATCAGACCTCAATTACCGGAATTATTATTGCGCTTGGTTTATTAATTGATAATGGAATTATAGTTGTAGAAGATTATAAACACAGAAGATCTGTAGGATTACAACCAAGAGAAGCAATTAATAAAACTATAAGTCAATTAGTAATACCATTACTAGCAGCTACATTTACAACAGTTTTTGCATTTTTGCCAATTGCAACGGGAGATGGCGCAAGCACTGAATTTGTTGGAGGAATGGCGGTAACAGTTATTTTAGCTATAACATCTTCACTTTTTTTAGCTTTAACTATTGTTCCAGTAATGATGGCTTATCTTGAGAGGGTCAAATTTTTTAATAAGATTTCATTCAATAAAAATGGCTATTCAAATAAAAAATTATTAGAAAAATATAGAGCATTACTTTTATGGGCATACTCAAAACCAAGACGCGCAATGGGGATAGCCTTGTTTTTACCTTTTTTAGGGTTTTTTCTATTTAGCTCAATCCCGCAAGACTTCTTTCCTGCTCAAGACAGAAACATGTTTAGGGTATCTGTAGAATTACCAATAAATTCAACCGCTGAAGAGACTGAAAGAAGTGTTCATGAAATTAGAAAACAAATTCTTAAGACAGGGGTTGTCGAAAGTGATGTTTGGTTTATTGGCAGAAGATTGCCTCGCATCCTTTACAATGTTGTTGCAGGTGATTCTGCTGTAGGATCAAATCACATAGCAGAAGGGGTGTATTTTGCTTCAAGCTATAAAGACATGATGAATATTCTTCCTAATCTAGCTAAGAATCTTTCCCAATCAAATCCTGATATAGAAGTAAGAGCAGATAAGTTTTATTCAGGCCCTCCTGTATTTGCTGCAATTGATTATTATATTACTGGTGACGATCCTGAACTCCTTCAAGCTCTTGGAGAGAAATTAGAATTAATTATTAGTAAAGCTCCAAATATTAGTTCAACTAATGCAACTTTATCATCATATGAAACCAATATAGAGATTGATTTTAATAACTCTAATATGGCCTTATCTTCTAAACAAATGGAAGCTATTTTACTTGAGTTAGCGGTTGCAAATAATGGAATAGTCGTTGGTTCAATGCTAGATGGTAATAAAGATTTACCAATTAGAATGAAAAGTTCAAATGGCATTAATTCATCTATTGAAAATATTGGCATGCTCACTCTTGCAGGACCTGCAAGTGTTGATTATGTTGAAAATTTTGGAAAAACTTCTTTAACTAGAACTTCTGAATTTATAGAAAGAACAAATGGTGAGAAAAAAAATAGTGTTCAAGGACAAATATGGACTGGGAATTTAGCCTCAGGAGTGGAAGCTGCTATCAAGGATGAAATTGAAACATTTAAGCTATCATTACCAGCAGGCTACTCATTGGAATCAGATGGTGAAGCAGACACTGCTGCAGAATCTCAAGGACAAATTATTTCATCAGCTGCGATATTTTTTGTGCTTATAGTAATTGGTTTAGTGGCTGCTCTTAATTCATTTAAGCAAGCTGGCATCATATTATCTGTGGCAATTCTGTGTATAGGTCTTTCATTTGTAGGTCTTGTAATTGGGCAACAGAACTATGGCTTTATTGCCACTGTAGGTGCAATAGGTTTGGCAGGATTGGCTATAAATGATTCCATTGTTGTTTTATCTCATATAAAAGAAGAAGCTGAAAATAATGGACTAAACAAAGCTGAATTAGTAGAAGTTGTTATTAGATCAACAAGACATGTACTAACTACATCAGCTACTACTATTGGGGGCTTCCTTCCTTTATTATTCGCAAGTATGTTTTTTAGACCTTTAGCATGGGGAATGGTAGTTGGAGTAATTGGCTCATCAATTATTGCGGTCTTTTATATCCCAGCAATGTTTATCTATTTAAAGAAGATACAATCATAAAAAAGACGGCATCAAAATTGCAATTAGGAAAATATGGATCAAGAAATTAAAGAAGCAAATAGAAAAGTTAAACATTTATTAGATAATACAATTTTTAATAATAATATTTCTGTCTCTATGAAGCACTTTCAAGAAACCTCTTATAGATTTCATTTTCTTCTTGCTTTTATGTACCTCATTCTAAAAGGTAAAAAGTTAAGCCAAGAAGATGTTATTCAAGCTGTGCCAATTAAGATAGCATCAAGAGCAACCAGAGTAACTGAATTAAAAAAAGCTGTAAAAGCAGGCTTTATTATCGAGAAGGTATCTGAAAAGGATAAGCGATCAAGGATTTATGAACCATCAAAAGAGATGTTCGATGATTTTATAGAACTTGCTGAAATAGTTTTTCCAAAAAATTTCTAATATTTCTTAAGAGCCAGTTCCTGGATTCATATCTATTAAAGATTTCCAAGACCATCTAGAATCTTTCTCAACATCACTATTAAATCTTGATTCATTTATGGCAATTATTTTTTCAGTATCTTCATATAACTTGGAGTAACCTAAAGCTTTATAAGAGGCAGATAATATTTTAAGAGCTCTTAAAGTTTCACTTGAATTAGGTATATTTTCTATCACATAGTTAGCTCGTCTTATTGCAGCAACATAAGCTTTTCTTTTTACATAATAATCTGCAGCAGCAAGTTCGCCACTGGCAATTAAATTTCTTAGATAAATAATTCTTTGATTGGCATATGGAGCATATTGACTCTCAGGAAATCTTGTCAAAAATTCTGTTAACTCAGAAAAAGAATCTTTAGCTCCTGATATATCTCGTTTTGATAAATCAGTTCCAACCACTCTAACTATAAGACCTTTATCGGCGGTGAAGCTAGAAAGTCCTTTCATAAAATATGCATAATCAATATTAGGATGTCTTGGGTGGAGTCTGATAAATCTTTCAGCACTAGAGTGAGCTGCCTCATTTTCAGAATTCATAAAATAAGCATAAATAAGTTCAACTTGAGCTTGTTCTGAATACTTGCCAAAAGGATATTGGGTTTCAATTGCTGTTAATGAATCTATAGCGCCAAAATAATTACCAGCTTTCATTCTTCTTTGAGCTTGGTCATAATATATTTTTTCAGGCCTTTCTATATCTTGTTGATCGGTGCTACAGCCAGAAATTATTAATGATGATGCAATAACACATATACTTAGATATATAACAGAAACAAATTTTTTATTCATAATAGGTATTTTACATTTATTATTGCCAATTAAGTTTAAATTTTTTATTTAGATAAATTTTTATTATTAAAGTTCAATGACAAAAATATTTAAAGTAACTGAAGATGATAATAATATGCGATTAGATATTGTTGCAGCAAGAAACTTACCTGAATTCTCTAGAACGCAATTAAAGAAATGGATCCTAGAAGGCAGAGTATTAGTAAATAATGAAATTCATTCACCTAAAGATTTTGTTCACTCAGGAGATGAAATAGAAATTAATCCTAATAAAGAAGTAAAGGTTTCGTGGGAACCAGAGGATATAGATTTTGAGATATGTTATGAAGAAGAAGATTTTTTAATTATTAACAAGCCTTTTGGATTAGTAATGCATCCTGGCTCTGGATGCTTCAATGGCACATTAGCTAATGGATTAATTGCAAAATATCCTCAACTCATTAATTTACCCAGGAGTGGTATTGTTCATCGTTTAGATAAAGATACTTCAGGTCTATTGATCATTGCTAAAACAGAATATTTTAGAAATTATTTCATTAAAGAAATGCAAGAACGTAATGTTACTAAAAAATATATAGCAATATCTGTTGGAGAAACAATTGGTAGCTTTGAGATAAATGAGCCTATAGGACGAGACTACAAAAATAGAACTAAAATGAGTGTTAGGCATGATGGAAAAGAATCTTTGTCATATATTAAGCTAATCGAAAAATATTCTGGCTATTCTTTATTAGATGTATCAATTGCAACAGGAAGAACCCATCAAATTAGAGTCCACCTAGCTCATAAGAATCTGCCCATTATCGGAGATAAAACTTACAATCCTAGAAACAAGATCGCTAAAAATTCTTCTTCAGAGCTCGTTAATTTTATTAGAAATTTCCCTAGACAAGCTCTTCATGCAACATATATAGCCTTTTTACATCCTATATCTAAAAAACCCTTTGAATGGTCAATTGAAATGCCAAAAGATATGTTGAATTTAAAAAACATGCTTATTAATGGATAAAATCTCGAATAAAGAACACTAAAAAACTTGTTTTTTTTACAATAAAATAATATAAACCTCATTCTTATAATGTTTTTAGGGTCAAAGTGAAACTTTCTGGTGGTGATATGTTAATGCGAGCTCTTCGTGAAGAAGGGGTCAAATTTATATTTGGTTACCCTGGCGGTGCAGCCTTGCATATCTACGATGCTATATTTAGACAAAAGAAAATAGAGCATATTTTAGTTAGACACGAACAAGGAGCTACCCATGCAGCAGATGGTTATGCAAGAGCTACAGGTAAACCAGGAGTTGTTTTCGTAACCTCTGGACCTGGAGCAACAAACGCTATAACTGGTCTTGCTACAGCTTTTATGGATTCTATACCTCTGGTTGTTATATCAGGACAAGTTGCAAGCCATCTCATAGGTACAGATTCTTTTCAAGAAACAGATATGATTGGAATATCAAGACCAATTGTCAAACATAGCTATATTGTTCAAAACACAGAAGATATTCCTGCAATTGTTAATGAAGCCTTTCATATTGCAACAACTGGAAGACCGGGACCTGTTGTTATAGATATCCCAAAAGACATAACAGCGCCTGAAAATAAGTTCGATTATAAAAAACCATCTTCAGTTAATTTAAGATCATATAAACCAAAAGTTCATCCACATCCTGGTCAAATAAAAAAAGCTGCTAAAGCTATACTATCGTCTGAAAGACCAGTTATTTATGCAGGTGGCGGGGCCATCATGAGCAATGCTTCTCCTCAACTTAAACAACTTAATAAAATACTTAATGTTCCAGTAACTAATACTTTGATGGGATTAGGAGTATATCCAGCAACTGATAAACATTTCATGGGTATGCTAGGGATGCATGGAACATATCAGGCAAATATGGCAATGCATAATGCTGATCTAATTTTAGCAGTAGGCGCACGTTTTGATGATCGTATCACCAACACTCCTTCTAAATTTGCTCCAGGTGCAAGGATTATTCATATAGACGTTGATCCTGCATCTATTTCTAAAATAATAAATGCTGATATTCCAATCGTAGGTGAAGTTAAAGAATCATTAGAAGCACTCATAAAAGAAATAAAACGATCAAAAATAAAAATTGATTCAGAAGCTATTAGCAAATGGAGCGAGCAAGTAAGAGAATGGACAAATATGCATGGCCTGGATCATGAAATGTATTTAAAGAAATCTAGATCTAAACTTATTTTGCCGCAAGAAGTAGTTCAACAGGTTTATAGAGTTACAAAAGGAGATGCATATGTAACATCTGATGTTGGACAACATCAAATGTTTGCAGCTCAATATTATCACTTTGATAAACCGAGAAGATGGATTAATTCAGGAGGTCTGGGAACTATGGGTTTTGGGCTGCCATCAGCAATGGGCGTTAAATTAGCATTTCCTAATAAAGAGGTAGTTTGTATTACCGGAGAAGGCAGCATACAAATGTGTATTCAAGAATTATCAACATGCTTACAGTATGGCTTACCAATTAAAATTATTAATATAAATAATCAAGCTCTTGGCATGGTAAGACAATGGCAAGATATGCAATATGGCGGAAGATATGCTGCAAGCACATATGAGGAGTCCCTTCCTGATTTTGTTAAATTAACTGAAGCATATGGCCATAAAGGTTTCAAGGTTACGCAACGAAGTAAATTAGGACCAATTTTAGAAAAAGCATTTAGCATGAAAGATAAACTTGTATTTGTTGATGTTTATGTAGATCAATCAGAGCACGTTTATCCAATGCTTGTTGCCCCTAACGGAAGCATGGAAGACATGTGGTTAGCAAAGGGAAAAAAAGCATGAAAAGAGTATTAAGTATGCTAGTCGAAAATAAACCTGGCGCACTTGCAAGAGTTGTAGGGCTTTTTCATCAAAGGGGATATAACATTGAATCTCTTAATGTTGCTCCAGTAGATGATGGTTCTTATTCAAGACTTACAGTTGCAACTAGAGGTACAGAGTCAGCAGTCGAACAGATTATGAAACAAATAAATAAACTCATAGATATTATTAAAGTAGCAGACTTAACAGAAGGCGATCATCATGAGCTAGAGCTAGCATTAATAAAGTTAAATAAACTAAAAAATATAAGTAATTTAAAAAATATAATAAAAGAATTTAATGGGAAAATTATTAAAACTGATAATTCAACCTGCGTGATTTCTGTAACTGGCACATCGATAGATATTAATAATCTCTTAAAAAGCTTAAAGAAATATAAAATAATTGAAATTGTCAGGTCTGGGAGTATAGGCTTACATGAATCTCAAAAAACTTTAACAATATAATTATTAAGAAGGAAGGTATATGAAAATTTATTATGATGAAGATGCAAATATAGATCTTATAAAAGGAATGAGAGTCGCTGTTATTGGTTATGGTTCACAAGGTCATGCGCATGCAAATAATCTTCATGATTCTGGTGTAAATGTGGTTGTAGGTTTAAGAAATGGTTCAAATTCTTGGAGCAAAGCTGAAGAAGCTGGCTTAAAAGTTGAAGAGGTTCAGGATGCAGTCAATAACTCTGATTTGGTTATGATTCTTGCACCTGATGAATTTCAAAAAGATATATATGAAAAACAAATACAACCCAACCTAAAAGATAATGCAATCCTAGCTTTTGCACATGGATTTAATATCCATTTTAATAAAATTATTCCTGACGATTCTAATAGCGTTATCATGATTGCTCCAAAAGGTCCTGGACATACAGTAAGAAGTACTTATAAAAATGGTGGAGGAGTTCCATCACTTATTGCAGTATATAAAGATGCTATATCAGACGAAGCATATTGCGCAAAAGATGTCGCACTTTCATATGCAAAAGCTAATGGAGGAACTAGAGCTGGTGTTTTAGAAACTTCATTTAGAGAAGAAACCGAAACAGATTTATTTGGCGAGCAAGCAGTTTTATGTGGAGGTATGACAGCTTTAATTAAGGCTGGATATGAAACGTTAGTTGAGGCAGGATACAGTCCTGAAATGGCATATTTTGAATGCTTGCATGAGACTAAATTAATTGTTGATCTTATTCATGAAGGCGGAATTGCAAATATGCATTATTCAATATCCAATACAGCTGAATATGGAGATTATGTTAGTGGTCCAAAAGTTATTACTGAAGATACAAAAATAGCTATGAAGGGCATATTAGAAAATATTCAATCTGGAAAATTTGCAAATGAGTTTCTTGATGACTGTCGACAAAGCAATGATGGATCAGGTGGGCCTGCTATGAAAAGCAATAGAGAGGCAACAAAAAATCACTCAATTGAAACAGTAGGATCAGAGCTTCGTTCAAAGATGAAATTCCTAAATAATGAGAAACTTGTTGATAAAGAAATTAATTAAAAATTAATTTAAAAAAAGGTATCTTCTTAGGTATTATCCATTTACAATACGCATCCCGTACTTGAGACGGTTGTTCTTTAAAAATATTTGGTTACTCGTGTGGGTGTTCAAAATACGAGAAA